>Ga0070741_10014999_pt1 | contig 13254 bp, 10 predicted proteins | sample Coa_R1_4_FD_66440 | JGI IMG/M metagenome (GOLD analysis project Ga0070741, IMG submission 66440) | Surface soil microbial communities from Centralia Pennsylvania, which are recovering from an underground coalmine fire - Coalmine... | ecosystem: Environmental > Terrestrial > Soil > Unclassified ... | reverse complement strand
GTACGACCTTGCCGCCTTCGGCCAACCGGGCTCGTGCGGCATCGTCGAAGGCGCTCGTCACCAGCACGTCGGACGCTTTCGGCAGGTCGAGCTGCTTTGGATAGACCCAGATATTCCAATAGTTCCGTCCGGCAGTGATCGGAACACGCGTCGCCCGCTTGATCGAGCCGAGCGGCAGCCTGATATCACCCGTGCCCGATCCGAGCGGCGTGGACCATCGCGGTTCGCGTCCTTCAACCGAAATTACCTTGGCCGCAAAGGTCTCGTCCGACGTCCAGACTCGCTTCGGGAATCGCACGAGTTCGTCCGGGTTGATCGCATTGCGAAACTCCGTCGCCGATACGATCCGTTTGGAATTCCAGAACGCGTCCAGCATGCCGACCAGTGCTTCTCCCTGTCCCGAAAAATCCTGCAGCTGGAGTAGTTGAAATCCGCCGAAACCGGGCGTGCGCAGCGCGGTCTCGATATCCTCCCGGTATAGCGTCCACGCGAACCTGCCCGACGCCTGCTCGAACGTCTTCGCCTGATCCAGCATGCCGCGCGCGGCGAGTTGATCGCGGAATGCCTCCAGATTGCGCGGCTTCAGCACGCCCGTATAACTTCCGATCTCCTCGTAGCTCGGATAAACCGCCCATTGGCCAAGCTCGTGCGCAATCAGTGGCACCGGGACGGCCGCCACTGAACTGCTGAAATCCACGTCTGTGCCCGACGATTCCTTTGCGAAGCGCGACCCCCAGATCCGCAGTCGTCCCGCCTCAGTTGCGTTGGCCACGTAATAGTCCGAGGCCGGCCCGGGCGCGCGGCGCGCGATGTCGTCCGTGAATGTGTAGAGAATGTTCGGATTCACTCGCTTGAATTCCGCGATGAGCTGATCCATCCAGCCGAAGTCGCCGTTCAGTTCGTTGCCCAGCGAGAGCATCGCGAAGGAGGGATGATTACGGTACGTTTTCAGAATGCGCAGCCCCTCGGCGCGCATGAATTCGTTGAGCTCCGGATCCTTGCCCACACGGTGCGACCAGACCGGCAGCTCGACCTGCACGTAGAAGCGCGCCATGTCGGCGGCTTCGAACGCAGCCTCGGGCGGGCACCAGGAGTGGAATCGGATGTGGTTCAGCCCGTAATCCGATGCGATCTTGAACATCCGCCACCAGGATTCGTAGTCCATCGGTGGATGGCCGGTGAGCGGGAAGTTCGCGCATTCGAGGGTTCCGCGCAGCAGGATCGGAGTGTCGCCCACGACGAACTGCGTGCCGCGCGTGCGCAGCCACGCGCTGTGGGGCGGCGGCGGGTGCGGTCCCGGCCATGGACCGCGCACGATCTCGATCCGCCCGATGATCCCGTTCCAGTTCGTCTGGGTGTAATCGGTAACGCTCGACGCGCGCACGCCGACGTCCACGATCAGGGAATTGTCCACGCAAATCGTAAGGCGATGCCGGCCGGGCAGCAGTCGCCCGAGATCGTAGATGTGGGGCGTCGAGAGGCTGTTCTGCGTGCCGATGAACTTGTCGTCCACCCAGACTTCGGTCTGCCAGTGCGCGCGCTCCAGAAAAAGCGTGACGGGCTCGCCGCGCCACGCCTCCGGCACCGTGATGTCGCGCTCGTAAAACGCCTTGCCCTGGTACGAATACGGTCGCGAAAGCCATCCAGGCTCCGGACCTTTCGTCCTGGTGCCGTAACCAGCGAGATCCGTGGTGCCGGGCAGAAAAATCTCGTTCGTCCCGAGCGCCTGGCGGGATTCCAGCGCGAAACGCCATGTGCCGGCGAGGGAGATATTTGTTGCCTGTGCTTCCAGAGCCGCGGGCAGCCAGACGGCGGCAACGAGAACCGAGCCGCCGAGGCCGATGCGAGTCGGTCTCAACGCCCTCCATTGTCGCGCAATTTCACCGCGAACCCGCGGTCGCCTGGACTTGCGATAGAATCTAACCTCACAGAGGAGATATCGATGCGTCGTTTGGTTCTATTTGTTTCGGTTCTGATTCTGCCGCTTTGCGCGCAAACCAAGAAGATCGTGGTATCGGGAGGGGACCCCGCCCTGATCAAGGATCTACAAAGCGTGACTTCCAAAGCCCGGATCGTCGCGGTCGACAAGAACAATGTCATGAAGGAAGTGGCCGACGCCGACGCTTACGTCGGCTCGATCCGTCCCGAAGAGGTGCGCGCCGGCAAGAAGCTGCAGTGGGTGCAGATCATGAGCGCGGGCGCCGAGGGCGTGCTCTTCAAATCCGGCGCCAACGACCTGCGCGACAGCAACATTATCCTGACCAACAACCAGATTGTGCAGGGGCCCGAGATCGCCGACCACGCATTTTCCATGCTGTTGATGCTGGCGCGCGGGCTCAATAAATTTTATAAAAACCAGCAGCAGGAGCTATGGCAGCCGCGTCCGTATGGCGGCATCGAACTGCGGGGCCGCACGGCGCTGGTGATCGGCGTGGGCGGCATCGGCACGCAGATTGCGTTCCGCGCGTGGGCGTTCGGAATGGATGTGATCGGCGTCGATCCCGAGGACATCCCGTTCATGCCGGTGATCAAGCGCGTCGTCAAGCCGGACCAGATCAACGAGGTCCTGCCGCTGGCAGACGTCGTGTTCATCTCCGCGCCACACACACCGATGAGTCACAAAATGGTCGGGCCGAAACAGTTCGATTTGATGAAGAAGGACGCCTACTTCATCGCCGTCAGCCGCGGCGGCATCTATGATATGGACAGCCTGGTGAAGGGCCTGGACAGCAAGCACCTGGCCGGCGCCGGGGTGGACGTGGTCGATCCGGAGCCGCTGCCGAAGGGCCATCCGCTGTGGAAGTTCGAAAACGTGATCATCACGCCGCACATTGCGGGGCGGTCGGATAAGGATCACGCGCGCATGGTGGATACGATTAAGCAGAACATCGAACGGTTCGTGGATGGCAAGCCGTTGATCAATGTAGTGGATAAGCAGAAGGGCTACTAGTCTGGCGTCTTTGCTAATTGTTTGCAGCCGGCCGAAATCCTGATGTGGGGCAGCCGATCCTGGCTGCTGCGCGCCCTCTGGACACGCTTTCCAGCGGGTCCAGCCACTTGAAACTTGGCTGCGGACTGGATCGCCAATGCCGCAAGGATCTTCCACGTCCGGACATCTGCATAAGTTGTGGGCGGCCCCCCTGGTCGGCTGCCGGCCATCCTTAGTCGCGGGGAATATTGTTCTCGACGAGTTGCGGTTCAGGGGCCCCGCGCGACTGGTGGGCCGCCCCCCTGGATTTCTGCGCTGTCCGCACCTTGGAAATGCTTGCAGCGCGGGTAGGATTGGCAGCGAAACTTTGCTTGTCAGCAATTACCCGAGATCAGATATTAGCCAACGCTCTTCCGCAGGCCGTCCAGCACCACCGTCGCCGGCTTGAGCTTGGTGCCCGTCGGCGCCGAGATCAGCTTTTGCAGCACGGTGCTCTTCGGGAACTTCGATTCGACGAGGTCGATCCCTTCGGCGGTGATCTCGTATTCGCTGTTAAAGTTGAACTCGACCAGGCCCTTCTGGCGCAGATACCAGATTGTAAACAGCAGGTGCTCGCGCGGAAACGACATCAACGTTTCCATGTGCAGAATCGACATGCCGGCCTCTTCCGGTGCCGTGCGCCGCTTGTTGTAGAGCAGGCAGAGAACGCCCATGCGCCGGTTGGCTTCGCCCTCGATGCCGTCGGTGAATTCTTTCATGCCGAACACTTCCATCGGACGATCGTAGAAGCGGCGGCGGTCTTCATCGTACTCCTGCTTCTTTTCCGGATTCGAGAGGACGGCGTAGGCAGCCTGCAGTTTCAGAAAGCGCTCGGTGTCGCCCGATTCCGGATTGTCGGGATGAAATCGCTGCGCCAGCATCCGGTAAACGCGGTTGATCGTATCCATCTGCGCGTTCGGGCTGATCTGCATCATCTCGTAGTAGTCGACAAAGTTCATGGGGCCTCGCTTTGATTTTCGCGCGCCGCCTACGGCCTCGCCATGATTGCTTTGGTTAACTTCTCGGGATTGTTTACAAGGAAAACGGCGCGAATGCGGCCGTGGCCTCCGATGTCGATGGCCACCACGCCGATCAGGGTCTCGCCGGCGAACAGCACGGCGCCGGCTTCGCCATTGACGTCCGCGAATTCCACCCGCGCGCCCGCCGCGCCTTTCTTCGCCAAACCGGTGAGGAGGCGTGCGGCACGATCCGCTCCGGCAACGGGCTGCCGGGCCGATGGCACCTTGCCGCCACCATCGGAGAACACCACGACATCGTCGGCGAGCATGCCTGCCACTTGCGAAGGGTCGCCGCTGGCGCAGGCCGCCAGGAAACGACGCAGCATGTCCTGATGGCGCGCGCGATCTACCGGGAAGCGCGGTCTCCGCTCGTGGAGATGCCTACGCGCCCGCGTTACCAACTGCCGGCAATTGGCTTCGCTGGTATCGAGCGCGGCGGCGATTTCGGCGTAGTCGGAATCGAACGCTTCGCGCAGCAAAAATGCCACACGCTCGGCCGGCGATAAACTTTCCAGCAAATGCACAAACGCGAGCGAGAGCGATTCCGCCATCTCCACCGGCTGCGTTCCCGGCGGATCGATCAGCGGTTCGGGTACCCACGGGCCGACGTAGGTTTCGCGCTTACGATAAGCAGCCTTCAACGCGTCCAGCGCGAGCCGCGCCACTGCCGTCGTCAGCCAGGCCTTGGGCGACCGGATCTCCTCGTCGCGCGCCGATTGCCAGCGCAGCCACGCCTCCTGCACCAGGTCTTCGGCATCGGCACGCGTACCCAGCATGCGGTAAGCGAGCGAGAACAGCCGCGGGCGCAACTCCTCAAACTGGCGATCGCGTTCCATCAGGCGGCTTTCACCTTCCGCCGTTGTACCATGGCGGCGGCGCGCAGCGCGCTGGCTACGGCGGCGTCGGCCAGCATGCCCTCGGGACCGATCCAATCTCCGGCCAATGCAACGCCGTCGATGCCCGCGGCGTCGACATCCGGACGTCCGTCTGGGGCGGCGATCGCGTGCGTGACGGTCAGGCTGGGCAGAAAGCGTACGACGTCGGCATGTTGACGCCATCCGGGCATCGCCAGGTCGGCGAATCCTTCCAGTTCGACCTGCGCATTCGCGTTGTCGTCGGTGTCGGTCAGATACTTTGCAACGTATATGGTGCCGGCAGAGTGCTGCGAGAAATACAACGGACGGTCCAGCCCCAGAGCGAATCGCGCCGCGCCTTCAGGCAGCGTCCGTATTCCGAGCTCGAGCGTCGCTGCCCGCACGGAGCGCAGCACTGGAAGCCGGCCACCCGCTATCTGCTCGACCGCACGCGGGGGCACCGCGAGAATCACAGCGGAGGCGTCGAGAGCTTTCAGGCTTTCGACCAGTTGACCGGTCCGGATCTGAACGCCTAGCGATCGCGCGCGGTTCGCCAGGCCGTCGACCAGGGTCTGCCAGCCGTCGTCGACATAGAGCACACCATTGCGCCGCGCCAGCCGGAACTGATCGAGCGCCGCGCGGGCGCTGAGGCGCGCGTGATCGGCGGCGTACGTGCTGACCCGTATAATCGCCGCCCCCAGCGCCCGCACCCGTTCCGAACGCGTATGGCGCCGGAGCCAATGGTCCATCAATTCGCCCCGCAGAGTGGAGCCTCGAGTTAGGCTGGTGAACATACGCACGGCTTCGATCTTCTCGGACCAGCGAAACAGCGGCGTGTGCAGGATACCGCCGGCGCCGGTAAAGAAATCGTACTTCCGGCCTTCATAGACCAGGAACGACTGCCGGGAAACGTCCGGCACATGCCCGCGGATGGCGACCTTCCAGTCGTGCCGTGTGCGCATGGCGCGGCCGCCGCGATACAGGGCATGTGGACCGAGATTGAACCGGTAGCCCTGCTCCTCGCGTGTGGTGGCACGGCCGCCCAGGCGCTCCGATTGCTCGAGCACAGTGACGCGATCGCCCCTGCCGGCGAGCGCATTGGCCGCGGTGAGTCCCGCCAGGCCGCCGCCAACGATAATGTAGGATTCCATCTCCCCCCTCCACTATGGAGACGAGACAGCGTGCGGCATTGTGACAATGATTGCAGCGGGCCTGTAGTAATGGGTAGACTGGTTATTCTTCATGAATCTAGGCAAGCTGGGGCAAGCCCTTAGCGTCAAGGAAATATTCGGACTGATCCACGACGACCTGGCATGCGTGGAGAAGCAGATCAGCCTGGAGTCCGTGGCGTCAGTAGACGCTGTGACTGCCATCGGCCAGTACCTGCAATCGAGCGGGGGCAAGCGATTGCGGCCGACGCTGCTGCTGCTCGCGTCGAAGCTTGCGGGCGGCGGCGGGCAGAGCGCGATCCGCCTGGGAGCCGTCGTAGAAATCATCCATTCCGCTACGCTGGTGCACGACGATGTGATCGATGTGGCGGAAACGCGCCGCGGCAGGCCGTCAACGAACGTGCGCTGGGGCAATCACACGTCTGTGCTGGCGGGCGACTGGCTGTACATGCAGGCGTTCCAGATGGCGTTGCGCGAGCGTAATTTCCGCATACTCGATCTGCTGATCGGGCTCACCCAGATGATGGTCGAAGGCGAACTGCTGCAACTGGAGCGGATCGGCCGCATCGATATTTCCGAGGCGGATTGCATGGAACTGGTGGATCGCAAGACGGCCTGCCTGTTCTCCGTCTGCGCGCGCCTGGGAGCCCTTTCGGCGGGCGCCGATTCCCCGACGGAAGAGCGCCTGGGCGAATATGCGTGGAACCTCGGCATGGCCTTCCAACTCGTGGACGACGTGCTCGATTTCACATCGCGCGAGAAGACGCTGGGCAAGCCGGTGGGCAACGATCTCCGCGAGGGCAAGATCACGCTGCCGTTGATCTACGCGCTCGAGAGCGCCACGGCCGACGAGCGGCGCGATGTGGAGACGATCCTGCGCGATCGCAGCTACGACCAGGTGCCTTTCCGCAGAATTCTGGCGCTGCTCGAGCGCCACCGCGGCATCGAGCGGGTGAAAGAGCGCGCCCAGACTTTCACCGACAAGGCTCGGGCGCTGATCTCGACCTTCCCCGAGAGTCCCTACCAGCGCGCGCTGTACGCGGTGACCGACTTGATAACCGATCGCGATCACTAGTCTGGCAGCCTGATCAAAACTAGCGGCAGGAAGCTGTGAAAAAATTGGATCGGCTGCTGGTCGAGTGGCGCGGAACGGCAAATCCTGGTGGCGGCGTTTCGGAGTCAGCCCACGCTGCAATGCGTGGACTGACGAGACATTTTCGCGCCGCATTTGCGCGGAAATGTTCCGTCAGGAAGGTGTGAAAAAATTGGATCGGCTGCTGGTCGAGTGGCGCGGAACGGCAAACCCTGGTGGGCGTTTCGGAGTCAGCCACGCTGCAATGCGGGGACTGACGAGACGTTTTCGCGCCGCATTTGCGCGGAAATGTTCCGTCTGGGAAGGTTTGAAAAAATTGGATCGGCTGTTGGTCGAGTGGCGCGGAACGGCAAATCCTGGTGGGCGTTTCGGAGTCAGCCCACGCTGCAATGCGGGGACTGACGAGACATTTTCGCGCCGCATTTGCGCGGAAATGTTCCGTCTGTCCCCGTATTGCCCCGCAAGACCAATCTCCGGACGGCAGCGCTCGGTAGCCACCACAGTGGACTGTCAAGAATTCGGGCCGACGCGGTCGCCTTCCAATTTTTTCATATGTTCCAGACAGCCTGTTTCGCGGGTCGGCCTTCGACTCATCCATCCCTTCGAGCTAAGCAGCGTCCCGGTTTGCTCCACAATCGAGCGAGGGCCGGAAGGCCGTCATTCCGCGTCGCGAAAATGGCGGCTGACCGCTCAACTTGAGCGGCGGCGGTCATAAATAGTGATCTTGGATCACCGAGGTACTTCAAAACCGCTCAAGTTGAGCGGTGAAAACTTTGCCCGTGGTTCGTGATCCCGGAACTTTCCGCGGCGGGATAGTGTCCAATCCGGCGAGGACACGAAGTATGGCGATGCCACTGGGAAACGCGAAAGCTCAAATCAATGTCACCCCGATGATCGACGTGCTGCTGGTCTTGATCATTATTTTCATGGTCATCACGCCAACCACGTCGAACGGTTTGAAGACGCTGGTCCCGCAGCCGGCGCCGCCGGATAACAATCAGGTGGAACCGCCTTCCCACGACATCGTGATCACCATTCGCAGCGACCGGACCGTCCGTTTGAATCAGGAACCCGTCGAACTGGCGAACCTGCCCGAGCGGCTGGCGCGCCTCTTTCGCACCGAGGCCGTGGTGTTCGTCCGCGGCGACAAAGACCTGAACTTCAGCCAGGTCGCTGAGGTCATCGACATCGCGCGCGGCGCCGGCCTGAACCGGATCGCGCTGATGACGCAGTGATGTTCAGATATCCAGGATCGGAGTGCTGATGCCGGCTTTGGCTTTCTCCGCGTCCATCCATTCCGCGAATAACAGTTCGGCGATTTCCTCGCGCGTTTCTTGGTCCAGCCGGGCGGGATGAAAGGATTCCACCCGCATTACGAGCCAGCCGCGTTCGGAACGTACCGGGCCGGCTACTTCGCCCGGCGTGACACCGAAGATCGCCGCCGCAACCGGCGCATCCAAATCCTGCCGGCGACAACGGCGCGGCGTCGCGTCCTCCAGCGAGTACTGGCGCGCCAGATCGCCGAAATCCGCTTCGTTTTCTGCCGCCTGGGCGCGCAACTCGCGGGCGATGTTCTCATCGGCGACTACGATCCACGAAACCGTCGCCGCTTCCCACGCGCGTTTGTTTTCGGCGAAGTGTTGATCGATTTTGCCTTCGGTGAGCAGTTGGCGAAGCCTGCGGCGAAGGATTTCGCCCTCGAGCTGCAGTTCCCAATCTTCCTGGGAAAGATGCTGCGCAGCTAACCACGCTTCGGTTTTCTTCGCTTCGTAGAGTTCGCGATGGGTGCGAAAATCATCGGCGGCGGCTTGCAGTTCCGCATCGGAGATTTCGATTCGCAGGCGCGCTGCCGCGCGGCGGATCAGGGCGGCATCTATGGCTTGGGTGACGAAATCGATCTGACCGTGAAACTTCGCCGCCGCCAGTACATCGTGCAGGCTGATCTCATCGCCGTCCACCGTGACGGCTACAGCATCGCCTGGACTGTCCACTACTCGGCGCCCTTTCTCCCGCCCATTCTGCGGAATGGATCGAGCAGGATAGACAGGATCGTGCGGCGATCGGTGACGATATCCGCAGTCAGGGTGAGGCCGTTCCGCAGTTCCACCGGACGGCCGCGCTTCGTGATGGGGTTCGTGCCCGGAGTGAGGATGACCTTATACGCCGAGCCCACCTCGTGGTCATGGACTGCATCGGAGGCGATCGACGCGACTGTTGCGGGCAACACGCCGAAATCCTGAAACGGGTATGCATCGATTTTCAGCTTGGCAGGCAGGCCCGGCTCGATTCGACCTATGTCGCGATTGCGCACCAGCGCCTCCGCACTGCTGCCGTTCAGCACGCCGCGCGCGCTCACCGTAACATCCACCACGCTGAAGTGCGCCCAGATCAGCACGACGGCTACGAACGCTACGATCAGGTAGAGCAGGACCCGCGCGATCCATCGCGGCATTTCGGTCAGGACGTCCGAAACTTCAGGAGTGCTCCGCGCGTTCACCCTCCGCCTCGCACATTCTGCATCTGCTTCTTCGTCAGCTCGCGCCGCGGGACCGGAAGATCCTTGATGACCACGCGCAGCTTTCTTGGGGGACGTTTCGTCATGTCATTCGCTGATCGACTGCTGGCTGTTCAGATAATAATACAAGCCTTTCTGTTCCATCAGGCTGAAATGCGTTCCCGTCTCGACGATGCCGCCATTGTCCATCACGACGATGAGATCCGCGTTGCGAATCGTGCTCAGGCGGTGAGCGATGATCAGCGTCGTGCGCCCTTTGAGGATGCGATCGAGATTCTGCTGGATTGCCCGCTCGCTCTCGTTGTCCAAAGCGCTGGTGGCTTCGTCGAAGATGAGGATGCGCGGATTGCGGAAGAGCGCGCGGGCGATGGCGATGCGTTGTCTCTGTCCGCCCGAGAGGCTTTGCCCGCGCTCGCCGACCACGGTCTCGTATCCGAGCGGCAGGGCGGCGATGAAATCGTGCGCGCCGGCCAGCATTGCAGCGGCGGCGATCTCTTCGAGCGGCGCGTTCGGCTGTCCGAAGGCGATGTTCTCCCGGATGGTGCCGCTGAACAGGACTACCTCCTGCGGGACCACGCCGATCTGCGAGCGCAGGCTAGGAATCGAGACCTGGCGCAGGTCGTGGCCGTCGATCAGGATGCGGCCGCGATTGGGCGTGTGCATGCGTAGCAGCAGGCCGGCGAACGTTGATTTGCCCGCGCCGCTGCGGCCGATCAGCGCCACCGTCTGGCCGGGGTAGATTTCCAGGTTGATGTTTTCGAGCGCGTTGCGATCGGGCCGGGTAGGATAGCGGAAAGTTACGCCTTCGAAGCGCAGGTGGCCTTTGATCTGCGGCAGACGCGTCAGACCGGGACGCGCGGGATCCTCCTCGGGCGCGGTTTCGAAGATGTCGTTGAGGCGCTCCATGCCGATGCTGACTTCCTGGAAATCGCCCCAGAGCTCGACCAGCATGGTTACGGGCCGCATCATGTTGCCGGCGATGGCGATGAAGGCCATGAGCTGTCCGATGGTCAGCTCGTCGCCGATGACGAGCCGCGCCCCGAACCAAAGCAGGAACGCGCTGTTCAGCGATTGCAGGACGGACGTGGCGGTCACCGAAACCACTCCCGTCATGGCGGTGCGGAACTTCACGTTGAGCGCCCGCACCATCAGGGCTTCCCACTTCCAGCGGACCGGCATTTCCGAGGCTGTGGCCTTTACGGTGCCGACGCCGGAGATGGATTCCACCAGGTTTGACTCCGCCTCTGCCGCACGGCGAAACGCTTCACGGTTGTGACGCTTCAGCGTCGGTGTGATCGCGAGCGTGAGGACAACGTAGCCGGCCATGAACGCCAGGGCTACCAACGTCAGGCGGAGGTTGTAGTAGATCATCAGGGCCAGGTAGACGAAGACCATCACGCAATCGAGGATGGCCAGGAAGCCGCGGCCGGTCAGAAGCTCGCGGATCTTTTCGTTTTCCTTGAAGCGCTTCAGGATGTCGCCCACCTTGCGCTCTTCGAAGAAACGCAGCGGAAGGCTGAGGGTGTGGCGGTAGAAATCGACGGCCATGGCCATGTCGATGCGCCGCGACGTGTGGACCATGAGGTACTTCCGCGTCGCGCCGGTGGCGGCCTGAAACACCGCCACGATCATCATGCCGAAAAGCATGGCGTTGAGCATGGCCGCGCTTTTCTGGACCAGCACGCGGTCGACGATCACCTGCGTGAAGACCGGGGTCGCAAGGTTGAAGATCTGGAGCAGTATCGAGGCCAGGAAGATTTCGGCCAGTTGCTTGCGGTAGGGCTTCAGGATCGGCAGATAGCGGCCGAGCGTCTTTTTCTCTTCTTCGACGGCTTCGATCTTCGGTGTGGGCGCGAGGACCAGCAGATAGCCGGACCAGCCGCGGCGGAATTCGTCCGGGCTTATGTGCCGCAGACCGACCGCGGGATCGGCAATGGTGATGCGGTCGGCGCGCGTTTCGTACAGCACTACATAGCGCGTGCCCTCCCAATGCGCTATCGCCGGTAGCTGCGATTCGAGCACCTGGTCCAGCGACGTTTGCAGGCCGCGGGTCTGAAAGCCCAGTGTTTCGCCGGCCTCGGCCAGTTGGTAAAGCGTACTGCCGCTGCGTCCCGCCGCCGCGAGCGTGCGCAGGCGGTTCAGCGCGACGCGCTTGCCGTAGAAACGCAGGATCATCGACAGGCAAGCCGGGCCGCAATCCTGCTCCGTGACCTGCAGCAGCGCGGGGTAGCGGCGGGCGCGCTTGGGACGGTAGGTTTTGTCGACCTCGGGCGCGGGTGCGGCGGGTAGATCGAGGACCGGTTCCGGCTCAGGAGCCGGGGCTACAGCGGCGCCCCCATATCCGGAGGCGAGCCCGACGATCGCCGCCTTCACTTTGGGGGCGGAGGCTACAATGCGGTCGAACGCCTCTTTCGGCATGCGGAATACCGAGGTGGGCTCCTGAGTGATGACCGTGGCGGCGCGGGGCTGTCCCATGAGCAGGGCCAGTTCTCCGAAGCAGTCCCCCGGACGGAGGCGATTGAGCACCTGGTTATCCTGGCTCTCTTTGATCACAGCGCAACTGCCGCTGCGCAGGATGAAAAAGGCGTCGCCAGAATCGCCCTCGCGGACGATTTTGTGGTCGGACTCGTAGTCGCGGATTTCCAGAGAGGAGAGTAGGTCACGGGTTTCGCGCGCGGAGAGAGGCGCAAAGACGGTGCAGAGCTTGAGGAAGTTGCGGATTCCGAGTTCCGAGATGTAGCCCGAGAAGTAACGCGCGAGATCGGGATGACGGGCGAGGAGCCGCGCGAAGTCGGCTTTGCGCAGGCGGAGGAGGCTGAGGTCGCCGGCGGAACGGACGGTGAACGCGCGGCACGCTTCGTTGATGAGGCCCTGCTCTCCCAGGTGATCGCCGCGGGAGAGCGTGCCTACGGTGATTTCCTCCCCGCTCTTCTCGGCGATGACGCGGGCGCGGCCCGCGGCGACTACGTAGAACGCGTCGCTTTCGTCGCCTGCACGGAAGACCATCTGGCCTAGCGAATAGCGAACGGGTTCGAAGGCAGCCGACAGCTCCTGGAATTCCTCGGGCGAAAAAAGCGAGAAAACGGCGGATTCTTTGAGGATATCCTGAAGATCGGCCGGCCCCATGCGAATGGACATTCTAACGCGGTTGGGTAACCGAAGAAGGGCTGTTAAGGAAAGACCGCCTCATGATACAACAGTTCCAGGGCGCGACCCATGAGCTTCTACAAGAGGTATGAACTCGCCAGGATGATCCGCGAAGGCGATGTCAAGACCTTCAGCGGGTTTCAAGCGGCGACGCGCCGGCCGATCTACCTTCACTTATTCGGGGATTTGGCGTCGCACCCAACGCTCGGCCGTCTGTGGCAGATGGTGAAACAGGCGGAGGAGGCAGGACAGGTTATCGAAGCAGGAGAATTTGCCGAGACCTACTATGTAGTCACCGACCCGATCGATAAATTCACCACTCTGCGAGACTACCTGGAAGCGAATCCGCCGACGGTCAAGAAGAAGCCAAGTCCGCCGGCAGCACCCGCTGCGCCGCCGCCCATACCGGTCCGTCCTGTGTCCGGGTCTTCGGGCTCATCGGGGTTTCGGCAGCCGGAGCCGCGATTCCCGATGTCGGAGGGACGCCCT
>Ga0070741_10014998_pt1 | contig 13257 bp, 9 predicted proteins | sample Coa_R1_4_FD_66440 | JGI IMG/M metagenome (GOLD analysis project Ga0070741, IMG submission 66440) | Surface soil microbial communities from Centralia Pennsylvania, which are recovering from an underground coalmine fire - Coalmine... | ecosystem: Environmental > Terrestrial > Soil > Unclassified ... | reverse complement strand
TTATTACAACGCATTTCAAAAAGGGAATTTGGGTACGTGTACACGGCACAATCAGTTTGATACAGCCGACCCTCACATCGCCAAGGCTTTTTGAAATGCGTTGTCGCAGCCACAACCAGAGTCACAGCAACCGCCCAAACTTTTACCCTTTAGGTTTTGCTCCGGTCAAGCTGCCTCCGCTGCGATGTACGCCTTACAATCTGGCAAGCATCGTGGATTTGGGTTGCGTTGTAGTGTAGGGAGTTTTAGATAGATATGGATACCATCAAAGTGTCAGCCAAGTCTCGATCCACCGCTGTCGCGGGAGCCATTGCCGGCGTCATCCGAGAATATCGCAAAGCCGAGGTGCAAGCGATTGGCGCAGGCGCAGTCAATCAAGCCATCAAAGCTATCGCCATCGCGCGCAGCTACTTGCAGCAAGACCAACTCGATCTTGCCGTCGTGCCAACCTTTGCCGAAGTAGACATCAACGGCGAAGAACGCACCGCAGTACGCTTGTATGTCGAATCGCGCCCGTTGAGCGAAGCGCCCGCCGTGCCTCACAGCAATGGGCATCACCTCGAATCGGTTGACCTCGAATCGGCCTAGCCAACTGTGTAGCGCGGCGTTCTCTAACGCCGTATTGGAAGATGCGGACTAGCTGATTCTCTGGAATAGGGGCGGCATCGCCCGCCCCTATTCAAAATCCTCAACCATCGGAGCATCCTGTTTCATTGAAGCCTTCAACTCCGCGCGTAGACTTGCACGCGCATACGAACGCGTCAGACGGAGAACATTCCCCCGAAGAATTAGTTGCCATCGCTCGCGAGCGAAACATTACCGTTCTTGGCATCGCTGACCACGATACCGTTGCGGGAATTGAACGCGCCCTGCAAGAAGCCGCGCGTACCGGCGACATCGAAATCATCCCCGGCGTCGAACTCTCCACCGATTGGGAAAAACGCGAAATTCACGTCCTCGCCTATCTCATTGACCACCGCGATGCGCAAGTCAACGCGCTCGTGGACAAATTCCGCGAAGGGCGTTTAGGACGCGCCCAAAAAATTCTCGCCAAGCTCGCCACCTTCGGCGTCCCCGTCGAATTTGAAAAGGTGCAAGCCATCGCAGGCGACGCCGCCATCGGACGCCCTCACGTCGCGCGTGCAATGGTAGATGCAGGGCACGTCACAACCATCCAAGAAGCGTTCGACAAATATCTCGCCAGCGACAAACCCGCGTACGTCGAATACGAAAGCGCGTCACCCTTCCAAGCTGTCGAAATGATTCGTCAGGTCGGCGGTGTGCCCGTCCTCGCCCATCCCCGTGAAGTCACCCGCATCATCCCCGATCTAGTCAAATCCGGACTCGTCGGATTAGAATGCTATTACGCCGAATATGACGATGCCGCGCGCCGCGAACTCGTTGACATCGCCAAACAATACGGTCTCATCCAGACCGGCGGCAGCGATTTTCACGGCTTGCACCGCATGGGTCACATGAGCGCGCTCGGTCAAGCCAACGTCCCCCCCGAAGTCGTCCCCAAGCTCAAACAAGCCAAAGCCAAGCTAAAATAAACAACGGCGAACGCGTAAAGCGTTCGCCGTTTTAGTAGGGGCGAGGCATTGCTCCAACGCGCTGCATCGCCAAGATAATTCTCATAACGAAAAGGGGCTCTCATCCAATTTGAACTGCTGCAATGCCTCGCCCTACGTGATGTTCACGCCGCCCGCGGCAACTTTAGCGCCAGCACCTCCGTCACCAACCGCGCATTCGCGTTATGCCCCAACTGCCGCGACGCCGTCCGCGTCGCATTCAACGCCCCCTCAATATCCTCCAACGAAAACTGACTCGCCTGCTGTTCCAAGAGCGACGCATAATCCACATTCGTAATCCGCGCCCCTGTATTGTTCCACAGCAGCATCACATCCCGCCACCACGTCATCCACGTCTCGAACACCTGCGGCAACTCCGACGAATCCTTTGCCAAGCCCTCCGCGCGCATCAATCGTTCCGCGCGTCCTTCACGCACCAGCGCGTTCAACGCGTCCAACGCCTCCCGCCGCGCCTCCAACACCTGCGGCGCATTCAACGCCCGTACCGCCCAACCAATCCGCCCGCCCGAAATCCGCGCCAGCAGTTCCGCTTCCCCACGCGGCGCATCCCACTTTTCAATCAACGCCCGTTCCACCGTTTCCACCGATAACGGGCGCAACGCGAGCGGCTGACAGCGCGAAACAATCGTCGGCAGCAGCATCCCCGCATCCTGCGCGGTGAGAATCAACACCGCATACTTGGGCGGCTCCTCCAGCGTTTTCAAAAACGCATTCTGCGCGCTCTCATTCGCTTCCTCAAAGTGCCGAAAAATTGCCACTTTGTATCTCGACTCAAATGGTGCGACCGACAGCCACTTCTCCGCATCACGGATTTGTTCCACAACCAGCGTCCGCTTTTCGCGGTCATTCGTACGCGGCGGCGCAGCCCCCTTTCTCTCATAATCCCAATGCGGCGGCAAGCCTTCAATCATCAGCATGTCCGGCTGCACCCCTTTACTGCTCTTGACGCACGAACGACATTCCCCGCACGGCGGCTCCAGCGGGCTCGGCGCATCGCCGAACAACGAACTTTGCGACGCCGACGCCTCATTCGCCAAACACAACAACCGCCGCGCCAGCGCCCGCGCCAATGTTGTCTTCCCAATCCCATGCGGGCCCGTAATCAAAAACGCGTGCGCGTTGCGCTCATGTCGAATCGCATGTTCCAGCGCCTCCACCGCCCACGTATGCCCCACCACACCCCACTGTTCATTCAAACTCAATTGCTTCGCCACGCCTAAGATTGTATCATAGGTCTCTTCCCCCTCTCGCGGTTTTCGCATTCGTTTCACGGTTTTCGCGTTCTTTCTAACTTTCGCGATCCAAATTCTTTCGCCTTCGCCCTCTGCACTCTACTCCCTATCCGCTTATCCGCCGCGACGTTCTTTGTCGCATTATCCGCTGTCGTCAGTCTGCCATCATCCGTCGGCGGTCGTTCCACATCCGCTTATCCGCTTTAATCCGCTGTCCCAATCCACTCTTGAAATCCACTCAACTCCGACTATAATGAATATGCCTCGCTATGCTCACCGAACCCCTTGCCTCCTTTTTCGAGGCAGGCTCCGGCAAACCCGACTGGGTACGCCTCCTCGAAATTCTCACCGCCGCTAACAGCAGCCAAGAGACTGATGAAGTGACAGGTCGCTGTCTCGACGCGCTCGGCGACCTCATTCCCTTTGACTTTGCCGTTTTCCTCCTCTTTCAAAAGCAAGCACCGCATATTATTTTGAGTCAGCCCCGCGACGTGCCCAATGAAATTCGCGCCGAACTCGAAACGCTGCATCTGCCCGACGATTTTTTCCATCAAGTCTTCAAACCCAACGGCGCAGACCGCCTTGAACAAGCGATGCAGGCAATCCAAGCCATCACTGCCGCGCATGGCTATGGCATCCCCATTTGCGTGCCCTTGATTGCCGACAGTCACGGCATGGGCGTGCTTGTGCTGGCGGCCAAGGCGCATCCCGAAGCCGTCAGCGAGTGGCTCGACTTGCAAACGCGCTACAAAAGCTTGTTCGATTTCGTCGGAATGCAGGTCGGCGTCGCCGTGCAGCGCGCCCAACTTGCGCGCAAGCTGCATGATTCCGAACAATGGTATCGCAACTTTATCGAACTTGGTCTCGACGGCTTTTGGGCAAGCGACGCCGACGGCGCAATGACCTTTGTCAATCAAGCGGGCTTGGACATTCTCGGCGTGACCCGCGAAGACGCGCTCGGCAGGCGTATCGAAGAGGTCACCCAGCCCGATACGCTCGCGCTGACCGAATTGCGCCGCCAGCTCCGCACAAATGGCTTTGTCGCCGATTATCACCTCAACCTCGTGACCGCCGATGGTCGAGAGCGGACGGTGAGCCTTACCATCCGCGCCGTGCGCGATGAATTTGGTTTCACGCAAGGCTATCAAGGCGTCGTTCGAGACATTACAGCCAATGCCCGCGCCCTGAAAGAGCTCGAATATCTCAATCGGGAAGCCAAGCTCTGGCACGAATTCGCCATTCGTCTCAATGACCCCTTTACCACTACCGATGCCATTCCGCGCGCCCTCGACCTCATCACCTCGCTCACGACGACGGAATGGGCGGCGGTCTTTCTCATCAACTATGAGCGAACCACATGCGAACTCGTTGGCAAGCGCAGCATCTATCCCACCGCGCTCGAATCCTATACCCACCTGCCGCTCAATCGCGCCATCCATTCGCCTGGTTTTGACCCTAAACACACCGCGAACTTTATGGAATATCTCATCCTCACGCGCCGTTCACTTCGTGCTGATGAGATTCTCACGCTGCCCAGCCTCCATCTCGATGCGCTGATTGCCGCAGGCTATCCGCCCAGCTACATCTTTCCCATCCGCTACGGCGAACACATCTATGGCGCGGTCTTCGTCGGCTCAAAAGTGCCGCAGAGCTACACCGCGCACGACCTCCAGCTCTTTGACGATGTATCGGCGCAGCTCGGCTTGATGCTCTACAACCGACGCCTCATCGCCGCTTTACAAAAAGAGCTGGATGAAAACAAAAATCACGTCCGCGTCCTCCGTGCGTTGGTGTATGCCGGACGCTTGTTCGGCAGTGAGGAAACTCCCGAAGACGCCCTTCAGCCCGTCGCCAGCGAAATCGCGCGCGTCTTTCCCGCCGACTATGTGAGCTTTCAGCTACGCGAAGGAAATCACCTCCGTCTCGTCGCCGAATCGTCCGAAACCGATGCCCCGCGCCTTCTTCCGATTTTGCCCCATCAACGCCATATTCTGGATGAGTTGCACACCACGCAAGTGGACGACATCGAACAAGCTGCCGAGCACCCCGCGCAAAAAGAACATCTCGCCCGCCATCAGCTCGTCGCCGATTTGGGCGTTCCCATTTTTACTGAACAAAAGACGCTCGGTATTCTCTATATCAGTTACCACAAGGCACATCATTGGACGGACGCCGAAGTACGGCTCGCCCAGTTGTTTGCCCAACAGCTCGCCGCCTCGCTCACCAACGCGCAGCTTCTGAAAGATACTCAATTGCAAGTGCGCGAATTGCGCTCTTTGACCCGCAGCGCAAATTTACTCGCCATGAGTCGTTCACTCGAAAGTGCCCTCCCGCAAGCGACACGCGAATTGCGCGAGGTCTTGTCTGCCGATTACGTCGGGTTTCACCTGCTCAAAGGCAACGAGCTCCACGCCATTACCGACGCGGCGCATCCCATCGCCAACACGCGTTATCCCTTACAGCCCTATCATTCCATTTTCATTCATCACTTTCAACGCATGATCGTGAATGACCGCGACCGCGATTGCAAGAACGAGGAATACCGTAAAACGCTGAAAGTGAATGGGGTTCAAGCCGATGTCGGAATGCCGATGATTACGCGCGGCAGGTGCATCGGCATCGTCTTTGTCAGTCAATATACACCGCGCGTCTGGCAAGAAAGTGAAATCCGCATTATCGAAGCCTATGCGCGGCAGATTGCCAGTTTGGTCGAGAACGTCCAGCTCTTGAACGAACGCGAAGAACGCCTTCACGAGATTCAAGGATTATCCGACTTGTACGAAATCACCGCGCCGCTTCTCGATGAAGATTCGCTAACAGACATTGCGCTCGCCGAGCTCAAAAACCTGTTGAACGCGCATGATGTCGCGTTGCTCCTCCTCGATGGCGATGACACGCTCAAGCCCATGCGGATGGCAGTTGGGCCCGTCGTTCCGCCGCAGCCCCCGTCGCTGACTCTGCTCATTCAAACTCTGCTGAAAACCTCCGAACCTTTGATTGTGGATCCCGAGCATCCCGTAGAGCTTGGCGCATATACTCGAACGCGCCTCAACTATTATCACGCGCGTTCGCTGCTCGTCCTCTCGCTCACCACCGCAAACAAATCCATTGGGCTCCTGACCTTTCTCTTCCACGATGACCACATCTTTACCGATTCCGAAATCCGCTTGGCGCGCGCCGCCGCGAATCAAATCGCTATGGCGTTTGTCAACACGCGTTTGATTCTGGAACAAAAAGGGCGCGTTGCTAAATTGAACCGGCTCGCGGCGTTCGGTCTCGCGTGCAGTGCCATCCGCGACAATCAGGCTCTCATAGAAATGGCAGCGCCCGAAATCTGTTCCATGCTTGAAGCGCCCGCCTCCAGCATTCGTCTGGTCGAGGAAGGGTATTTGACGACGGGTGCGAGTTACGGCTTTGCCAATCCCAGCGCGCGCAATCACAAAATCCCACTTGGCAGCTATTTAGAAGAATTCTTAAAGCGGCAAGAGCCGTACCTGATTGCCGATCTGGAAACCGAACCCGACATTCCGTCGCATTGGCGCGAACGGCATTTAGCCGAAGGCTTTCGCTCTGGGCTGATGGCGGCGATGATTGCCGAGAATCGAGTTATCGGTATCTTGAGCGTGTTTTTCAAGTTGCATCGCCCATCCGACACGCAAATTCAGTTTATGCAGACCATCGCCAATACGCTGGCATTAGCCATTTCCAACACCCAGCAAATATCGCAGGTCTTTTCCCGCCGCCGCCGCCGCCGACCTTTGGCTCGTCCGCGCCAAACTCGTCGTAGCAGACGCCGCGCTCCAAATTGAAACCCACCCAAACGCGGCACCACTTCTTCACCCTCCCACGACCCTCTTGAATTGACACCGCCGAGAACGCAGAGAACGCAGAGGAACGAATTTGTCATTGCGAGCCGTCACGAGCGGAGCGATTGGTTGCAGGTTTTTGCCGCTCGGTTATGCCGAGCCAAAAACCGCAACCGAGCAGTCGAGAGATTGCGGCGATATAGTCCATCGCCGCAATCTCTCTTCTTCCTTCGCGCCCTCTGCAGTGAATCCCATCCAAGAATTACCGTTCAACCCAACATCAGTTATAATCATTGCCGCACGCTCTCGCAATGATTTATTTTCTCTATCCGCGTCTTTATAAACTCTCCGGCGCAGAACGTCTCATCCTCCGCCTCGCCAGCTACACCACCCAACTCGGCGCGCCCGTCACCCTCATCACCCACTATTTCGATCCCCGCTGCGCGCCCGCGCTCTCACCCCAAGTCAAACTCGTCCAAACAGGCAACCGCCTCACCTACAGCAAAAATCATTACCTCAACGCGCCCTTTGAATACCTCAACTCCTTGTGGTTGCTCAACTTTATCGGTCAAGATGCCGATGCTGTGACCTTTTTCGGCGCGCCCAGCTTGCCCGCCCTCGCGTGGGATTCCATCCGACACAAAACACGCGCCCCGCGCCTCTATTTTTGCTACGAGCCGCCGCGCTTTGCCTACGACGATGCCGACGCCGTTACCGCACGCATGGGCAAGACAGGCATCCTCGCTCGCCCCTCCTTCGCTCTCTACAAAATTCTCGACCGCGCGATGGTGCGCCGCGCTGACGCCCTTCTCGCCAACAGTCACTTTGGCGCAACGCGTTTACGCGCCGCCTACGGACGTAATGCCACCGTCATCACGCATGGCGCAGATTTCGGCGATGCAGAGCATCGCAATCTGCCTTCGCCCCAGGCCATTCAAGCCGTACGCGCCCAATACGCGTTAGACAACAAATTCGTACTCCTCACCGTCAATTTTCTGCACCCGCGCAAGCGCATTGATTTATTCCTGCGCGCCATCGCTCTCTTGAAATCCAATATCCCAAACGCGGTTGCTCTCATCGTCGGCGCAGGGCCCGAGAACGACGCGCTCCACGCGCTCGCCGACGATTTACACATCGCCGACGCCGTTCGCTTTACGGGCTTTGTCCCCGACGAATCGCTCCCCGCCTATTACGCCGCCAGCGATGTCTATATGCATACCTGCAAATTAGAATCCTTCGGCTTGAGCATCTTGGAAGCATGTGCTGCGGGCTTGTCCGTGATTTCCGTAAACGAAGGCGGCCCCCGCGAAATTTTGGTAAATGGCGAAACAGGTCTATTAGTGCCTGCGACACCCAACGCGCTAGCAGACGCCGCCCGCGAATTAGCCAACGCCCCCGCCCGCCGTTCCCAAATGGGCGCAGCCGCTCAACAGCGTGTCACGCATCTCTACTCCTGGCAGCGCGGCGCACGCGAATTCTTAAACGTGGTCAATGGCCTCACCCATCCCGCTTCAAAAACTCCAGAGCCACAATCAAAACTGGAGGAGCGCAAAATCTAGTCCGTAATTGTCATTGCGAGGGAGCGTGGCGATCTAGTGCATCGCAGGCGACATGCGATGTGAAGTGTGCGACCGAAGGTCGCACACTTCACATCGCCGCAATCTCCACGCGGGGGATTGCTTCGCAAAAACGGCTCGCAATGACATTACACAGTTCCTATGCAATACGCTGCCCAACCCTCCGCTTCCTTCCTCAACCTCCGCGCCCGCCTCGATGACCTCATCGCGCGTCCCTTCCCTTTATTCCTCGCGCTCTTTCTTATCTTCCTCCTCGTCTTTGGCGCATCTATCTTCCTTGTCCCGCGCCGTTACGGTCGTCTCATCGTCGGCGATGGCATCTATTACTATGTCTATTTGCGCTCGGCGGTGTTCGACGGCGATTTCGATTTCACCAACGATTACTGGTTATACCAGCAGTTCAACAACGAAGACCCCATCAAAAAAGAAGAAATGTTGAGCCGCAAGACGCCGACGGGCATGGCAGCGAATTTATTCTCCATCGGGCCCGCCGTCCTATGGTCACCCCTCTTTCTCTTGACCCACGCGCTCTTGTGCATACTTGGTCAAGCAGGCGATGGCTATTCGTATCTGGACCAAGCCCCCATTTTATTCTTGAGCATCACCTATGGCTTTGTCGGAATCTGGCTCATCTATCGCGTCACCGCAGGCATGTTCTCGCGCCTCGCCGCGTTCATCTCGATTCTCGGCATCTGGCTCGCCACCAACGTCGTGTACTACATGGGCATCTCCCCCTCCGCCTCGCATGTCCTTTCCCTCTTCACCAGCGCGCTCTTTGTCTATCTCTGGTGGCGCAAATCCGATCCGCCCAGTTCACGAACCCACCTCGATTGGTTCATCTGGGGCTTGAGCGCAGGTCTCATGGCGCTCGTGCGCTGGCAAGACGCACTCATCGCCCTCCTCGCCCTCTTTGAGTGGGTCAAACTGACCACCAACCGCCGACCACGGCAAGTCGTCACAGGACAACGGGAATGGGACGACTTGTCCGAGACAGCCACCCCCATCCGCTTATCCGCTTTCTATCCGCTGTCCGTTGTGGGTCTCCTCTTCCTTCTCGGCGCATTCCTCGCCTTCCTCCCGCAAATGCTCGCGTGGCAAATCTTGTACGGTTCACCCCTCGCCGTACCGCAAGGTTCAGGATTCTTTCAATTTTTCCATCCCGAAATTCTCAACGTCTGGTTCTCGACCAAACGTGGACTCTTTTCGTGGACGCCAATTATTCAATTGGCTGTCATCGGGTTCATTCCCCTCTACCTAAAAAATCGAATGCTCGGCGCAGCAGCCATCGTCATCTTCCTGCTCGAAACCTATCTCAACAGCATCGTCAACGATTGGTGGGGGGGCGAAGCGTACGGCGCGCGCCGCTTCATTTCCCTCATGCCGTTTTTCGCGCTTGGGCTTGCCGCCTTCATAGCTTCCCTGCGCGCCCGCATTTCCCAAACCGCCCTTCTCGTCGCGCTCCTCGCCCTGATTGCCTGGAACAATCTCTTTATCCTGCAATACAACCTCTGGCTGCACGGCATCGGTCACATCAGCGCCATTCCCACCCTCCAAGAAATGACTCTTGACAAATTCACCGCCCCCTTCAAGCTCCTAGACCGCCTACGCAGCTAAGTCTTAATTCTTACTACCCGCTACTTGAACTCTCACTCTTTCACCGTGTCACCTCGTCACCTTGTCAAGCTGCTCCGCGCCTCCCTCCTCGTCGCGTTCCTGACTGCATTGGCGCTCACCCTCGCGTACCAAGTACGCTCGCCTGTCGTCATAGACATCGGCGGAAAACAAGACGCGCCATTTCTGGCGCGTTTCTTTGACCCCGAACAAGACCCCGAGCAGACCTATCGCTGGACGCGTGCCCAATCGCGCATCGAGCTCGATGGACAAGCGATTCCTGCGCCCTGGACCTTGCGCCTGCGATTAAACGGTTACCGCCCCAATCGCCCCGCTAGGGTTCAGATACAAATGAACGGCGTCACCGTAAAAAATTTTCAGGCACACGATGGCTGGGAAATTTACACCCTCGAAGGCAACGTTCCTCCTGACCCGCTCACGGGCGACAACATTCTATTCATCACCAATGATACCTTTGTCCCCCAAGAAGAAATTGAAGGCAGCGCCGACCCGCGCAAGCTCGGCGTCGCCACCGATTGGCTCGAATTAACGCCCGCGCGCAGCAGCGCCTTTATCGGCAACGACAGTGCATGGCTCGATTTCGGAATGACGCCTATCCTTCCCCCTATTGCCACCGTCGCCAGCTGGTCAATCGGTGTCGCCCTCCTCTACGCATCGGCGCGCGGCATCGGTCTCCCGCGCCGCTGGGTAAATATCGCCTTTGCAATTTTCATTCTCGCGCTCGCATTCGGCTTTGCCTTCGCGCGGCCCTATCTCGGCTATGCCAGCACCGCGTTCCTTACCCTCTCTTTCGTTCTCGCTATTCTCGCGCTGCTGCTCGTCCTCCTTCTCCCACGCCTCGCCGCGCGCATTCTTCCTCGCGCCGCACCCTTCGACGCGCGCACCCTCTCGCTCTTATCAGGAATCATCCTCTTAAGCATCGGACTCAAATGGGGCGGCGCATGGTATCCGCAGTTTCGTTCCTCCGACCTCAACTTTCACGCGCACCGCCTCGAATTCGTCGCGCAAGGCAATCTATTCTTCACCTCCGAACTCCCCGATGCCGCGCGCCGAGTTGTCCCGTATCCATCGGCGTTATATATCGTCCTCGCGCCCTTCACTCCTTGGACCGATGAATACACGTCCCTACTCCTAATCTTCGATGTTCTCGCCGACGCCGCCGCCCTCCTCGCCCTCTATTTCGCCGCGCAGACTCTCTTTGCAAACTCGTCCACTTCCGATACACGGTACGCGATACGCGATACGCCTGCTGCTCTCCTCACAACCTTCCTCTTCGCCTTCAATCCCGTTTCCTTCTGGATTTATTCATGGGGCAATCACACCAACATCTTTGGACAAGCCGCCGCCACAATTTTATTCGCTGTCCTTCTCACCCAACCTCTCACTCGCCCACGTAATTTCTTACTCGCGCTCTTTTTATTCCTGCTCGCCTCCCTCGCGCATCTCGGCGTCTTTCTCTCCCTCCACGCCTTTTTGCCTCTCGCCGTCCTCGTTCGCTTCTTGGCGCGCGATACCGACGCGCGACGCGAAACCTTCGCGCTCCTTCTTCTCTTCCTTCTAGGTCTCGTCCTCGCGTGGCTGCTCTATTACGCGGAATTTACTACTGTGCTGTTCACACAAGCACAAACATTCGCAAATGATTTTGTAGCGGGGCGCACTGGCAGCGTCGGCGGCAGCTCGAGCCTTGCGCGTGTCACGAATGTCGCGCGCTATACTCTCGAACAATTGGGCTGGGTCCTGCTCTTGACCGGCATTGCAGGCGCGCCACTCGCATGGCGAAGTTTTGATACGCGAGCGCGGAGTATATGGCTCGCGTGGCTATTGGTCGGCGTCCTATTCGGCTTGCTCACACTTGGCGCATCCTTCTCCACCCGCTACACCTTGTGGGCTGCCTCCACCCTAGCATTAAGCGGCGGACTCGCTCTCACATGGTTATTCCAACGCAGTCGTGCTCTTCAATACAGCGCATACATCTTCTGCGCGCTCGCGTTTTCGCAGACACTTTGGGTATGGATTGACCGCGTATGGAATGCATATCATTGATAAAAGACCGTAGAGACGTTACACCGTAACGTCTCTACGGTCTTACAATCCTAACGCTTCATGCTCCCCTTGCAGCGCGGTCAACACATTCTGAATATGCTCATCCAATGGCACGCCGAGTTCCGCCGCGCCGCGTTCAATATCTTCCCGCTTCGCTCCGCGCGCAAACGCCTTGTCCTTCCATTTCTTCTTAATCGCTGCCAAATCCACGTCCGCTAATTTCTTCGACGGGCGCACATACGCCACAGCCATAATCAACCCCGTCAATTCATCCGATGCGTACAACACCTTGTCCACCAGATGCACGCGCGGCGCGGGTTCGCGTTCGCTCGCGTTCGGCGAATTTGGGTCGCCGTAATCCGCGTGCGAGCGCAGTGTATATAAAAAATCCTCTGGCACACCGAACTCACTCAAAATCTTGATTCCACGAAACGGATGCTCTTCGGGAAACTTGTCGTAATCGAAATCGTGAATCAGCCCCAGATTGCCCCACACATTTTCATCCTCGCCGTACTTGTGCGCGTAAAATTTCATCGCCGCTTCCACCGCGAGCATGTGCTTGCGAAGCGGTTCCGATTCCGTATATTGGCACACCAACTTCCAGACATCATCACGCGAATAAGGATTCATTCATTCACTCGATAAAGTGGATTCATTAGCTTTCAACGTATTTCCGCTGTCTCTAAAGTTTTGTATCTCGACTCCAACAGCTTCAGTAGTTCGCTTTCACACCACCAGTCAATGAATTCCACTGTCTCTTTAATCTTAATCCTGTCAAACCGTTGCTCAAATTCTGCACTGCTCATGGCGAATTGCCTTTCAAAGGCGGCAAGTCGCTCACGCGTGCGATTTATGCCAGCCAGCAACAATTCCATTTCGCCGCGTATCGCCCCTTCCACCAACGGCTTGAGCGATACAGGCGATTCCGCCGTAATCGTCACTTGCTGAACCATCATTGACTCCTACTACTTTTATCTGCTATAAAATTACTGCTCATGTTACATAAATTGGTTGTTGTAGTGAACCTTATTCAGACGCGACACGCGTACGGGTGCATTCTTATCCGCTTATCCGCTTTCTATCCGCTGGCAGCGCCTCAAACACCCGCCGAAACGTAAACGCCCGTTCGCTGTCCCCATGCGCCTGCAAATATTCCAACCGCTCCTTCGCTTCCTGCACCGTCGGAATCGTTCCCGCCGGAACCCACCACATGACAAAATATGCTTCCATGTGTGGCTCGAACCATTGGCGGCGTTTCCGCATCACTTCATTGTGCCGCGAATTATAAACAAACGCCTTTAATGTCTCCACCGATTCCCACACCGACATATTCACGATCAGCCAATCATCATCGAACACGCGAATCTCCGTCGCA
>Ga0070741_10014997_pt1 | contig 13257 bp, 8 predicted proteins | sample Coa_R1_4_FD_66440 | JGI IMG/M metagenome (GOLD analysis project Ga0070741, IMG submission 66440) | Surface soil microbial communities from Centralia Pennsylvania, which are recovering from an underground coalmine fire - Coalmine... | ecosystem: Environmental > Terrestrial > Soil > Unclassified ... | reverse complement strand
CCGGCGTCTGTTGTGATGCTCCGGCGCAGTCCCGTATCGGTGCGAACCAATTCCACCGTGGCGCCCGGAATCACTCCTCCCTGGTTGTCGTTTACTTCGCCGCGCAGTGAAGTGGTTGCATCTTGCCCCCACACCGCTGCAGTACAGACGAAGAGAAGCAAAGCGGCAGACGCTCTGCGAATAGAATGGAAACTGAGTTGAGCAAACCGCATTAGTCGAAATCCCCCATGTGCAATCTGTTTCTTGGAACAACCACCCCTTCTCGTGGGGGTTGGCCGGAGACAGACCGGACCGGATTAACGCCCAACGCGGCGTCAGCGCAGGCGCGTGTCTATGAGCGCCGAACGCAAACTACAACCATCGACGAACAAAACCTTAACGCAAACAGCCGTCCGCGAACTCAGCGGACAGCTTCGCCCGTAGCCGCGGAAGCTCCGCCACCACTTCGTCCTGCGAGATGTCAGCCGCGGCCCCGGCGAGCTTCGTGAAAGCTCGCGCGTACAAGTCTTCCAAGCGCTCCGCTGCGGAGGCGGGGCCTGCGGGAACCACATACCATTCACCACACGAGCTTTGTTCTCGCGATATTGCCCCCGCAACGCCAATCGACATCAGGAGTGGAGGCGCATTCCGCTCCAGCTCCGCCCATACCTGGCGCGCTGCATCCAAATGATCCATTGCCAGCGCGTCCACTCGACCAACGGACTGGGGCGGCAGGGATGCACGAACCGCATCCGGAAAACGCTTCGCCAGGTCACGTACGGCGTCCAGCTCAATGCAGAGCCGCCGCAGCAGCTCCATTTGATCCGAAACAATCCTGTTTGCGACGTCGAGCGATCCCGCTTGTTCCACCAGCGGCCTTAAGAAGAGCGGCTCACTGGCCGGTGAATTCCCGACCTCGATAGCTTTTCCAGCGCCAGAGCCCGCGGCTGGCGCCTCGCTCACTGCAGGCGTCTCGTTCAATAAATGAATCGTCGCTTTCACCAGCGGGATCGCCGCGAGATGGCTCTCCAGTTCCAGCTTTCGATCCTGAGTGGCCGGGTAAGCGATCACTTCGACGTGATCGTCGCGCAATTCCACTTCCGCTGAATCCTGCCGGTCCGCATCCATCTCATGCAAGAGTGCCAATGCCTCAATCTCGGCCACGTCAAGAGCCGCTTCTGTTGCCATCGGCGCGGCTACCGGATCGGTTTGGGCCGCTTGCGGAACATGAGCTTCGGGAGCAACCGCATCTAATACCGGAGCGGGCGCTTCAAAAATGCGCGCGTTCTCAGGATTCAAATTCTCCACCTTAAAGGCAGTCTCGATGACGCGCAATTCCTCGCGTCCACTCGGTTGTGCGATGCGGAACGTCTCGCGCACCGGGTGCCAGTCCGATTGCCGCACCCAAAGCTCCGCTTCGGCGATCTGGCCAGCGGGAACTTCTTCCTGACTCGTGGTCACCACCGCGATAAGATCCCCGCGCTTACGAACGATATCCTGATGCCGCGCCAGCGATCGCCGCCAGCGAGAGTGATTCGATGCCGAAATCGGTCGGCTCAGATCCAAACCATTTCGCGCATACATCTGCTCCAATTCGCCACGCAGGTGATTTTCCGCTGATGCGTCCCACTCCTGGCGGAATTTACCGGAGTGAGGCGCTTGCCACAGCGACCACGATGCCGACTGCGTATTTGCCTCCACTCGCAGGGACTGAAGAACTAGCGGATTCGGCCTGTTTTCGATCATCGGCCGCTCGGAAGCCGACGAGCGCTCCAGAATCTCCATCGCGGATACCGATGTTCCAGGCAGCAGCCACACCACCACGGCCAACGCGGCGCCGCACACACCGAGCATTTGAATCACGTGCTGGGCGATAAACGAATTTCGGATCTGCGGCGGCGCCCCAGAGAACAACCCGGGCCGGAGTCCGCTCCAACCGTGCGGCGGCTGAGTGACGTCCATGTCAATGAGCGCCTGTTCTAAATACACAAAGCGATCCATCGCTTTCCGCAGCTGCTCGCGCCTGGAACGGCAAGTCCAGCACGAATCCAGATGGCGGGCCGCCTTTTGGTACGCGCGGCGATTCAATTCGCCGTCCAGAAACCGCACCAGCACTTCTTCAGTCAAGTGAGCTTCGACAGGGAGCTTATAGTTCATGACAGTCCTTGATCAGACGAGTTAAACCGCGGCGGATGTTTTCACAAACGGTCGACTCGCTGATGCCTAAAATTTCGGCGATCTCGCGGTAGCGGAAACATTCCGTGCGCAGGTGGAGACAAAGGCGCTGCTGTGTGGATAACCGGTTCATGGCGGCGCGCATCAATTGCAGCCGTTCTTGCTGCAGCAGGTTTTCTTCGGAGGAGATTTGGCGATCGTCGGCCACATCCGCGGGCGAATCTTCCAGGCTCTGTTCTGCGGGCGCCGATCTCCAGCGATCCAGCACGATTCGGTGTCCCACGCGAAACAGCCACGCTTTGGGATTGCCCACCTTCTTGCCGTTGCGGAGTTCGACAAACAGACGCAAAAAGCATTCTTGCGCCACGTCCTCGGCTTCCGCGGCGCTACCCAACATCGCGAACAGATATCGAAAAAGCGGCGCGCGTAGTTCATCGAACAAAGCGGAGAGGACACTCTCGAGCTTCTCGTTGTCTTCCCGTCGTGCGAAGATCAACCAGTCGCTGAGGGCCAAAGCTCCGAATTCGTTCTTGGCTGCCATAGTTGCGAGACGCCTTACCAGTTGGTGCTGTACCTGTTGTAAGCAAAGACGGATTTTGCGCCTTATTTCCCGACATGGCCAGAAAATATTCTTTCGTGGAATGGCGCCGAAATCGTGCGCGGGCGCAGGAGATCATGTGCGGCGGCAACAGAAACCGCCACACGACACATTTCTCTCACTGGAGCAAACAGACGGTGTTGGAACTAGGCGCGGACGAGAGCGGCCTTTGGGAACGGTAACAGTAAGTATGCTGCAAGTAACTGATTCTGTCAATAAGCATGCTGGTTGTGAACCTGTTCGCAGAGTGCCATCCATCATGGCCCGCCACGCAAGGGCAAATCACAACGGGCACAATTCATGGCGAAAATGCCTGCTCCCGCGGTGAAACCTTTCAAACCTGGGGCAATCCTTAATACTGGTGATACTCTGGGTGGTGTCGAGCTGCGGCCGATGAACGCAATGGCGGTAAATTCTTCAAAATCCGAAGGCCCCAGCTCGTCGGAGCTAGCCGCACATGTGCATCCAAGCTCAGACTTGCGCGCGGGTTCTGCATGGCCCTGGTCCCAGGACAGCGTCGAGATACTGGAACGTCTGGCTGCCATCGTGGAATCTTCAGACGACGCCATCATCAGCAAAGCCCTGGACGGCACCATCCTCAGTTGGAATCGCGGAGCTGAGCGCATCTTCGGGTACACGGCAGAGGAAACTGTCGGCCGGCACATCTCAATGATCGCCGCGCCGGACAGGATCGACGAAATCCCGCAGATTCTTGCGCGTCTGGCGCGCGGCGAACGCGTGGACCATTACGAAACCAAGCGGCGGACCAAGGACGGAAGAATCCTCACCGTGTCTTTGACCGTATCCCCCATTCGAGACGCATCGGGCGTTGTGATCGGGGCGTCTAAAATCGCTCGCGACATCACATCGCGCGAACAGCATCGGAGGGAGCTCGAACAGAGCAACGCGGCACTCGAAACCGCCAACGCCGCGCTGGAAAAGGCCAATGCGGCTCTCGAACGGGCCAATGTCGATTTACAGCATTTCGCCTACTCGGCATCTCACGATTTGCAGGAGCCGCTTCGCATGGTAGCTGCTTACAGCGGGATGCTCAAGAGCAGGTTCGCCGGCCAACTGGACGAGACCGGCGCCCAGTGCATCGAATACATCGCGCTGGGCGCGGAAAAGATGAGGCAGTTGCTCAATGACCTGCTCGCCTTTACCCGAGTTTCAGCCATCGATCCCGCCGATGCCAAACCCATCGATGCGGGCGAGGCCTTGAATGGCGCGTTGAAAGCTTTGGACCCGGCAATTCACGAAAGCGGAGCGGTAATAACGCGTGGTCCGCTGCCGGCGGTCCGGCTGCATGAATTTCAGCTGCATCAACTCTTCCAGAATCTGATTGGAAACGCGATCCGCTACCGCGGCAGCGATCCGCCTCGCATTCATGTCGCCGCGGAACGTTCCGGCGATTATTGGTTATTCTCGTTCCAAGACAACGGAATCGGCATCGATCCACAGTATAAGGAGCAAATCTTTGAAATGTTTAGACGCCTGCATGGGCCCGCCGAATACCCCGGAACCGGCATGGGGCTCGCAATCTGCCAGCGGATTGTGGAACGTTCGGGCGGCCGGATATGGGTGGAATCTGAGCCAGGACGAGGCTCCACCTTCTTCTTCACCATTCCCGCATAACGAACCCGCCAAGCCGGATATAGCTCGGCGGCCAACCTGTATTTTGCTGGTGGAAGATAACCCGGCGGATGTCGTGCTGGTGAAAGAAGCGCTGCGCCAACACCAGGTGGATCATTCGCTCACGCTTGTTACGAACGGCGAGGAGGCAATTGATCTTATTCAGCGCCTGGACGCCGAACGGAAATCGCTGCCGGATCTGATACTCCTGGATTTAAAACTACCCAAGAAGAGTGGGTTCGAAGTGCTCCAGCGGATGCGCCTCAGCGACCGCTGGTCCCGGGTTCCAGTAATGATTCTTACCTCATCCGATGCCCAGGAGGACAAACAACGTGCGGAGCTGCTGGGCATTACAAAGTACGTCGTGAAGCCGCATCAATTCGAGGAGTTTTTGGAAATCGGCGGAATTGTCCAGGACCTGTTGTCGTCCGGCCGATCGCAATGAGTTCTGCTGCGGTCGGGAGGACTTGAACCTCCACGAGATTGCTCCCGCCAGCACCTCAAGCGCATCATTGAATCGATCGCCAGCACGGCAGAACGGTGACATTGCGGTTGGAGTGCTACTGCAGGATGGAATCGAGCGTGTGTTTGATTTTGTCCGGCCATCTTTCGCCCTTATCGGACAGGGCGACGCGAAGTATGATCGTCAGCGATGTACTAAGCTGGTATTGGAATCGCCCGGCGCACCCTGTGGAGCGCCCTCTGGACCGCCTGTTCGTCCCCGAATCTTTCATCGGAGCCGAATAGCATGCCTGCCGCCGCCGCTCGAAGCGCTATGAAGTCCCTCACCAGCCGTAGTCCCGAGCTGCTTCGCTACATTAATCTCAAACTCGCCGCCCTCGGTCAGCCTATCAGCCGCAGTACGGCCGATCCCGAGTTTCTCGAAATCGCTGGCCCCCTGCTGCGCAATTATCATCAGAAAGACCAGCTTTTAGGCGACCGGTTGTGTCCCGCCGATGCTCGCCTCCAATCCTTCCTCGATAGCTATTTGCGCGACGTATGTCCGGACGGCGCTGCACGGCTTCCGGTATCCAGCTTCGTGCTCGATCGCGAGGGCATGGCGCGCATCATGTCGCTGCCCGCCACGGCGAATTACTTCGCGTCGCCCTACCTCGAAAGTTATCGCGTGGCGCAAGGCGTGCTCCACAATCCCAAAAGCGATCGGAGAACCACCCAGGGGCTTTTTCACATTGCAGACGGCGGATTGCCCGTGCCGGCGGATAAGGTCGCGGTTCCCAAACAGGCCTTCGCTGCGTTGTGGACCGCGGCGCTGAACCCACCCGCCAGCCTGATGGTCCTGCCCTTCACCGCGGATCAGGATGACCGCGTGCACTGCTTCGTGTCGTTGCTGCTGCGCCCGCTGGTGTGCCCGGCTGCGGGCCGCGCTCCCGAAAAAACAATGGAGATCCGCTTCATCGCTCCCGCCAGCCTGGTCAGTAATCTGGATTTCGTCGAAAGCATTTTCGGCAATGGCGGCGATCCCTATCTTCCGGAAAACGATGCCGCGCTGGACGCCATGCATTGGACTGGGCACAGCGGCTGCGTAGTGGTCGCGCCGCACTTGGTCGGAATCAAGAAAAAAGATCTCGGTCTCCCTCATATCAGCCGCGCCACAGAGCGCCAGCGCCGCGACGGCATGTGTTGGGAAAAAGAAGACGAACCGTATAACAACGGATCGGCCTTTAAAATCACGTGCCGCGACCAGCGCGGGGTCATGGTCACCATCCTCGCCGACAATTACTACGGCTATTGCAAGAAAGAAGTGAAGACGCAGATCAGTTTCGCCGCCAACCTCTTCGGCTTGGCGGAAGAGGAGCACGCGGGCGGCGCATTGGCTTTCGCCACATACGTGCTGGGCCAGGAGTTTTATGCCGGCCGTACAGTGAGCTTGAAAAAAGCCATGTACTCCGATGCGGTCCGTCTTTTGGGCCATCTGGCGGAGCTCCGCCCCGAAGGTTATGCCGTCGACCAGCGCTTCTCGGACATTTACTACCTTCCGGAAGATGCAGTCTTCAAAGTGTTGGAGGGCTCCATCAGATGGCGAAGCGGGGATCGCGAGCAGCGCCTCACTCTGCGCAACAATGCTACCTACTTCCTGCCCAACGGGTTTCGCATTCGCCTGGAAAAACAGACCGGCGGAACGGCTTGGCGTCTGGTAGGAGCGCGCCCGCGCGGAACCCTGTGTCACAAGCCGTGTACCGTGTCGGGCGGCGGGAAATCCGAAATCTCCAAATCCATCGCGCACGTCCTGTTGAAGGGACCGGTTTTTGTCAACGACTACCACCGCGACATGGATGAGGTGGAGCGGATTTTCAAACGCGATTTCTCGAATATCTACCGGCATCGCAAGCCGGACGCGCGCACTCAACGCCCGATCTTGAGTCCCGAGCGCACCATGGGATCCGTGATCCAGCTTCTGACTCCCTCGCCCGAGTACACGGACGAACACAATACCTGGCTACGTCAGGTGTCGCCCATGATCCAGCAGCTTCTGCTTACGGTGAAGCGCTACTACCAGCCCGAGTGGGGCGCGAACTGGCGCGAGCATTTCACCGTCGATCGCGTCAACGGATCTCTCGGCCATGAGCTGAAGTTCGACAATCAGTTCCTGTTGAGCAACTACCTGCGCGTGGGCTTCGATCCGGACGGTTCCTGGCGCGTCTTCAAGCTGCGGCCCGATTTTCATCCTTCCGATAAAGTCGCGGAAGAGGACGACATCACCGCATCCGTGGTGCTGCCGCGCGCGGCGCTGAACGATCTCGATTCCGAGTATCGGAATCCGAGCGTCAAGCTGGTGGCCAACTGTGAGCGGCGTTTGTTTCAGCGCCCAGATGACGCCATCCATCGCGGCGCCGACCACCAGGCCGAAGCGGACATTGCCGGCACCGACAATTTCTTTTCAAACTTTGAGCCTTACAATGCGGATCGTGCCCGTACCCTGGTGGATCATGTCGCGGAATTCGACCGCTATACCGAGCCAATGCAACAGCGCCTGGAAGGTTTTGTCCAGAACGCACAGGCCGAATACGTTGTCTCCTCCGCGCATCCGCGCCTGGTGAATGGAAAGCCGTCCACGAATCCGCGCTATCTGCAGCTACGCCCAGATCTGGCGCATCCGCGCGATGCGTATTTGGCCGAAATCGCCGCGCGCCTGGAACGCGAAATCCCTTCCAGTCGTCCCGTTTACCAACCGGTGAATGCGGTTCTTGCCGGCCGAAGAAATAGTCCTGCGGATCCCCAGGCGGGGCTGCCGCCGCTGGCCGTGTACGGCCCCGTGCATTATCAGGAGTTGCCGGAACTCTTCATGGACTTCGTGTCCAGCTTGACGGGCAAGTCGCCCGCGACCACGGGATTCGGAAGCGAAGGCGCGCTCACGAAAGGTCCGTTCAATGCCCTGTGGCCGGTGGTGGATTTGAACAACGCCCTGGTCTCCTGGATTCTGACGGGTGATGCGGGATTCACGACGTCAGCCGGATTTACAGGCCCAAATTTTCGCGTCGATCATGACATCAGCTTGCTGGTTCCCGAGATCTGGTGCCGCATGCGCGCTCATGAACGCGATCCCGAGTTCCTGAAGGCAAACGGCTATCTGGAGCATGTGTGCGATTTTCCCTACAACGGCCGCACCGTACTGGCCAGCCGTCTGGGGTATCGCATTACCGAGAAATTCGTCGATCACTTTCTCGGGCGTATTTTTGAAACCCCCGATCTGGTGTTTCCCGATTCGATGCTGCGCCCAGAAAAACAGGATCTGGCGCAGTTCGCCTCGGGCGTGGACGCGATCGTCGAGACGCAGACGCGCGTCGCGCTCCAATATTTTGAGGACGGGAGCATAGATGCCGCCTGTCCGCCGCTGAAAGCGCTGCTGCACATCATGGCGCACGGCTCGTATGAGGGCCGCGGCGTGGATGCGCCGGAGGTTCGTGGATTGTTCGATCGCGAAGCCATGCTCCAAAGCGGCTGGTATCGCGAGCGGCTGGAGACCAAGCAGGCGCGCGACATCGCACTGTGGAAACGCCATATGGCCTCGCTGGAGGCTGCGCGGCTCTGCGATCGTTTGGAAGCCGCGCGCGGTGAACTCGCCCGGGTCAGTTCGCCGGAATATTTGCAGGAGCTGGAGGGAACGATTGGGGCGGACCCGTTTCACCTGCAGTTTGCTGCGAACCCTGAATGACCAAGTGAATGAAGTGCAATTTTGCGACGGCGGCCTGCGGAAGCGCGAACGGGTACAGGTCCGGCTGGCCCATGCTGCGCGCCAGTTCGTTTAACACCGCCGCGAGCGCGATCCAGGAGTTCAGGAAAGAGAGGAATTGTTTGGCGCCCGGATCGTTCGGCCGGAAAAGAGCATTTTTCACAAATGGCTCAATTTCCAGTTCGAGCTTGCAAGTGTCCAGCCCAAACCCGGAGGCCGTATCGAGCGTGTCCACCAGATGCAAATAATGGGCCCAGGTTTCGGCCCAATCTTCCCACGGATGCGAGCTGGCGTATGAGCTGACGAATTGCTGCTCCCAGCCGGCCGGCGGTCCTTGCTGGTAGTTGCGCTGCAGCGCGGCGGCGTAGTCCTGCTGCTCGTCGCCAAACAGCTTGCGGAAATCGTCCAGCCAGGGAGTTCCCGCGATCAGGCGGTCCCAGTAATAGTGACCCACTTCGTGACGCAGATGCCCCAGCAAAGTGCGATAGGGTTCATGCAATTGTTCGCGAATGCGCTCTCTTCTGGCGTTGTCGGCCTCTTCGATATTGATGGTGATCACGCCATCGGCATGGCCTGTGAGTACGCGCGGGCCATCGGGTTGCGGCCGCAGGAAATCGAAAGCCAGGCCGCGCTCGGGATCCTGGTCGACGCGCGATTGCACGGGAAGATGAAGCTCGAGCAGCGAAGAAACCAGGCGGCGTTTGGCGGCTTCCAAGCGTCCCCACAGCACGCCGTTTTCTTCGATCGAGAGATCGGGAATGGTGCGATTGAGGCGGCAGGCGATGCACATGAAGCGCGGATTGCCAGCGAGTTGGGATTCCCGAACCAGCCAGTTGCATCCGGCAGCGGTTTCCAGGTTGGCGCAGCGGCGGTAAGTTCCTGATGCGGCAAGCCACAGACCGTTGCCGGCGGGATCCAGTGGCAGCAATTGGCGCATATAGGGCTCGAAGCCCAGGGGAGTATTGCAGGCCAAACAGACGCTGTTGCGAAAGAAGATGGGCCGGCCACAGCGGCAAAGGTAGGCCCGGCCGCGCCGCTTGCGTCGTTTCGGAGCGGGAGTGAGCAAAGTAGGAGCGGTCATTCAGGTGGTGGACTTAATGGCTGGACTCGACGGTTAGATGCGTTAGGGATGGTTTGGTAACAGCCGGTGCGCGCCTCAAGTTTCTCACAACCGGCGCGATAAGGAAGTGGGAGGGAAATGTGGCTTCCAACGCAGACCTGGCCGAACTGAATGCCGCGGTGTCTCACGGCGCCAAGCAGCAAAGCGGCGGCGGCGAACATCATGGCGGTACGGGCGCCGAACAGCGAGCCGGAAAATACCTGGCGTTTCGGCTTGGCAAGGAGGACTTCGCGATCCAAGTGTTAAAGGTCCGCGAGATCGTGGGGATTCAGGACATCACGTCGGTGCCCCAGATGCCGGCTTACGTCAAGGGCGTGATCAACCTGCGCGGGAAGGTAATTCCGGTGGTCGATTTGCGGCTCAAGTTCGGGTTGCAGGAGCGTGAGTACACGCAGCGCACTTGCATCATCGTCGTGCAGGTCCAAAGCGGATCCCAGGCGGTGCAAAGCGGCATCATTGTGGATGAAGTTTCCGAAGTTCTCAATTTGACGGCGGCCGAAATCGAAGACACGCCGGACTTCGGCGAAGACGTCGGTACGCCTTATCTCCTGGGCATGGCCAAGGCGAAAGACAGCGTCAAGATGCTGCTGGACATCGATCAGATTTTGGCGAACAGCGAAACGATGTCGCTGGCCGGACTGACCGGCTAATCGCCGCTCGCTGCGGGCGAGAGATCTACCGAGACGCTGATCACCTGCTCGCCGCCGCCCAGTGCGACACCCTTCACGGGGGTCACATCGGAATAATCGCGGCCCCAGGCGACGGTGAAATGTTCGCCGCGCGGCATTACGTTGTTCGTAGGGTCGAAATCCTGCCAGCCGAATACTGGGCACCACACCGAAACCCAGGCGTGCGATGCCTCTTCGCCGGCGAATTCGCCGCCGCTGCGGATGTACCCGCTGACGTAACGCGCCGGCAGCTTCAGCGATCGCAAGCAGGCGATCATCAGGTGGGCGAAATCCTGGCAGACGCCGCGTTTTTTGTCGAGCACTTCGTCGACTGGCGTGGCGATGGTGGTGGCGCGGCGATCGTAATGGAACTCGGTGAAGATCCGGCGCGACAGATCGCTTACCGCGCTGAGGAACGGGCGGCCGGCGCTGAACGATGGTGCCGCGAATTCCGCAAAAGCGGGAGCTACCGGAACGGAAGGCGATTCGAAACTGAACTGGCAAGCTTCCAATGCGCCGGCGGAATCGTACTGGGCGACTTCGCGGCGGACGTGCTCCCAGGCAGGCGAAAGGTCTAGGGCGGGCGGTGCGGAGGGTTCCAGCTCGGCCATGCTGCGCGACGTAATCACCAGTTCGCGGTGCGGCTCAGCGATGGAGAAAAAGCTGACTTGGTTGCCGAAGTAGTCTTCGCGTGGGAGCAGGGAATCGGGCCTCGGGCTGATGTCGAGCGAGAAGTCGAGAACGGTTTGATTCGGATGCGCGCGCGGCTGCAAATGCACTTCGGTGTAACACATGGAGACGTCACCGGAGTACCAATAACGCGTAGTGTGGCTGGCGATCAGTTTCATTGAAATCTCTAGAGTCGCCGCGACTGCGCGGCATGGCTGAAGTAGGCGCGTGTAACGGATTCGGAAAGGTGGCTGAGGTCGGCGATGAGTTTCGCGAACAGATCTTCGCGAGCTTCGGCCGCCGCCCGGCCGCCGGATCGAGCCAATTCGCGGACGTCGATCAGTTGCACGGTATTGAGCAGCGAAAGCGCGAGCCGTTCCTCAGCGGGTCGGCGGATAGCAGTTTTGCTGCCCGGCAATTCCGCGATGTGGTCGCGCAGCCGCGCGAGTTGAAAGGCGATGGACCTTGGATTGGCTTCGTCGACCAGGAGCAGATCGAGAACCAGGTCAACCTGCACCGAGGTCAGATAGCGCGACCGATACGTGATGGAGCTGTCGGCCATTTCGAGAATGGCTTCCAGCACGCCAGCGCCGCCGAATGCCTCGCGGGGCAGGCCGTTGCGCAGCAGCTCGACCATCTGGATGGCGCGTTCGAGACGCCGTCCAATATCGAGGAAGCGCCAGCCATCACCGCGCGTCATGCTTTCCATTACCAGGCCGCCAAAAGCGGAGAGCGTGATGATGGCGTGGTTTAGCGGATCCTGCGCCGCAGTGATGCGGAAGTCGTCGGAGGGAGGATTCGCCGAGAACTGCTGATCGAGCTGGTTCAAGATAAGCCACGCGTCGACGGAGATGCGGTCGCGCAGCAGCCAGGCCACGCGGCGGACTTGATGGATGTTCCAGACCAGTCCGTTAGCCGAGGCTGGATCGTAGATCATCGAGAGCACTTCCTGCTCGGCGGCGGAGGGCTTTTCGATTTCGAGATATCCGAGAGAGGCGAGAATTTCCAAGCCGGCGCTGAGGCCGGCGGCGCGCGCGGCATCTTCTTCCTGAAAGAAGCGGGCGAGAACGGCGCGCGTGATTCGGACCGCGGCTTCCACACGCTCCGTGTAGCGGCCCAGCCAGAAGAGATTGTCGGCGACGCGGCTCGAAAGGTCGAAGGTCGCTCGGCTGACATCCAGCGGATGCGCGGCTGGGCGCAGCAGTGTGAACGGAGGCGCGGGGCCGTCTCCCAGCACCCAGGTATCCTTGCTGCCGCCTCCGCGCTGGATGGAGACGACCATGCTGTCGAGCGATGTGGAAACGCGCGTAAGCCCGCCCGGCATTACGGCGTAGCTTGCGCCAGAGGGCACGGCGAAGACGCGCACTACCATGTGGCGCGGATGGAGTCCGCCGTCTTCCCAAATCGGAACGGTGGAAAGCGCGACACGCTCCTGCGCGACGTATCGTTCGGGTTCGCTGCGAATCTTATCGAGCAGCGCGCCGCGTTCTTTTTCGCTGAGCGTCGCGCCGAAGATGGGGTCGCCGCGCGTGCCCGGGAAGGTGGGCTTGAGAACCAGATCGCTCAGGTGTTCGAGCACGTACTCGAGCGGCTTTTGCTCGCCGCACCACCAAGTGGCGACGGTGGGGATTTTCAAATCTTCGTTCAGCAACAGTTGCGAGAGGCGCGGAAGGAAAGCCGCATACGCGGGCGATTCCGCGAGGCCGGAGCCCAGCGCGTTGGCGATGACTACGTTGCCGGAGCGAACGGCCTGGAGCAGCGCGGGAACGCCGAGCATGGAATCGGCGCGGAGTTCGAGAGGATCGCAGAACTGGTCGTCCTGGCGGCGCACGATGACGTCGACCGGTAGCAGGCCGCCGAGCGTCTTCAGGAACACGCGATTGTCGCGGACCGTGAGATCGCCGCCTTCGACCAATGTGTAGCCCAGGTAGCGCGCGAGAAACGCGTGTTCGAAATAAGTTTCGTTGTAGGGCCCCGGCGTGAGGAGCACGATGCGGGGATTCTCGCGATTGGCGGGCACCAGGCTCGCGAGGGTGTCGCGATAGGTTTGGAAAAAATTCGCGAGGCGGCGGATGTGGGAGGCGCGAAAAACGTCGGGCAGAACGCGCGTGGTGACCAGGCGATTCTCAAGCGCGTAGCCGGCGCCGGAGGGCGACTGCGTCCGATCCGCGAGCACCCACCATTGACCGTCGGGAGAGCGCGCCAGGTCGGCCGCGTACATATG
>Ga0070741_10014996_pt1 | contig 13257 bp, 8 predicted proteins | sample Coa_R1_4_FD_66440 | JGI IMG/M metagenome (GOLD analysis project Ga0070741, IMG submission 66440) | Surface soil microbial communities from Centralia Pennsylvania, which are recovering from an underground coalmine fire - Coalmine... | ecosystem: Environmental > Terrestrial > Soil > Unclassified ... | reverse complement strand
TGCGGCGAGCGGGAATAGTTGTGGGAGGTGAAGCGCACGTCGAGGGCCGCGTCGGCGCGCCAGGGCACGGAGCTTTCGTGCTCGATATCCAGCTCGTGATCCCCCAGGCGGGCGCTCGCGATTCGCAAATCCAGCGGTCCCTGCGGATGGAGGATTCGATCCGGATCACGAATGTGCGTCATGCCCCCGGCCGTGCCGATCCAGACGGATCCATCGGGATCCGGCAGGAATGAGAACGCCTCGGTGTCGTTGCCTGCCAGCCCGTCCTCCACGTCGAAGCGCAGCCAGTTCTGACCGTCGAAGATGACAGCGCCCTGGTCGGTGTTGGCCCAGAGCCGTCCCCGCAAATCCGTTCGCAGGGAGTAGACACTCGCATCGGCAAGCACTTCCGGCTTGATCCACTCCCGATGCTCCAGGTTCGGGCCGCTCGCCCGTAGCAGGCCCTTGCCGAAGTTGGATGCCCAGATGGTGCCGTCCGGCATGGCAATGACTGAGGAATAGACCTCGGTGCTGCCGGCGGCGCTGTCTACGGTTACGAAGCTCCACTGGCCCGCGGCAAATCGGAAGAATCCGCCGGTAGCCGCCAGCCAGAGCGTGCCGTCGCGGTCTTGTGTGATGTCGTAGATGCGCGCCTCGGGACGCGGCAACTCGACTTTCTGCAGCGTTTCGCTGACGGGGTCTAGCCGGTAGAGCCCGTCGCTATAACAGACCACCCAACCCCTGCCATCGCGGTCGAAATGGATGACGGAGACGGCGACTTTGTTCCCTTCGGGAAAGCGAACCTGGTGGGCGCGTGTCTGGTGCGGCGGGATCGTCCACAGCTCGCTGTTCTCGAGCCCCCACCAACGCCCGCCGCGCGGATCGACCGCGAGCGCGATGTCTTCGACGCTGGGAAGCGCTTCGAACGGACAGGCGGTGACGCGCGCGGCCGCCTCATCCAACATCTGACACCCGCGCTCGGTGCCCACGAGCAGCCTGCCATCCTGGTCGCGGACGATGTTCCAGACCTTCTGCGAGATGAATCCTTGCGCCCGCGTCCAGGACTCGACATTGTCGTAGCCGCGCCAACGCCAGATCCCCAGTCCAAGGGGGCTCAGCCAGAGGCTGCCCTCCCCGTCGACTTGCGCCTTGGCGATGACGCTGTCGGCAAGGCCATTGTCCGTCGAAAATTCCTGCCAACGTGTGCCATCCCAACGCGCGACACCCGGCGCGGTACGCGTCAGCAATCTTCCGCGGGCGTCGAGTGTCAGCATGGGCTCGACCCGGCGCGACTCGAGCCGCGCATGCGGGGGGTTGTTCACGGAGAATGTGGTCGTACCCGGTGCGCGTACGAGCATATGGTCGCCGCTTCTCACCCACAGACGGCTGTCGCGATCCACGAGGAAGGCGCCGTAAGCACCCTCGGGCACACCGTCCGTGGGTCCCCAGGTGCGCAATCGTCCTCCTGACAGGCTGCAGAGTTGTTTGCCGCACCCGAGCCAGAGTGTGCCGTCCTTTTCGGTGAAGAGGCTGACGACCTTGTCCAGTTCGGGCTCGGCCTTGATCTGCTCGCTGGAAAAGAACGGGGCCGCCCGCCACAGCCCATCGTTCGGGTGCTCACGCCGCAGCTCCCGCACATGCCCCTTGGCTGCGATCAGAACGTGGTCCTTGCCCAGAAACGCGATCGGGAGAGTGTGGTCGGTGACCACAGGCCCCTCTTGAGTGCGCACCGGCTCGAAGCCGCTCGCCTGGCCTACATACAAGCCGCGGTCCAGTGTGACCCAGAGCCGTTTCCAGGGGTCGAGGGCCAGGCCACGGACCGTTTCGGACGGCAGCCCCTGCGCGGCGTCGTAAGGCACGAAAGCAGTACCGTCGAAGCGGAACAGGCCACCGTCGGTGCCCACCCAGAGATCACCTCCGGGATCGGTGAGCAGGTAGCCCGCGGCGAGATTCGTCAATCCATCGCTTTGAGCGTATTGCCGGAAACTGAATTGTTGCGCCGCAGCGATTCCGGACCAGCCTGTGAGCAGCAGGGCTAACCCGGCAGCCATTGCGTTGCGCAATCCCTGCTTCACGCAAGCCCAGAGTGGCCATCCATGGGCACCCGCTCGCCGCATGCGGCGAGCCCCTAGCCGGAAGCACGAGCGCGACAGCGGGTGCGACATGTACCGATCGTAGCGGCAGCGCGCACGGAAGCTTGCGACCCGCTCCGCAGAAACCGGTCAGCAGTTGTGCCGGAGAGGCAAAACCGCGAGTTGGGTCCCATCGGACAGCCCGCGATGCTGCTCGGCAAGCCCACCGCCGGCGCTCAGGGCAAGCGCGCTAATGCAGCAAGCCGAACACGGCGACGCTGTTCTGGGTGCCGACGAACACCTTGCCGTCGGCGACGGTTGGCGTGATGTACTTGTTGCCCGTGCCGAAGTGGTCACGGTTACCGGCCGCCTGGTTGCTGTTATAGAGCTCGTGGGCGAGATTCCCTGCCTCGTAGGCGTGCAGGACCGCGGGGGCGGAGTTCTCGTGTGCCCAGACGATCCCGTTCGCCGTGCCGTTAGCGGAGATCACAGGTGAGCCGCCGGGATAAGGAAATTGCGTCGGCGATTGCGCGGACGAGGCGTTGCCCAGCTTCGCATTCGTGATCGGAAAGGCCTTCAGGGTGCCGTTGTCATCGGCATAGTAGACCGTGCCGTTGAAGTAGGCGGGAGTGCTGAATACCCGGCCCGGCAACACGCCGCTGAGCTGCTGCCAGATGTTGTTGGTGTTGGGGTTGAACTTCCCCATGGCATCCCGATCCACGACGTAGAGGTTGCCATCCTTGCCCGCCCCGACCACCAGGTGTCGTACGGTGCCGCTCGAGTCGGTCAGATCGGGAAGCAACATCTCGCCCCCGGAGCCGAGATCCTGGTCGGTGGCTGACTCCTCGAGCTCATTCGACATCGTGAAGTAGTCCGCGACGCTCAGTTTGGCGCCGGCGACGGCGATCTTCAAGAACGAGTTGCCGAAGTCCTGGCCGCTCGGGAAGCCATTGCTGTCGAGAGTGGTTTCGAAGGCGCCGTTGGCCGACAGCAGGTAGATGTTTCCGGCGCTGTCGGCGCCTGGCCCTCCGCCGGACATCCAGATCGACGGGCCGGCGTTGCTGTTAGGTCCGATACTGAGGACGCCTGCTTGGGCGAGCGTCGTCTGGTCATACCCGATGATCCAACCCGTGTACGGCGGAAAATCACAATGGGAAGTCCAGCTCGTGTAGATGACTCCGTGGGACAAGAGCAAAGCCGCGCGCTCCGCATATTGGCCAGGGTCGAAGACCGCAGTGCCACCGTACGATGCGGCAATTTCCACGGGACCTTTGAAAAGCTCGGCTCCGTTCGTGACGTCCAGAGCGTGCAGGCGCTGGTGATATACCGAGGACGCGTCCTTCGACATGGCCACTACATACATGACCCCATGTGGTCCCGCGTTCCGGTCGATGACGGGAGTGGATGTTATCCCGATCTGTGGTGTGATCTGCCCACAGCCGTGACTATCGCTCAGTGTCTCCCCGGCGCCGAGGAGGGATACCTGCCAGACGGGTGCGCCGGTATCCGCGTCGAAGGCGTACACCGAGTCCGCTTCCGTCGCGACGAATACCACGTTGTGTGTGCCAGTGCCCACGGTGAGCTTCGATAGGTAGAGCGGCTGCGCATCGACTTTTCCGTCCACCGTTAGATTGCGCAGTAGCCCGAAGGTTGCCGAATTCACATTCGTGAGCGTCAGGACGCTTTCGGTCAGGTTTTGGCCCGTGCGCCCGAGATCGTTCTTGAAAGTCAGGACGTCCGTGGGGGTGGTGGGCGCGGGAGGCGTCGTAGTCCCGCCGGAGCCGCCGGTACCACTCGTTCCGCCCGTGCTGGTCCCCCCCGTGGGCGGCGGTTGCGAGCCGCTGTTGGTCGAATCGCCACCAGCGACTGTCGCTGGTCCGCCGCCGCAGGATCCGAGGACGAGGAGTAGCGCGCCCAGGAGGCCGAGGGAAGCTGGATACTGCGGCATCGCGATGATTCCAACCCGCTGACACGCGTGGACGACGGCGGAATTTTCCGTGCATTATCCGTCGGAAGCAAGCAGCATGCCGCGCTCCCCTCGACCTGCCTTTCTTATGGCTTTACGGCGCTCTTGAAGTTGTAGACCAGATTGACCGTGGTGAGCTGGTCGGTCGTCTTGGTGCCGAAGGGTGGATTGCTGTTGTAGCGCACGCCGTAGCCGACACTGAGCGCCAGCGAGGCGTTGATGTTCACCGCCACGGCGAAGTCGTTCGCCACGGCAGTGTTCTGCGCTCCTGATTGCACCAGCAGCTTGTCGCTGAGTTTCGTGGTCTTGGTGACCTGCTGCAGGTACTCGAGGCCGCCACTCGCGACGCCGTCACTGGTGGACGGGCCAGGCGCGCGGGCATAGACGCGCCCCTCGGGTGTCTTGAACAACTCCTCGGGCTGCAGACGACGGTAGCCGGCGCCGAGTGTCCCGGTGAGCTTGGTCGTATCGGAGTCGATGAACTTGTAACCTAGACCGGTCGCCAACGCGACCTGGTACACGAAGCCGTCGAAATGGTCGTTCTCGCCATTCACCGAGCCGAACACGAAGGCTTGCTTGCCGAAGTTGTAGTCGGTCTGCCAGGCGCCCTCCAGGCGCTGCGCGGTCGAGAAGCTTGAATTCTCGCCGTACAGAAATGCCAGATGCGCCGTGTGCTTCCAGGCGCCGACGACATCCATCCCATCGAGCTTCGCATTGGCCGTCGTGGTGTCGGCATTGCCGCGAGTCAAGACCAGGCCGGCCTCGCCTTTGCCGCTCCAACCGAGCGGCGGCGGATCATCGGCGTAGGCCACGGAGCCGACGAGCACGAGTGCAGCTCCAGCGGTGCGCAGCATAGGCTGCCGGATCGATCGCATCATCCACGGATCTCCTTGCTATTTTTGTTGCGCTGGGGATGTTATGACCCCAACATGACGGGCGTTCGACTCGGACGCGGCTGCGGCGAACTCGCCGCCCATCAATGGCGCGCCAAGTTATGAAGCTGTCAGTGAACGCGGGCTGAACGCCGCGAGCTCAAGAAGACTTGTCGCCGGCGCGCTTGAGATCGGAAAGGATTTCGGCGCCGGGCAGGTCTTGCGCGGAGTCCAGTTGACGCACGGCGCGCGGTCCTTTCACGATGAGCCGTGGCGGCACCGCGAATGACTGGTCGCGGCGCGACTCGGTGACGGTGGTTTGCGGAATGGTCCAGGAGCGGGGCAGGAGGTGCTTGCGAGCGACTGCGACCCATTCGCTCCACTCGGGTTGGTCGAGGGTCTCGTCGGTCGTGGTCCAACGATGAACGAAGCGTGCCCGCGCCTCGAGTTGTTTCTTCAGCGCCGCGGCGTAGGTTTCGTCCGCGCCGCGGCTCAGTCGCGCGGCCTGGTCCGCGCTGGTGATCAGCTCGTTCAAACATCCGGGCGACAGGGGCGCCGTCACTCCCAGCTCACGCAACTGCTCCCGCAACCAGCGCAACCCGCGGCTGTGCGTGGGAAACAGGAAAGGTGGCAGTGAGTCGATGAGGGCCATGGCGACACAATATGGAAGATATTTTGCCATCTTCGCGGCATTTTATGACAGCGCGTGTGACTCGCGTCACAACCCCTCCGCAAAGCTCAACGGAGAGCAAGGAGGCGGGCTTCAACGGGCATAGTCATGCTTCGACTAGGTGAGCCGAAAGGCCGTTGCGCACCTGCCGAGCTCACTCCACCGCTTCAGGCAGGCCTGAACCGGCTTCGAGACTGTCGGGGTGACCAGTGTCGCTGTTGTTATGCAGCAGCCGGCGGCCTCAGTAGGCGGCCGTCATCTGGCTGCGCACATGCTCGGGTTTTTCCAACTCATTGACGAGCGCATCGGCGTAGTCTTCGGCGCTGATGCGGCTGTTGCCTTTATCGTCCGCGAGTAGCACGGTCGTGCCGAGACGATACTTGCCTGTGTGTGTCCCCGGTGCGATTGACATCGGCGGGCTGAAGAACGTCCAGTTGGTATCGCTGGTCTTCAAGGTGTCGAGCACACTACGCATGGCGAGTGCCTCTGCCCGGTAGTTTTGCGGCAGCGTGTCGACCACGCGTCGTCCGTCAGGAAAATTCAAACTACCCGCGCCACCAACAACCACTAGCCGTTTGTGAGTAGCGCGCGCGGTTGCGATAGCCGTGTCGGCGACGGCCTTGGCCTCCGCGGCCGGATCGCCGCCGCCCCTGGGGCTGGTCGCAAGGACGATGACGTCCGCGTGTCGGGCTTCGTCCGCGAACGCTTTCGCATCGGTCGCATCCAGCTTTACGGGCTGGATGTCAGGTCCGCCTGCGATCTTCTCCGGATGCCGGGCGGCGGCGATGACGTAGTGACCGCGCGAGCTCGCCTCCTTGAGGATCCGCGACCCGATCATCCCACTCGCACCGACGAGCAGAATAGTCGGTGGCTTTCGGCCAGGGTGAGGAGCGCCCTGGGCCGCGGCGGGTTGTGTGACAGCGAGAGTGAGGGCGAGTGTGGCGAGCAGAAGTCCGATTTTCATCTTTTCAATAGGTTCGCTGCAGCGCTAGATGACGCCGGATGATACAAGGGTTAGGGTCACTTCGCGGCGTAATCGTTTCCTGGCACTGATGTTGGCACAACGCAGAGATCACGCCGCCTTTGCGGGGACATGCCGGACCGGGCGACCGATCCGGCATTGTCTTTTCCGCGCTCGCCCTTGATCCGCAGCAGCTTCGCCGTGATGGCGGCGAGGCCACCCGCGGAGCTCGCTCCAGCCAGTACCAGGGACCCGGTGGCAATGCAGAGAGGGCACATGAAAACCTCCTTCGTCAGGACAGAGCGGACTCTTCCCAGGACGGTTCCGCCCCGCTCCCTGCTACACACCGGGCGACAAAGTTGCGGCGAATGCGCAAAATAGGTGCGTCCGTTCTCACGTAACGATCGCTTATGGCCGCACCGCTACCCCGGTCTGTCACTATCCAGGAGGTTGCCGATCTGGCCGAGGTGTCGGCCAAGACCGTCTCGCGCGTGATCAATAACGAGCCTGGCGTCCATGTCGACACGCGCAACCGCATCCTGAAGGCGATCGAGCAGCTCGACTACCAGCCGAACGTCAATGCCCGGGGACTTGCGGGGGATCGCTCCTTTCTGATCGGCCTGTTCTGCGACAAGCCCGGTGATTATTTGAGCGAATTCCAGGCCGGAGCCGTACAGCGCTGCCGGGAATCCGACTTCCATCTGATGGTGGAGCCCTGGGACGGCGACAGCGCCGAGGTCGGCCGACAGGTCAATACCCTCTTACGGCAACTGCGCCTGGAAGGCGTCATTCTGCTGCCGCCCTTGAGCGATCACCCAGTCATTCTGGAGAAGCTGGCGGAGAAATCGATTCCCACCGTACGGGTTGCGCCCCGGCTGAGGCCCAGCGACTCCCCTTGGGTCGGCATCGACGACTATGCGGCAGCGCGCGCCATGACCCGTCACTTGCTCGAGCTGGGGCATCGCCGCATCGGGTTCATCCTGGGGCGCCCGGGGCATGGCGCGACGGATGAGCGTTCCCGCGGGTTCAGGGACGAGATGCAGGAATGGGGCGTGTCCGTGGACGAGGCCCTGGTGAAAGCGGGCAATTTCCTGTTCGCGGACGGGGTCGCCTGCGCCGAGGAGCTGCTGCGCGTGCAGCCGCCGCCGACCGCTATCTTCGCCAGCAATGACGATACGGCCGCGGCGGTCATTTCGGTTGCCCACCGGATGGGCTTGGCGCTGCCCGACGAGTTGTCCGTCGCGGGATTCGATGATGCCTCCGTCGCGACCATGATCTGGCCCGAGCTGACCACCATCCGGCAACCCGTCGCGGCGCTGGCGCGCACGGCGGCGGACCTGATCATCGAGCACTCACCTCGCCGGCGGGGCTGGCCGCAGCCCATCCCGCACCGGCAGCTCGACTTCGAGCTCATCATTCGGTGTTCGACCCGCGCGCCGCGGTCGAGGACCCCTTAGACAGGCCCAAGGTTTCGACTTGCCACCAGCGCGGTAGCAGCCGCCGCACTTCGGGCCACGCGAAGCGCTCATCCATCAGATAGACCGATCCCTGGTCTTCGGTCGTGCGGATCACGCGCCCGGCCGCCTGCACGATCTTCTGTAATCCGGGGTACAAATAGGTGTAGGCATAGCCCGCGCCAAACCGAAGCTCCATCCTGCGCTGCATCTCCTCGTTCACCGCGCTGACCTGCGGCAGCCCCAGAGTCGCGATGAACGCTCCGATCAGCCGTGTCCCCGGCAAATCGATTCCCTCGCCAAAGGCCCCACCCAACACCGCGAACCCTATGCCGCGCCCGTCCGGGGCGAATCGTCTGAGGAAACTGTCTCGCTCGGGCTCCGACATGCCACGCTCCTGGCACCAGATGGGGATTTCGGGATACCGCTGCCCGAACCGGGTAGCCACCTGCTGCAAGTAGTCAAAGCTACTGAAGAAAGCCAGGTAGTTCCCGGGCTGTGCCGTGAACCCTGTTGCGATCAGCCGCGTGATGGGCTCGACAGAGGCGGCCCGATCGCGCCAGCGTGTCGAGATGGCGCGCGCAATGCGCACCGTGAGTTGCTCTGCCTTGAATGGGGAGCGGACGTCGATGCGCCGGCTGTCGGCCGGCAACCCGAGCATGTCGAGGTGGAACTCCGGCGGGCTCAAAGTCGCTGAAAACAACACCATCGCGTGCGCGGCCGTCCAGCGCGGTGTCAGGAATCTGCGGGGAATGATGTTACGCAGGCACAAGGTGTCGGTTTGCGAGGACGCTGCGGACTCCCGTGTGACATCAAACAGGGTGTCGCTTTCCAGCACGGCCGCGAGCCCGCGGAAGTTCAGCGCCTCGAAGTAGAAGTCCTCGAGCTCAGGGGCGAGCAGGCCAGGCTGCTCCGCCAGGATCTCGGTCATCGCTGTGATCAGCCGGTCGAGGGCGCCCAGGAGGCTTTCCGGCACTTCCTCGTACACCCGGTACGGCTCGGCCTGTCCCGCTAGCAACGCCTCCCAGGCTCGCGACACCCGCTCCAAGGAAGCCTTGAGGATCAGGGGCGCTGCGAATCTCGCCGCCTCCAGGCTCACTCGCTCCAACGAAGCCGAATACATCTTGCGCGCCCGCTCGACCACGTTGTGCGCCTCATCGACCAGCAGACAGACCTTCCACTGCTGAGTGCCCGTGAGCGCATACAAAGGAGCGCTGGTGTCAAAATAGTAGTTGTAGTCTCCGACGACCACGTCACACCAGCGCATGAGCTCTTGCCCGAGATAGTAGGGGCAAACATGATGCGCGGCGGCGATCTCGCGCAATGTTGCGTGATCGAGGAAGCGACGCTGCACGGCGGCGGCGCGTGCAGCGGTCAGGCGATCGTAGAACCCACGTGCCAGCGGGCAGGAGTCGCCCGCGCATTCCTTGTCCGGATACTCACAGGCCTTGTCGCGTGCGACCAACTCGAGGACGCGCAGGGGATTCTCCGGGGAGCTGCGCTCGATATGCGCCAGCGCATCCAGTGCCAGTCGGCGCCCGGGAGTCTTGGCGGAAAGATAAAACAGTCGATCCAGGCCCGCGGCCGGCATCGCCTTCAGAGCGGGGAAAATAGTGCCCAGCGTCTTGCCGATCCCTGTTGGGGCCTGCGCGAGCAAAGCGCCGCCGCGCCGGACGGTCTTGTAGGCAGCCTCGGCGAGCTCGCGCTGGCCCGCATGAAAGTCCGCAAAGGGGAAGCGCAGGCCGGCGAGAGCCGCATCGCGCGCAGCTCGATGTGCGTTTTCCTGCTGCGCCCAACCGATGAACCGCTCGCATTGGGCGGTAAAGTCGCTCTCCAGCGCTGGCGCGCTATGACGTTCGAGAAGCGTCGTCTCCTTCTCCGAGGCAATGTCGAAATAGACGAGGGCAAGTTGGATTTCGGGCAATCCCCGGGCCCGGCAGAACAATGCGCCGTACATGCGCAGTTGCGCCCAGTGCAGCGCGCGTTGGTTTTCAGGCATGCGCTCGAGACTGCCGCGGTGGGTTTTGAACTCTTCGAGCTGGTTTGCCGTGCTGTCGTAACCGTCCGCCCGGCCACGCACACGCAGCTCACCGTGCTCGGTCTCGAGCGCGATCTCTTTCTCATAGCCCGGGCGCCGGCGGGCGGCGATCAGAGCGTGTCCCTCGACACCCTCCTGGGCCGTCGGTGAAGGCGTGAATCGCCGGTCGAGGTCGCCTCGTCGCGCTGTGAACTCGCACAGCGCGCGCACCGAGATGGTGTAGGTCACTGCAGCGACCGCCAGACAACCTTGCAGACGCAAACCGGAATGTCCCGCGCCACGCAAAAATTCAGCCAACGGATCTGGTTGTCCTGCAGCCGATCCCCGGGCCCCTTGACCTCGATGAGTCGATAGCGAAGCTGGTCGGGCCAGAGTTGGATGAGATCCGGCAAGCCGCTGCGATTGGCGCGCAGATCGAGACGCAAGCGGTCGAAGATCCGTTGCAGGTGGGTCGGAGGTATGCAGTCGAGCGCCAGCCCGATCTCTTCGCGGCTGAGCCAGTTCCAGGCGACGAAGGGTGTCTGCAGGCCTGCCTTGCGCTCGAAGGTGTCCAGAATGGCGTCACGATAGGTGCCATCCTCGAGCCGCGCGAGACAGGCGGAGAACTGTTCCGTACGCCGCTCGAAAAAATCCCCTTCCAGCAAATCCGCGGGAGCCGAGTGAAACGCATGGAAGAAAGCGCCCGGGAGCGGCGCGAAGATCGCATCCCAACACAACAGGCCGAACAGGGCGTTGATGAGCGTATTCTCCACATAGAGCACGGGGGCTTGTGATGTGCTGAGGTGCTCGCTCACCGCGATTTCGACGGCCTGAGGTGGGTCCGGGTAGGGAAGCTCCAGCTCCAGGGTGTCCCAGTGGTGTTGGCGTGTTGCTTTGGGACCGTCCGCACCGAGCTTGCGGCTCAGGCGCCGCAGAATGCGTGTCGAGAGCTGGCTCTCCAGCTCGTTCGCGGGCTGCTGACGCACCTGACGGAGAAGCTCCGAGGCTTCGTCGAGGCGATCGAGCTTTTCCAACACCCGTATCGCGCGGATCCTTGCCTCGGGGTGTGTGCAATCCGAGTAGATCGTGAGCGCTTTGCCGAGCTCGGGTGCTTTTTCATAGCATTGACCAATGGCGAATAGCAGTTTCGCACGCTTGGCGTCGATCCAGGCGTTGCCCGGGGCGGGGCCCAGGGGTGGCGGTACGGCGGCGAGCACCTCTTCCAGTGGCGTCTCGGCATGGAGCATCTCGCGGCAATGATAGATCGCGTAGAACTGGTCGATCTGTCGCCGTGTTTGAAAGGCACGTGCCGACTCGTCGAGACAGACGCTCTCGTAGCGGAAGATTCCGAGGTCGGTCAGTACGAATTCCGACCACGTCTGATGGAAGTTGCCGAAGAACATCATTCTCAGCCGCTCGCATAGAGGAGCGATCCGGATCTGGAAGATGTCATCGGGCGCTTCGGGCCACCAGGCACGCAGCGGTTGGGTTTGTGTGGCCAGTTCACCGGCGAGCTCGAGCAGCTCCGTCTTGCGGACTGCCCCCGGGCAGCGCAGCCCGAGGAGCGTGCACACCTCCGATTTGCGTAGCAGTCGCCATAGGCTCGGGAAACTCACCGGGGGCTCGGGATCCACCCAACCCAACTCGATGAGCGGCGCCGCCGCCTGGGTAGGACAGCCGATTTCGGTATAGCTGAGCTTGCTCGTGCGAAACAGGTCGCCCTGGCGCATGACCATGCGAACGGTCAGAGCCGCGGACCCGACGGGCAGCCCGGTGAAGTCGCTGATGAAGCGCTGCTCTTCTTCCGACAACAGGTCGTGGTAGCGACCGCGAAGCCAGTCGAGGGCCACCGTGAAGTTCTCGAGGTAATAGTACGGGCGCGGGTGCGCGTTCACGACGTCATTGGGCGGAGGCGGATAGATGGCAAGGGTAGGAGAGGGCAGGGCCCGCGTCCATCCAGGCTGCGCGGTCGAAGACTACTGTATAACGAGGTCGCTGGGCCTCGCGACACGGGCAGTGGCATCGACGCGAACTTCCATGGTTTTAGCGCTCGGGCACGGGTACGACAGCCAGGCTTCGGTGCCCCGCCGTATCCACCGCGCGCACGGCGAACACGACATTGTCTTTTGACACCTGGAGCGTCGCGGTGGTGGTGTCGCCGACGCTCTGCACGTGCTCCCATGTTGGCGCCGTCGTGGCACGCCAGAGCACTTCATAGCCGCTCGCGCCGTGTGACGGCCGCCACTTCAAGGTGGAATCATTGTCCAGCTTGGTCGCGACCAGTTTCACTTCGGACGCAGGCGCGGGGGCCGCGGCGAGGGCACCGAGCGTAAGAGCGTTCAGGCGAGCGACGCGCGCTACATAATCGAAGTCCACGAACTCGAGCAGGTCGCCGTATTGGATGCCATTTTCGGTGCGGACATTCTGGTGCTGATGATTGAAGTTCTCGCGATACTCCGTGAAGCGGACCGCCGCGAATCCTTGTTCATTGAACGCCGAGTGGTCGCCGCCGCGCAGATAGCGGTCCGGACGAAAAATGAGCATCGGCTCGAGACCGGCGGAATACGCGCGGCCGACCTCCAGGATGTACCGCGCCAGCTCACGGGAGGTGGAGTCACTCTCGCCACCGATGCCGCGGATCAGTTGCAGTTGTTTTTCATCCGCAGCGACCGGAATGCCTTCGGAGAACACGCGAACCCGGCGTGCATCCTGCCCAGGGCTGCGATCACCGCCGACGATGTCGTCATCCAGAACGGCTTCGATGTTCCACCCCGCCTGCCGGGCCATCCGCGCGAAGTGTTTGGCGCCGTCGAGTCCCTGTTCCTCCCCTGCCACCGTGAGAAAGATCACTGTGGCACGCAATTTCAACTTGCTCAGCGCTCGGGCGCTTTCGAGGCTGACCGCGGCGCCGCTGGCATCGTCGTTGGCTCCCGGAGCCTCGTCGGTCACGTTGAGGTTTTCGCTATTGCGCGAGTCATAGTGACCGGTCACCAGCACGATGCGCTTCGCGTCCTCGGGATCCGAGCCCTTCAAGACGGCGAAGACGTTCGTGAGCGGAGTGGGTTGCGGAATGCGCCCACCGGGCTCCTGGATGAACTCGTCGGTTTTCACTTCGAGGCAGCCGCCGCATTCCTTCGAATAACGGGTGAGCTGTGATTTGAGCCATTCGCGGGCGGCACCGATCCCACGGCCCGCTTTGATGGAGGCGGGATCCTGCGCCGAGAGGGTGGAGCGTGTTCCGAAGCTGACGAGCTTCTCGATGTCAG
>Ga0070741_10014994_pt1 | contig 13258 bp, 8 predicted proteins | sample Coa_R1_4_FD_66440 | JGI IMG/M metagenome (GOLD analysis project Ga0070741, IMG submission 66440) | Surface soil microbial communities from Centralia Pennsylvania, which are recovering from an underground coalmine fire - Coalmine... | ecosystem: Environmental > Terrestrial > Soil > Unclassified ... | reverse complement strand
GCTGCCGGGCGGCGGCGAAGTCGGTCGTCACCGCCGTCGGCGGAGTATAGCCGGGAAGGCCGGGCGGGGTGAAGGAGGTGGCCGGCTGCTGGCCGCCGCGCAGGATTTTGTCGACAATCACCTGACGGTCGATCGCGAGCGAAAGGGCGCGGCGCACGCGCTCGTCCTTCAGCGGCGGGCGGCGAACGTTGAGCCGGAAAAAATAAGTGTCGAGCACGGGATCGGTGCGGAGGAACTGCGGCGAGCCATGGCGATAGGCATCGATCTTGCCGACCGGCAGCGTATCGGTGAGGTGGAGCTGGCCGGCGCGGAAGGCGCGTTCGGCAGCATCGACGCTGTCGAACGGGAAAAAATGGATCGCCTGCAGCCGCACCCGCGCGGCGTCCCAATAGTTGGGCGATTTCTCCACGACGATTTCCTGACCGGGCCGCCATGATTTGAGGACGAACGGCCCGTTGCCGACGAGCCGGCCCGGTTGCGCCCAGGGATTGCCGCGCGCGTCGGGCGGCCCGTAGGCGGCGATGCTGCGCAGGTGGACCGGAAGCCAGATCGGATGGCAGAGCATGGCGGGAAACTGCGGTGTCGGCTGCGCCAGGGTGACCTGGAGGGTGTGCGCGTCCGGCGCGGCCACGCCGACGCCGGAAAAATCCCCCCACCGGCCGCGATTGAAATCCTCCGCGCCGCGCACGACATAAAGCATGCTGGCGTCCGGCGCGGCGAGCGATGGGGCAAGCGCGCGCCGCCACGAGTCGACAAAATCCTGCGCCGTGACCGAGTCATCGTTGGACCATTTCGCATCGCTGCGGAGATGAAAGGTGTAAACCAGGCCGTCCGACGAAATCTCCCAGGACTCGGCCACGCCGGGCACGGGATGCAAGTCGGTGGGATCTTCCGCGACCAATCCTTCGAACAGCGCGGAGATGACGCCGTACTCGCTCAGGCCGCTGGCGAGTTGGGGATCGAGCCCGCTGATTTCATAACCGAGCCCGCGGTAAAGGACCTGTTCGCGATTGCCTTGTTGCACCGCGGTCTGGCGCCGGGCGCAGCCGGCAAAGACCGCCAGGATGACCAGCGCGCAGAAAAGTTTTGACCAGAGGTGCGAACCCATCCTGCGCATCGTTGCCAGAGGTTATTTTTTTTGAATCAGCGCAACGGCATGCGCCGCGACCGCGAGGCCGCGGCCGAGTTCATCGACCTCTTCGTTGGTCGTGGCCTTGATGCCGATGGCATCGGGCGTCAGGCCGGTCGAGTCGGCGAGCGCGGCCTTCATGGCCGTGAGCTGTGGCGCAATTTTCGGGCGGGCCGCGATCAGGGTGGCGTCGATGTTAACCGGCGCACAGCCGGTCTTTTTCAGCTCGGCGATGACGCGCCGGAGAAGGAGCTGGGAATCGACATTTTTGTAGGCCGGATCGGTGTTGGGGAAGAAATGACCGATGTCGGGCAGGCCGGCCGCACCGAGCAGCGCGTCGCAGATCGCATGGGTCAGGCAGTCCGCGTCGCTGTGGCCGTCGAGCCCGAAGTCGACGGCAAAGCGCACGCCGCCGAGGATGAGCGGCCGGCCGCGAACGATGCGGTGGATGTCATAACCATGACCGATGCGGAAAGAGGGCATGTTTCAGGGGCGAGATTGATCTTTCGAAAGCAAAAACTCCAGCCAGGCGAGGTCCGCGGGGGTGGTGAGCTTGGGATTGGGATGAGGGTTTTCCAACAACGCCACCGGCGCGCCGAGCAGCTCCACCGCCTGGGCGTCGTCGGTGATGCGGAGCTTTTTTTCCGCCACGCGGGCGTAGGCGCGGGCGACGAGCTGGCGGGAAAAAACCTGCGGCGTCTCCATCGCCCACAGGCGGGTGCGGTCGAGCGTGCGCAGCCGGGCGCCGTCGCGGCCTTTCAGCGTGTGCTCTTTCACCGTGTCGGTGACGCGATGCGCGAGGACGACGGCATTCTCCCTGCGGACAATTTTGTGCAGGGCGGCAAGTTGTTCGGCCCGGACCAGCGGCCGCGCGCAGTCGTGGATGAAAACGTAGCCGATGTCATCGGGCAGCGCCTCGAGGGCGCGGGCGACGGAATGCTGGCGTTCGGCCCCGCCTGGCACAAACACCGCCGGCGTCGGAGCGTAGGCCATCAGGCCGTGGAGTTGCGCCGTGCCGCGGTGGACAATGACGTAGAAGTCGGCGATACCGCTGGCCTGAAAGGCGGCGGCGGAGTAGGAGAAGACAGGCCGCCCGGCGAGCGGGGCGAGGATCTTGTCCGGCACGGCATCCTGCATACGCGCGCCGCGGCCGGCGGCGAGAAGGATGGCGGCGACACGGCTCATGTTCGGAAGTCAGAGTTCAGAGGACAGAAGTCAGAAAGTTGAATATGCAAAGACCAATTATTCTTATTTCTGATCGCTGATCTCTGGTTTCTGGCCCAACTCGGCCAAAATCGAGCGGGCGGTCGCCGCCGGATCCTTGGCCTTGAGGATGGGACGGCCGACTACGATGTAATTGGCTCCGGCGCGGGAGGCCTCCGCGGGGGTGAGGGTACGCTTCTGGTCGTCACCGCCGCTCTCGCCCGCCAGCCGGATGCCGGGCGTGACAAGTTGGATGCCGGGGGACAGCTGCGCGCGCAGCAGCGGCACTTCCAGCGGCGAGCAGACCAGCCCGAGGAGTCCGGATTCGGCGGCGAGGCGCGCGAGGCGGCCCACCTGGGCCTCGGGCGCCGCCGTCACGCCCGTCTCGGCCAGCGCGGCAGCGTCCATCGAGGTCAGCACGGTCACGCCGAGGAGAAGCAGGTCGGGTCTGGCCTGTTCCTGGGCCGTCCGCGCCGCCGTCAGCATTTCCCGGCCGCCCGCGGTGTGGAGCGTGAGCATGCCGATGGGGAGGGACGCGACCGACTCGACCGCCCGGGCCACGGTGTGCGGAATATCGTGCAGCTTGAGATCGAGAAACACCTGGAAGCCGAGGCCGGCGACCTCACGGACGTAGTCGGGGCCGTAGGCGGTGAACATCTGCAGGCCGATCTTGACCCAGCGGACCGAGCCGCGGAGCGAGCGGAGAAGGGGAGCGGCGGCTTCGCGCGTCGGCACGTCGAGGGCGAGGATGAGATCGCAAGGCATGGGATTGGACCGCTAATGCAGGCTAGGGCGGACGGATGGGAAGTCGAAGAGGAAAAGGAGAAAGCATGAAGCGGGGAATTGTCCATGTTACAAATTTTCCTTTCCGGCATTTCTGCCTTAAAAATCAATTTCGCTTCCCGCCGGTTTTTCTGTTTTGGATCGGCTTCCTTAGCGTGCATCAGCGGTCTTGAATCTCATGGGATCGGTTTCTCTTTTTTCTCCGGCCAAGCTCAACCTCTTCCTCGCCGTCACCGGTCGGCGGCCGGACGGTTACCACGACCTGCTGTCTGTCGCGGCCCCGGTGAATTTTGGCGACCGGTTGAAAATCGAGACGCGCACTGGTGGCGAATTTTCACTGGAGTGCGATGAGCCGGCGGTGCCGCGGGATGAGTCCAACCTTGTGCTCAAGGCGGCGCGGCTGTTTGCCGAGGCGACGGGCTGGCACGACGGTGCGGCCTTTTTTCTGGAAAAGCGCATTCCGATGGGCGCGGGCCTGGGCGGCGGCAGCAGCAATGCGGCCGCGGCGCTGCGCGGGCTGAACTTTCTCGCCGGCGAGCCGCTCGATCGCGTGGCCCTGACGGCGCTGGCGGCCCGGGTGGGCTCGGACTGCGCGCTCTTCTTGCCCGGCAGTCCGGTCGTGATGCGCGGCCGGGGTGAACGGGTCGAGCCTGTCGCCGCCGAAGCCGCCGCGCGCCTGCGCGGCCGCCGCGTGCTGGTTTTCAAGGCCGGCTTTGGCATCGCCACGCCCTGGGCCTATGCGCAGTTGGGATCCGGCGGCGAAAAGAGCTATTTGTCGCCGGGCGAGGCGGAAGCCAGGCTGGAGCGGTGGCTCGACAATGCCCAAGCTCCGGCTGAAGCACTGCTGTTCAATTCATTTGAGCCGCCAGTTTTTAGAAAATTTCCCGCCCTGCCGGTCATGCTCGAGACGTTGACGGCTGAGTTCGGGCTGGCGCCGCATCTTAGCGGCAGCGGCAGCGCCTGCTTTGCGCTTTTGCCGGACAGCATGGTGACGGCGGCACTGGTGGCGCGGATTCAGGCGGCGTGGGGCGAATCGGCGCTGATCATCGAAGGACGAATTTGTTAAAAATCCGCCGAATCCTTGTTGACCCACCGTGCGTTGAACACGTTATCCTCCAACGCCGCCGGCTGCCCATGTCCGGCGGTCGCCGACCATGGAATCCCGCGCCAAAGAAGAGCTTGTCGTGCAAGGCATCTCCGCCTCGCAAGGGATCGCTTACGGGCAGATTTTTCTCTACGTGCAAAGCGACGTCGAGGTGCCTTCATACCAGGTCGACTCGGACAAGCGGGTGGAGGAGATCGGGCGCTTCGAGCATGCCCTCCTCACCACCCGCCAGCAGATCGCCAAGATCCAGGACGAAGTGGAAAAAAATCTCGGTCCGGACGAGGCCCGCATCTTCGACGCGCACCTGATGGTGCTGGAGGACCAGGCGCTGATCGGCGAATCGATCCGGGAATTCGAAAAAACCGGCCTGAACATTGAGACCTGCTTTCAAAAGGTCGCCGCCCGCTACATCAAGGCGTTTGACGAAATCGACGACGAGTATCTCCGCGAGCGCGCCGGCGACATCCGCGACGTGACCCAGCGGGTGCTGCAAAATCTTCTCGGACAGGCGGCCAACAACCTCAGCCGCCTCGCCGACAAGCGCGTCGTCGTGGCCAATGATATCTCGCCTTCCGAATCGGCCAGCATCGATCGCAGCCAGGCGCTTGCCATCGTCACCGACACCGGGAGCCGGACCAGCCATGCGGTCATCGTCGCCCGCTCCATGAAAATTCCCGCCGTCGTGGCGGTGCGCGACCTCACCCGGCGGGTGCGCAGCGGCGACTGGGCGATCGTCGACGGCTACGACGGTGTCATCATCGTCAACCCCACCGAGCAGACGCTTTTCCGCTACGGCAAAATCCAACGCGAAAAGAAATCCTTCGAGCAGCGCCTGCTTGACGCCAGCCGCGAACCGGCGATCACGCTCGACGGCGAGCACGTCACGCTCATGGCCAACATCGAAAAGGTCGAGGAGGCGGCGCAGGCGCGCGAGCTGGCGGCGGAGGGGGTGGGGCTTTTCCGCACCGAGTACCTTTATCTCAGCTCGTCCCGCATCCCCAGCGAGCAGGAACAATTCGTCGCCTACAAGGCGGCGGCGGAGGCGCTGGCTCCGCATCCGGTCGTCATCCGCACGCTTGACCTCGGCGGAGACAAGCCCATGACCGCCGCGCCCGACCTGTTTCCCCGCGAGGACAACCCTTTCATGGGCTTCCGGGCCATCCGCTTCTGCCTGGAAAACGTCGAGCTTTTCAAGAACCAGCTCCGCGCCATTCTCCTCGCCAGCGCCCACGGCAACGTCCGCATCATGTACCCGATGATCAGCGGGGCGGAGGAACTCGACCGGGCCAACGCCATCCTGCTTGAGTGCAAGGCTGAGTTGAAGAAACGCCGCCAGCCCTTTGACGAAAATCTCGCCGTGGGGAGCATGATCGAGATCCCCAGCGCCGCCATCACGGCCGACATCCTCGCACAGAAATGCGGCTTTTTCAGCATCGGCACCAACGACCTGATACAGTACCTCCTCGCGATCGACCGGGTGAATGACCGTATCGCGCATCTTTACGAGCCGTCCCATCCCGCCGTCCTCCGCACTCTCAAGCGAATCATCGAGGAGGCGCACCGCGCCAAAATCAAAGTGGCGGTGTGCGGCGAGATGGCTGGCGATCCGATTTATGTGCCGCTCTTGCTCGGCTTGGGAGTGGACGAACTCAGCATGACGCCGGTCCTCCTCCCGGCGGTAAAATATCTTGTGCGGGCGATCAAAATGGCCGATGCCCGCAAGCTCGCCCGCGAAGCGTTAGAGATGGACGACCCGAAAAAAATCCACGCCACGTTCGATGCCTTTTATCGCTCGCGGGTGAAAGTGGAATGAGACGGGGAGCAAGCCGGTCCTCGGTTTGCCGCGTTTAAATCTGCCGGTCCGCTCGCTGGAGCGGTGGTGGCGGTAACAGGGGTCGCCGGTCTAGGCGGGCGGTGGGATCGCCCTGCTTTGCATAAAATTTCAGGCGGAACCGTGCCGGCCTGTGATTAGTATTTATTATGCAATCTATAATATTATTTTAGATAAACTTATTATGGACATCAAAGTCAATCTCCTATTAGGATAATTGTTAGGCCTGTTCCGCTTGTAAAGCGGGGCTCTCTCCTACCAAGGCCTAACCCAAACCAAACCACCCTGCACCATGATCAAACTGCATCGCAGTATCATACTGCCTGCGCTGGCGTTGCTTTGCGCAACATCAGTGCGGGCCCAAACCACCACGCCCGCAAGCGACGAAACTTATAAACTCGACGAGTTCAACGTCTCGGCCAGCGCGGTCAGCGGTTATTCCGCGTCCGAGTCGATGACCGGTACGCGTGTCGCCACCCAAATCAAGGACCTGCCGTTCACCATCAACGTTATGACCAGTGATTTTCTGGAAGACTTCGGCATCTTCCAGATTGACGACAGCCTGACCCAGATCGGCGGCTTCACTCAGATCGACATCGGCGGCGGTTTCAACCTTCGCGGTTTCTCCGCCACCTCGCAATTGCGCGACGGCTTCTACCGCCTTGGCCGCTACGGCTCAACCAACATCGCCCGCATCGAAGTAATCAAGGGGCCGAACGCCGGTATCTACGGCCGCACCTCGCCCGGTGGCATGGTCAACATGATCTCCATCGCGCCCAAGAAAGAGGAGACGGAAAGCCTCACGGTCAATTTCGGCAGTTTCAAGACCACCCGGTTCATTGCCCAGGGAACCGGCTCGATCACCAAAAATACCTATTATATTGTCAATGTGGCCCAGCTGAACCGCGACTTCGACATGGACATTCACCACAATCGGGAAAACCAGGCATTTCTGGCGGTAAAGCACGATTTTGCGGACGGTTCCCACCTCTTGGTCTCAGCGGAATATTTTCTGCAAATCAATCATGCCCCATCCTCCAGTGCGCCGATGATCTTGGACCAGAAAAACACCGCCGCCACCACGGATGACTTGGCAATCGGTTATGCCAAAAACCTGGCCAAGTACAACGCTTTTGGTCCCTTCAGCCAGCTGAATCGCGGCAGCATTACCTTCCTGGCGGTTTATGACAAGCGCATCAACGACTGGTGGAGCACGCGCATTGGCGTGCAGAACTTCCGCGCCCGGCGCTGGGATTACAACCAGAACAGCGGGTGGGGTGGTATTATCGTCAACTCGACGACTCCTGCTAATAATTACCTCGAGACACGTTCCACCCAGGTCCGCTTCGGCGAGATCATGGAGGATGGCGGCGGCGTCCAGTTCGATAATGTCTTCAATTACCACGTAGCCGGGGTGGGGGCCAAGACGCTCGTGACCATGGACCTCAACGATTATTATCGCTGGGATCCCACGCGCGACACCCTGAAGGACGCGACTTATAATGCCTGGGCGGCAGGCAACGGCATTGCCCAGGGCCGCGCCTTCGCCGTGAATCCCGGCACCTACACGCCGGTCGTTCCCAGCATCGCCTATTACCAAGCGCCGTTCCAGTATGGGCAAACCACGGCGGCAGGCACCCCGGCGATCAATTATCCCTATCAACGCGCCACCAAGCGGCGCACCACGGTGATCGGCGGCCTTTACCGTCAGGAACTGCACTTCTTCAAGGACCGCTTGCTGGTTTATTTTGGCGGCCGTTATGACAAGGCGCGATTCCTCGAACGCGACTATACCACGGTTGGTTTTGGAAAGGTGCGCCGGTTTGTCAACGAGTTCCGTCCGAACGTCGGAGCACTCTACAAGGTTACACAGAGCCCGGACTTCCGCGTTTACGCCAACTACAGCGAAAGCTACTTCGTCGACCAGACAGCCAGCCCCAACGCGGTAGGTGCCAGCACCTTCAAGCCCGAGATCGCCAAGGGTTTTGACTACGGCATCAAGGGTTCATTCTTCAACCAGCAGTTGAGCTATACGATCGGCGCCTATTACATCCATCGCTACAATGTGTTGGTGTCGGACTCGCTCCTTAGCAATGGCACTTATTCGAGCGTTTCTTTGCCCGATGGTGACCAGTTTGACCGCGGTGTTGAAGCCGATGTCACCTGGCAGGTCACTGACGAGATCAGCACGATTCTCAGCGCCGGCCACGTCAACGCGATTTATTCCAACTTCGGCACCAGGTTCCCGGAGGCCGTCGGCCGCTCGGTTCAGAACGTGGTACCGGACAACGGCAGCATCACCCTGAAATACACGCCGCGGAGCGGAATGCTGAAAGGTTTTTCCGCCAATATTGGCGGCACGTGGGTCACTAAAACCCATACGGAACAACCCAACGCGGGTGACACGATCTCCACGACGATCGGAACAACGCAGGTGCCTCCTTACGTGAGCAGCTCGACCAATCAATGGGCGCTGACCATTCCGGGCTACACGATCTGGAACCTCGGCCTGCACTATAACTGGCGTACGGACTGGCGCGCCAAACTGGATCACAGCGTCAGTCTGAACTTCAACAACTTCACTAATAAGAGCTACCTCAAGGTGAACAAGAATCTCGGCGACAGCTTTGCCGTGTACGTCACGTACAAGCTGAGCTTCGCCGCTTTTGGTCTGTAAGTTTTCCTCCAGCCTCGGCTAACATCAGAAAGGCTTCGCTTCGGCGAAGCCTTTCTTTTTTGGCGCATTCGTTCTCCCACGAAAATAGGGGAGTAACATAGGTTTGGAAACCAAGACGCAATATCCCCAAAAATAGGGATAAGGAGAGTCCTGAGGGCAGAAATTTGTTATAAGGTAATGCATTTAAATATCTTATAATAATCTTGGGCGCTTTCATAATTAACAATTTAACTAAAATTCTTGCCTTCTTCATCCTCGACAGAAGTAATAATTTTACTATTCAGCATTAGCGTTCTTTTCCGGAAAGGGGCTTTTCCCCTATGATGAGCCTGCTTTCCGCCTGCAAACCACCAAATAAACCCTGCACCATGACCAAACTGTATCGCAGTACGATGTACGCGGTGCTGGCGCTGCCTTTTGCCGCGCTGGCCCAGGCTCAGACCGCCCCCGCCAACGACGACACTTACAAACTGGACCAATTCAACGTCTCCGCCAGCTCGGTTAACGGCTACGGCGCCTCGGAGTCGATGACCGGTACGCGCGTCGCCACCCAAATCAAGGACCTGCCGTTTACCATCAATGTTCTGACCAGTGATTTTCTGGAAGACTTCGGCATTTTCCAGATCGATGACAGCCTGACCCAGATCGGCGGCTTCACCCAGATCGATATTGGCGGCGGCTTCAACCTCCGCGGTTTCTCCGCCACCTCGCAGCTGCGCGACGGTTTCTACCGTCTCGGCCGCTATGGCTCGACTAACATCGCCCGCATCGAAGTGATCAAGGGCCCGAACGCCGGCATCTACGGTCGCACCTCGCCCGGTGGCATGGTCAACATGATCTCCATCGCGCCGAAAAAAGAGGAGACGGAAACGCTCACTGCCAATATCGGCAGCTTTAAAACCACCCGGTTCATCGCCCAGGGGACGGGCTCGATCACCAAGAACACCTATTATATTGTCAATGTGGCCCAGCTCAATCGCGACTTCGACGTGGACATCCACCACAACCGGGAAAACCAGGCGTTTTTGGCGGTGAAGCACGATTTTGCGGACGGTTCCCACTTGCTGGTCTCGGCGGAATATTTTCTCCAGTACAATCATGCACCGAGCTCCAGCGCGCCGATTATTTTTGATGGGCACGGGACTGTGGCGGTGTCGGGGTCCTCGCAACCAGTGGGCAGCACTGCGATCGGTTATGCCAAGAATTTGGCCAAGTACCAGGCTTTCGGCCCGTTCAGCGAGCTGAACCGCGGCAGCATCACCTTCTTGGCTGCCTACGACCGTCGCAATACCGACTGGTGGAGCACCCGTATCGGTGTGCAGGACTTCCGCGCCCGGCGCTGGGATTACAATCAAAACAGTGGCTGGGGCGCCATCGCCGTCAACAGCTCGGTGCCGGCCAACAATTATCTAGAAACCCGCTCTACTCAGGTCCGCTTTGGCGAAATCATGGAAGACGGTGGCGGCGTCCAGTTCGATAACGTCTTTAATTACAACATTGGCAGCAAGGTCGGCGCCAAGACTCTGGCCACGGTCGATTTCAACGATTATTACCGCTGGGATCCGACGCGCGACACCCTGAAGGACGCGACTTATAATGCCTGGGCCGCCGGCAACGGCATCGCCCAGGGCCGCGCCTTTGCCGTGAACCCCGGCACTTATACGCCGGTCGTTCCCAGCATTGCCTATTACCAGGCGCCATTCCAGTATGGACAGACCACGGCGTCGGGCGGAATTAATTATCCTTATCAACGGGCAACCAAGCGCCGCACGTCAGTTTTGGGCGGCCTTATCCGCCAGGAGCTCCATTTCTTCCAGGACCGCCTCTTGGTTTACTTCGGCGGCCGTTTCGATGAAGCCCGTTTCCTCGAACGCGACTACACCACCCCCGGTTCGGGTCATGTCCGCCGTTTTGTCAATGAGACCCGGCCGAATATCGGTGCACTCTACAAGGTCACGCAAAATCCGGACTTTCGCATCTATGCCAATTACAGCGAAAGCTACTTCGTCGATCAGACGGCTAGTCCTAGTTCAATCGTGGCTTCGACTTTTAAGCCGGAAATTGCCAAGGGCTTCGATTACGGCATCAAGGGATCGTTCTTCAACCAGCAGTTGAGCTACACCATCGGTGCTTATTACATCAATCGTTACAATGTGTTGGTGTCAGACTCGCTCTTGGCTAACGGTACTTTCACGACCGTTTCTCTACCCGATGGCGACCAGCTTGATCGCGGTGTCGAAGCCGATGTCACCTGGCAGGTCACCGACGAGGTCAGCGCGGTCCTTAGTGCTGGTCATGTCAATGCGATCTATTCCAACTTCGGTTCGAGATTTCCTGAAGCGGTCGGCCGCTCGGTCCAGAATGTGGTTCCGGACAACGGCAGCATCACGCTCAAGTACACGCCACGGAGCGGAGTGCTGAAGGGTTTTTCGGCCAATATCGGAGGCACTTGGGTTACAAAGACCCATACGGAAAGCCCGACTGCCGGCGATGTTATCTCTACGACAGTCGGAACAACGTCAGTGCCTCCTTATGTGAGCAGCTCGACCAATCAATGGGCATTGACGATTCCGGGATACACGATCTGGAACCTCGGCCTGCACTACAACTGGCGCACGGATTGGCACGCCAAGCTCGAACATGAGGTCAGTCCGAACTTCAACAACTTCACCGATAAGAGCTACCTCAAGGTAAACAAGAACATCGGCGACAGCTTTGCGATGTATGTGACGTACAAGCTCAGTTTTGCGGCCTTCGGGCTCTGAGTTTTAACGAACGCTTCTCCCTCCCAGCCCGCCGGCCCTTTGGACCGGCGGGCTTTTTGTGGGGGGTGATCAGTGACGGTCATTTCCATCACCACCATCGTGCGCAGACGGCCGGAGCAGACCGTAAACTGAGATCTGGCCGGAGAAGGAAGGTTCATAGACCTTGCCGTTGGCCACGGTCGGCGGGCTGAACTTCGGCCAATCGCCCAGGCTGTCGCGGGCGCTGTTCTGTTCGCTGTTCCACAGCTCCTTGGTCAAATCATCGGCATCGAAGGCGCGGAGCACGCCGGGCGTGGTGCCATGATTGCCATCGCCGTTGAAGGGGATCGAGGCCCAAAGGATGCCGCTGCCCGGCCGCTGGCCGTCGGCGCTGAGGGCGAGCGAACCGCCGGTGGTGTAACCGGTGGGAGCGGTAAAGGTGGACTGGGAAACCGGCGTCGGATCGAAGGTCTGGCCATTGAAGCGAAAGGCACGGAGGTAATCATTGTCCGCCCAGACATAGAGCCAGGGACCTTTTTGCCCGTGGCGGTTCCAATAGACGGGACCTTCCTTGATCGAGCCGTGCGGCGGCACCAGCGAGTTGATCGTAAGCTCCTGCACGGCGCCGGTGTCGCCGGCGGTGAGATGGCCGAGGTGGCGCGTATCGAGGAGATAGAAGATGCCGCTCTTGCCGCCCGCCACAAGCAGGTGGGTGCCGGGGATGAGAATCCCGCCGCTCGCCCCCACGTCGAAATCATGCGCGTTCATCGCCGCCCAGTCGGCGGGCGTGAACCAGTCGAGAAGCTGCAGACCGTGGCTGCAGAATTTGAGGAAGGTCTGGCCGAAATTATCCACGCCGTTCCAGTCGCCGTTGCCAGAAATGTAATAGACGTTTCCCTCCGGATCGACCGCCGGCGCCCAGCCTGCCATCCAAATGCCGCCTTCCTTGCCCGTCGGGCTCGTGCAGAAGACGCCGGTCTGCGCGAGCGTGGTGGCATCGTAGGACATGACCCAGCCATGGTAGGGATTGGCGTCCTCGTTGCTCGCCCAGGCAATGAAGACCTGGCCGCGGGCGAGAGCGAGAGCGCTGCGCTGGTTCTGGATCAAGGGGTCGAAAGTCAGCGCGCCGACCTTGCCCTGAATCGTGACCACGCCGCCGGGCAGATCGGCACCGGTCTCGAGGGCGACCGCGTGCAGCCTTTGAAAATAGGCGCCGTTTTCCTTGGTCCGCACCAAAACATACATCGTGCTGGAGCGCCGATCGATCACCGGCGTGCTTTCGATACCGACGTTGCCGACAATGTTGCCGGGACCGTTGGTCACGACAATATCGGTGATCGGAACGGCGGTGATGCCATGGGCGGGATCGGTGAAGTCACGCACCCAGAGTGGATTGGCATTGGAGCCTTGGTTGTCGTCAGCATCGAAGGCATAGAGCACATCGTTCATCGTCGGCACGAAGATGACATTGTGCAGTCCTTTGCCGGGGATGAGCAGGTGCGGGACGTAGAGGATTTGCGCCTGTACCGCGCCGCTTACGGCATGGGAGAAGAGCTTGCCAAAGGAGCTGACGTTGACGTTGCGAGAATTCAACTCGTGTTCGAAAAGATTCGCGCCGGTGCGCGCATCATTGTAACGCTCGGTCAGGACCTTGACGTCAGCGTGAGACGGCAAGGCAGTGACTGCGGCAAGGAGGAGAACAGACAGGATATTTTTTGGGTTCATGGGGCACGGAGAGGTTGGGGATTTTCCGTCCGGAATTCCCCGCCGCGCCGATGGGGACGAC
>Ga0070741_10014993_pt1 | contig 13258 bp, 14 predicted proteins | sample Coa_R1_4_FD_66440 | JGI IMG/M metagenome (GOLD analysis project Ga0070741, IMG submission 66440) | Surface soil microbial communities from Centralia Pennsylvania, which are recovering from an underground coalmine fire - Coalmine... | ecosystem: Environmental > Terrestrial > Soil > Unclassified ... | reverse complement strand
TGATGCTGGACGAGCAGTCGGACGCGATCTTCGCCACCACCGACCAGCTTGCCGAACGGGTGCGCAAGCTCGGCGGCACGACGCTGAAGTCGATCAGCCAGGTCGGCAAGCTGCAGACCATTCAGGACAATAACGAGGACTACGTACCGCCGCGCGAGATGCTGCGCGAGTTGATGGAGGACAACAAGCACATGGCCGCCGCCATGCGCAAGGCGCACAAGCTCTGCGACGACAACGAGGATTCCGGCACCGCGGGCCTGCTCGAGACCTTCATCGACGAGACCGAGCGCCGCACCTGGTTCCTGTTCGAGGCGAGCCGCCAGGAAGGCAGCAACGCGGCGTAGCGCCGCGCGTCGGCTGCGTGGGCAGAGGCGCGCTTGCGCCGTGCCCACCATGCCGGAATGCCAAGTCAGCTACTACTTCTCCAGATTTTTCGCCGGCGGAAAATCGCGCGAATACACGGGATTGGCGAGGAATTGTTTCGGATCGTAGGTCCAGAACTGGCTGACGTCCGGATAGGTCTTGATCACCGAATTGACCAGGCGCCCATCCTTGCGCACGACCTTGCGGATGTAGACGTTGCCAACGACGTTGCCGAACTCATCGAACCTGACCGGCCCGCGCACCGTGTCCACGTGGGTGGCGCGCAACGCCGCCATGAAGGCATCCTTGTCTTCGACCTTGCCGCCAACGGCCTTCAAGGCCCCTTCCAGCACTGCCGCCTCGACGCAGGTGCTGGCTGCGTAGAAGCCGGGATCGTATTTGAACTCGTCGCGGAAGGCCGGCGCAAACTTCCTGTTGAGCGGGTTGTCGATCTCGGCGGAATACCAGCACGCCGTGACAATTCCGAGCGCCTCATCGCCCATGTTGCGCAGCACGGCTTCATCGAGCGCGGTCATGCCGCCGACCGGCTGCAACTTGTCCTTCATTCCGTATTCGACGAACTGCCGAAGGAAACGAAAGCCGTTTGAACCGGCAAGTCCAAGAAAGATACCGTCCGCGTCGGTCTTGAGATCGGTGACCACGGCCCCGTAGTCAGGCACGTTGAGCGGCGGAAACAGTTTCTGGATGATCTTGCCGCCGTTTTCCTCGAACACGCGCTGGAAACCGGCGCACATCTCCTGGCCATAGGCGATGTCGTCGGCCAGCGTGATCATGCGCTTGAATTTGAGCTCCTTGATACAATAGTCCGCCATCGGATGCGCGCACTGCGACGAGGTCGAGGTGCCGCGGACGAACCAGGGATTGGGATGACGCTGCGTCATGTCCTCGGCCGCCGCGACGGAAAGCGTCGGCGTTTTGGTCTGACGGATGTAATCGTCGATCGCCAGGGCCTCGAAGGCGGCGAGCGGGCCGATCAGGCAGTGGACATTGTTGCGCTCGACGAGCTCCTGCGTCTTGGTGCGCGCGGTTGCGGGAACGCCGGCCGTATCGGCGACGGTCAGCTCGACCTTCCGGCCGGCAAGCTCGTTGTTGCGCTCCTTGAGATACATCACGAGCGCGCGCTCCATGTCGATACCGCCGGAGGCCAGCGGTCCGGTCTTCACGGTCAGAAGCCCCACGCGGATGGCGCCGGCGGCTTGCGCCACGGCCGCATCTCCGGCATATCCGGTGAGCGCCGTTGCGGCCGCCGCCTGCATCAAGTTGCGCCTCGTGATCCCCATGACGTCCTCCTGATTTCCTTGCGGGCGTTGCCGTCGTGCTTTTGCCGCTTTCTACCGCTTCCCGGGGATGATCGGAATAAGCAGATAGTTCGCCTCGCCGGAATCGAAATGCAGCGTCGTGCGTCCTCCGAACACCGAGGGCGGCCGGTCGCGCGGGTCGTTGTGCAGGAACGGCCCGCAACCCGTCAGCTCGTTCTTGAAATTCGACAGCCGCAGCCCCGTGGTCTTCTGCCACTCGTAATCCCGCCCGCGCACCGACAGCGCGATCCGGTATCCGGCAGGGACCACGATCGACGTGGGCCAGAGTTCGATGTCCAGGTCGACCTGCTCGCCCGGGCTCAGGGGCTGTTTCTCATCGTGCGCGTGATAGGGACGCCATGGTTCTGAAAGACTGCGGTCGAGCTTGCGATGCGACGCCCGCAACCAGCCCTGGGCGATGGGCGTGTGCGGATCGATCGCTCCGACGAATACGACTTCGCGCATGTCGGCGGTGAAGACACGAAAGACCGGAAAGATGTCGGCATCGGATGTCGATGACGAGATGCGCAATCGCGCGGCAAGCGGGCCGGTAATTTCGGTCTGTTCGGAAAGCGGCTCCGACACGAAGGTCAGGCCGTCGCCGCCGGCATCGAACGACAGGCGGTCGGATTTGGCGGGCGGACGAGACGACAGCGTCTCACGATCCGGATCGAGATAAAATCTGGTCCAGGATGCCCGGGCCAGCGGCCAGTCGGTTTCGCTGCGTTCCTCGAACCGATCGACATGGCGCACCTGCAGCAGCACGCGAGGCCGCTCGCGCCAGCCATTGTTCTCGCCCTTCAGATAGCAATCGAAGAAGGCTTTCTGCAGCAGACGTCCGTAGTCGGTGTAGAAATGCGTCCAATGCTCGAGGCCGTGTGCCTCCAGCCATTTCTCCCTGGAGGCGGCGCGTATGAATCCCTCGAAATTGCCGCGGGGATGCAGACCCTGACCACCCCAATTTGCAGCCGAGAGGAAAGGTACCGTCACCTTGTCCCATTGCGGCGAACGAGCCTTGTGATAGTCGTCGTCGAGCGGGTGCCCGAGAATCTCGTCGCCGAAGCTGCAGCGGTTGCGCGCGAGCTCATCGTCGGAGAGCGTCTCGTCGCCGCACACCCAAAGGCCGGAGACGGCGCTGCGCGGACCACGTTCGCCAAGGCCGTATTGCACCGTCTTCACCTGCATGTCGTACCAGTTCGCCCAGAAGGTCGAGAGGATGCCGCCATGATGCGTCATGTCGCGGTACCAGTCGGCTGCGCCTTCCCAGATGCACATCGCCTTGAGATGCGGCGGCTGCAGGGAGGCGACGTGCCACTGGTTGATGCCGTAATAGGAGACGCCCGAAAGGCCGATGTTGCCGTCCGACCACGGCTGCCGCGCGGCCCACTCGATACATTCGTAGAGGTCGCGCGTCTCGCGCGGCGAGAAATGATCGACGTATCCCGGTGAGCGGCCGGTGCCGCGGGAATCGACGCGCACGCAAGCATAGCCATGCGGAACCCATTTCTCCGGGTCGACGACTTCCCAATTCTGATATTTGTTGGTCGAGCCGACGGCGACATCCGGATGGTTGGCGACCATCATCTGCCAGGCGCTCGGATATCCCTGCTGGAAGGAGAGGCCCTTGGCATAGGGGCCGTAGGTCAGCAGGACGGGACACGGCACGCCGGAGATTGGTCGAAACACGTCGGCCTTGAGGACGGCTCCGTCGTCCACGGGGATGTCGACATCCCAGTCGATCGTCATCCCGTCCTGGACCATCGTGGCGCCCATGCGCTGGCCTGCTCCGCTCAGCGCTTCCACAACCGCAGCAGCGGCCCGTCTTTCCCCATCACCGGATCGGTCTTCGGCAGCGCGACCATCGGGATCGTCTTCAATGCCTTGACGTGCGCCTCCGGCGACGGCCGCACCAGATCCATGGGCGGCCCGGGCGGATAGGCGCCGACCACGGAGAAATCAGAGCTCGCCGAGAGGCATTGATGGCCGGTGCCGGCGGGCAGGATCGCGACATCGCCCGCGGAAATCTCAAATACCCTGCCCTTGTCGCCGCCGAAGCGCACACGCGCCGATCCGCACGCAATGCCGAGCACCTCGTGCACGGTCGCATGATAATGCAGGAAGTCGTAGACGCCGTTCCGCCACATCGCGCCCCAGCCATTGCCGCCGAACAGTTTCTCGATCACAGCTTCGGGCTCGCGGGAATCGAGCACGACCGCATCCTTGTAGACCAGGAACGGCATCGGGTTGTTCGGCACGAGGCCGTCGTCGGCGAAGTGAATTGCTGTCGGTTCGATCTTGTCGCGCACGGCGGACATTGGAAGCCTCCGAATTGTAGGGTGGGCAAAGGCGCCCATGCGCCGTGCCCACCATCTGCATTTGCTGCACGAAGAGGGTGGGCACGCTTTCGCTTTGCCCACCCTACAAACCGTTAATCCAGAACCCGTTCCTACGGGAGCTTGAACTTCATCACCTCGTCCTTGAATCGCAGCCCATGGCCCGGCCGCTCCGGCGCGGTGATCATGCCGTCCTTGATCGCGGGCGGATCGACCCAGACGTCGTCGAGCAATCCCATGTTCTCGCACCAGATGCCGTTCGGGATCGAGGCCAAGAGGTGCACGTTCAATTCCGGAAACAGGTGCGGCGCGATGGTGATGCCGAACGTGTCGGCCAGCGTTGCGATCTTGCGCAGGTCGGTCATGCCGCCGCGCATCGGATCGGGCTGCAGGATCGGCAGGCACGGGTTGAGGAAGAACGGCCGCAAATCGTAACGCGTGAAATGGGTTTCGCCGCCGACCACGCGCATGTCCAGCGCCCCGGCAATGCGCTGGTAGCCGGCGAAATCGTCGGCGGCGACCGGCTCCTCGAGCCAGTAGATGTCGTACTTCTCGAACTTTCGGCCCATCTCGATCGCAAGATCGGCGCTCCAGCCCATGTTGACGTCGATCATGATGTCGATATCAGGGCCGACCGCCTCGCGCATCCGCCGCACATTGTCGAGATCTTCGGCGGGCGAGCGCACATGGGCGACCTGCATCTTGATCGCCTTGTAGCCCTGCTTCACGTAATGCAGCGCCTTCTCGATCATGCCGTCGCCGCCGGCGCTGCGGAAGCAGCCCGAGCCGTAGATCGGGATTCGCGAGCGGTAGTGGCCCCACAGCCGGTGCAGCGGCAGGCCGGCGCGTTTTCCGACCGCATCCCACAGCGCGATATCGAGCGCCGACATCGCCATGACAGCAATGCCGCCGCGGCCATAGGTCATGGTCGCGGTCCACAGGTCGCGCCAGATCGCCTCGATTGAGGTCGCGTCCTTGCCCTTGACCCGAGGGACGATGCATTCCTCCAGGCACGCAGCGATCGACTTCATTCCGGGGCGGAACAGGAACAGATAGCCCATGCCGGTGACGCCGCCTGATGTCTCGACGTCGCAGATCAGGATGTCGCGCGCCGGTCCGAGCGCTGCGCCCTTGAGCCAGGGATCGTCGGCCCAGGGCATGCGCAGCATGGTTACGCGGACATCGCGGATGGTCATGTCGGGATTGGTCATTGGCGGCGCTCCCTGTTGCCCGATCATGTTCGCCTGATCTGGGACGAGGGAAGTCAATCACGGAGGCCGTGGGGAATCCAGCGGCGCGCGACGTGCCCGCGATGCGCGCGAACTACAACACTCGTCATGGCCGGGCTTGACCCGGCCATCCACGTCTTTGATGCAGCGGAAAGAAAGACGTGGATGCCCGCGACAAGCGCGGGCATGACGACGTTGATGGAGTTAGACTTAAGCCCGCTTGTTCTGCCGCATCAAATCCGCGAAGCGGTCGAACAGATAGTGCGAGTCACGCGGACCTGGCGAGGCTTCCGGGTGATACTGCACCGAGAACACCGGCTTGCCGTCGAGCGCAATGCCGCAATTCGATCCATCGAACAAGGAAATGTGCGTCTGCGTCGCGCCATCAGGCAGCGTCGCCTGGTCGACCGCAAAGCCGTGGTTCATCGAGGTGATCTCGACCTTGCCGGTGGTCTCGTCCTTGACCGGATGATTGGCGCCGTGGTGGCCCTGATGCATCTTGCGGGTCTTGGCGCCGACGGCGAGGCCGAGCATCTGGTGGCCGAGGCAAATCCCGAATGTCGGTGTGCCCGACGAGATCACCTGCTTGATGACGGGCACCGCATATTTACCGGTCGCGGCGGGATCGCCGGGGCCGTTGGAGAGGAACACGCCGTCCGGCTTCATCGCGAGAATGTCTTCCGCCGACGTCGTCGCGGGCACCACGGTGACCTTGCAGCCGACGCGCGCGAGCAGGCGCAGGATGTTGCGCTTGATGCCGTAGTCGATCGCGACCACGTTGAACTCGGGCGCGTCCTGCCGGCCGAACCCCTTGTCCCAGATCCAGGGCGTCTCGTCCCAGGTGAAGCGCTGAGCCGAGGTGACCATCGGCACGAGGTCCATGCCCTCGAGCCCCGGCCATTCGCGCGCCTCTTCCTTCAGGCCGTGAAGATCGAACTCACCGTTCTTCGCATGCGCGATCACGGCGTTGGGCATGCCCTTAGAGCGGATCAGCGCGGTCAGCGCGCGGGTGTCGATGCCGGAGAGCCCGATGATGCCGCGCGCGTTGAGCCACGCGTCGAGATGCCGCGTGGCGCGGTAATTCGAGGGATCCGATATCGCGGTGCGCAGGATCACGCCGCGCGCGCCGGGCGTGGCCGCCATGTTCACCGTCTCGATGTCGTCCTCGTTGGTGCCGACATTGCCGATATGCGGAAAGGTGAAGGTGATGAGCTGCCCGGCATAGGAGGGATCGGTGAGGATCTCCTCATAGCCGGTCATCGCGGTGTTGAAGCAGACCTCGCCCACGGCATGGCCTTCGGCGCCGAGGCCGAAGCCTTCCAGCACCGTGCCGTCGGCGAGCACGAGGAGCGCGGTCGGCTTGTGGTCCGGCCAGGCGGCGTCGGTTTCGATTGATGTCATGAGGCCTCTCCATACTCGCGCGGGGCGTCCGCGTCAAAGCCGCAACGCGCGGATTCACATGCGTTTCCCGCATATTTGGGCCGCAAACGATTGTCTGGGGGCGGCGAACGGCCTAGATCAGGACCGACGCAATAAGGAACAAAACCATGCTGCGCGACGACATCAACAACGCGGTCAAGGAGGCCATGAAGGCCAAGGCGGAGCGCAAGCTCTCCACGCTGCGCATGGTCAACTCGACCATCAAGAACGCCGACATTGACGCGCGAGGTCAGGGCAAGCCGCCGCTGTCCGACGAGGCGTTGCTCGGCGTGTTGCAGAAGATGATCAAGCAGCGCCAGGAGGCGGTCGAGCTCTACGACAAGGGCGGCCGCGCCGAGTTGGCCGCGCAGGAGCGCGAGGAGATCGCGATCATTTCGGCCTACCTGCCGAAGCAGATGTCCGACGACGAGGTGAAGGCCGCGATCTCGGCCGCCGTGACCGAGACCGGCGCGGCCGGCATGAAGGACATGGGCAAGGTGATCGGTGTCTTGCGGGCGAAATACGCGGGGCAAATGGATTTCGCGAAAGCCAGCGGCATGGTGAAGGCGGCGCTGTCGGGTTGAAGTCCACCTCTCCCCGTAAGAAAGGGAGAGGGAGCGCACCGTCCCTACGGCACCGCGATTCCCAACTCCCGCAGCGCCGCCAGCATCCGCGCCGGCGGGCCCATCTTCACCGCCAGCGGTTGGCCGGTTTCGAGCACGCTCTTCAGGCCGGAGAGGATTGCGGGCCAGCCTTGCCGGCCGCCGGACAGGATGTCGTCGGACAGCGGCCGGTCGTGTGACTCGCTCATCGTCAACCGCACGGCGTCGCCGGCCTGCTCGATCTCGTAGGTGACGAGCGTTGCGCCCAGCTTCTCGATCAGCGCCGGCCAGTTCACATTGAAGGTGAAGGCGAGGCGCCGCGGCGGATCGCACTCCATCACCTCGCCGGAGATATGCAGCGCGCCGTCCGGCGTACGCACGATATAGGCGCCGCCGAGGCGTTGCTCGATCTCGACCGAATTGCCGAAGAAGTATTGCCTGCTGAACTCGGCCGAGGTCAGCGCCTCCCACACCTTCTCCGGGCTGGCAGCGATGTAGATGGTGTAGACCGTCATCGGTTTGAACTTGTCGATGCTCACGCCGGCTCCTTCTTGCCGAGCGCGCTGCGCGGGATCGCCAGCGCAGCGCCGGTCTCGAGCAGGCTCTTGAGATTGGAGAGGATCGCGGGCCAGCCCGAGGAAATGCCGCTTAGCAGCTTGTCGTTGGTGAATCCCTCATGGGTCAGCGTCAGCTTGACGAGATCGTCATGCCGTTCGAGCACGAACACCACCTTGCTCGCCTGCTCCTGCCGCATGTCCTCATAGAGGATGTGCTTGAAGGTATAAGACAGACGCCGCGGCGGATCGGCTTCGAGAATTTCGCCGACATCGCTCGCCTTGCCGTCATTGACCAGCGCAAAGGACGAGCCGACCTTCCAGTCGGATTGCAGTTCGGTGCCGAACCAGTAGCGCCGGGAGAACTCGCTCGAGGTCAGCGCCTGCCACAATTTTTCGGGCGTGGTCCTGATGTAGGTGACATAGACGAACTCCGGCTTACTCATCGCGCCTCTCCAATCGTCGTTTCAACTCGCCGAGCGCGGTCAGTTTCCCGCGCTCGAATTTCTTGATCCACCGCTCGCCGATCTGATGGATCGGCACCGGGTTGAGATAGTGCAGCTTCTCGCGGCCATGCCTGATCGTGGTGACCAGATTGGCCTCCTCCAGAATCGCAAGGTGCTTCGTCACGGCCTGACGCGTCATGTCGAGGCCATCGCACAGCTCGTTCAGGGTCTGGCCGCTTCTGGCGTGAAGCCTGTCCAGCAGCGACCGCCGCGAGGCATCGGCCAGCGCCTTGAAGACCTCATCCATGCGTCCATAATAGGCAACTAAAAGGTTGCATGTCAACCGTGCGTTAAGCGAAAGGTGTGTCGGTTTTCGTCATGGCCGGGCTTGTCCCGGCCATCCACGTCTTTCTTTTTCGTGGCACCAAAGACGTGGATGCCCGGCTCAAGGCCGGGCATGACGAGCTTCAATTGAGTTTGGGACTACTTGCCCTTCGCCCGCGCCCGCGCATTGGCCGGCCGCGCGAGACACGCGTCGAGCCATCGCTTCAGGTCGGGCCATGCCGACAAATCCAGCCGCACGATCTTGCCCCAGGCGAGAATGCTGGCGACGTTGAGGTCGGCGACGGTGAAGCTGTCGCCGGCTATGTAGTTGCGCCCGACCAGATGACCGTTGAGGATACCAAGCGGCTTCTTCAACAACAGTTCGTTGCGTTCGACGACGGAGATGTCGCGGGCGTGCTCGGCGAGCAGCACGCGGTGCTCCAGCATATGCAGCAGGAGCATCTCGACCTCCAGCATCGCCCAGAAACTCCATTGCGCGGCGTGGCCGAGCACGGCGGCGTCCGCGCAGTGCATCGGCCCCTGATATTTTTGCGCGAGATAGAGATTGATGGCCATGGATTCCCACAGCACCACCTCGCCGTCGACCAGGGTCGGGATCCGCGCGTTCGGATTGAGCTTGAGATAATCAGCGCTGTGCAGATCGTCGGCGCGCAGGCTCTTGTCGACGAGCCGGTAGGGCTGGCCGGTTTCCTCCAGCATCCACAGACACCGCATCGCGCGCGATCTGGGATTTCCGTAAAGCTGCAGCATCGCTTGCCTCCTGCTATTTCCGGCGTGACGACGGCGTGATATGGTCGCTGCGAAACGCGTGCAACGCATTGATAGCAGGAGAACGCCCATGCCTGCGAGCGTGATGTATCACGACGGAAACCGGCAATTGCAGGACCGGTTCGACAGCCGGCGCATTTCGGACCGGCTGGAAGAGAAGCTGACGCGCAAGGAATTTTCCGCCGACGACAAGGCCTTCATCGAGGAACTGCCGTATTTCTTTCTCGCGACCGCCGACGCCGAAGGGCGGCCGGACTGCTCGTTCAAGGGCGGCTCGCCCGGCTTCGTGCGGGTGACGGGGCCGTCGGAGATCGCGTTTCCCGACTATGACGGCAACGGCATGTTCAAGAGTCTCGGCAACATCGTCGTCAATCCCGAAATCGGCCTGCTGTTCATCGCCATGCACGGCAAGCCGCGCCGCCTGCGCGTCAACGGCTACGCCATGGTGAGCGAGAACGATCCGCTGCTGTCGCAGACCGTCGGCGCGCAGCTGATCGTGCGCGTCACCGCGCGCGCGATCTTTCCGAATTGTCCGCGCTATATCCCGACCATGCAGTCGGTCGAGCCGTCGATCTATGTCCCGCGCGCCGGACAGGAGTTTCCGGAACCCAAATGGAAGGGCTTCGACGACTTCAAGGATTACGTCCACCCACGCCAGCCGACGTTCAAGGGCTGAGCCGCGCGCAGCGGATCGACTATCGCTTCCTACCGAACACGCGCGACCTGGTCTGCGCGGCCTGCCAGTTGAAATACTCGTGGGTGCCGGACCAGCGATGAACCTCGGTCTCGCAGATGCTGCAATTGTAGCTGCCGGAGCGCTTGTCGCGATGTTCCTCGCGGGTCGCGGAGTAGTCGATCCCGCAGCCCGGGCAGGCGAATTGTTCAATCGTCCATATGCTCTTGGTCATGCGGCGGCCTTTTCATTCGGCATTGGCTTTGGTCGATCGAATGCGCGAAACCATGGCAAGCTGGCTGGCTTGCGATAGTTCGTGTTGATCCGTGGCGGCGAGTGTAGCGGTTGCGCATTGATGGATGCTTGCGGCATTTGTCGAGCTTCCGGGAGATCGGATTAACACGCCGCTAACTGTGATCGCGGGCGTCGAGCCGCCCGCTGGCGCCCGTGCCAGAGGTTGTCGAGCCCGGCCAAAATTCGGCACTGTCCGATATCAGAGGTATACCTTCTCGAGGTCCACCGAGGATTCGACGCCGAGTTTGACGAAATTTTTCGCAAGCCAGTCGTCCGCGCATTTTCGACCCTGGTCGCGGAGAAAAATCAGAAAGTCCCAGTCGGCGTTGTACTTGCTGGTGGGCGTGAGTGCGCTCATGAACCCGTCATCCGAGATGCTGTGGACCAGCACGTGCTTCAGCCCGCCATCGACGACACGCTTTTGCGTGACCAGTCTGGTCACGAAGCTGACAGCACGCATCTCACGCATCAGCGAGGAGTTGAAGCTGATCTCGTTGATGCGGTTCAGGATGTCGTCTGCGGAACGGGGCACCTGTTCGCGGAACAGCGGATTGATATGGACGATGACGACATCGGCGCTCTCGCAATTGTAGATCAACGGGAAGATTGCGGGGTTCCCCATATAGCCGCCGTCCCAATAATGTTCGCCGTCGATCTCCACCGCGTGAAACATCGTGGGCAGGCACGCCGAAGCCATCACGGCATCCACCGAAATTTCCTCTCCCGCGAAAATCTTCACCTTGCCGGTGCGAACGTTCGTCGCCGACAGGAAGAGTTTCACCGGGCAATTCGGCCGCCGCAGCACGCCAAAATCGATCGATTGCTCGACCACATCGCGCAACGGATTGTAGTTGGCCGGGTTGAACTGATACGGCGACAGCATGCGCGTCACGAAGCCGATCATGGAGAAGATCGGCGTCCACGACAGCTTGTGATCGCCCAACATCCGATCGATGGGGGTCGGCTGCAGCGGCCCGCGCCGCGCTGCCTCGCTGACACGCATCCAGTAGTCGGTGAGCGCCTTCCGGGCGCCTTCGCGGCCGTCTGCCGCCAAACCGCAGGCGAAGGCCGCGGCGTTCATCGCTCCCGCGCTGGTCGCGCTCAACCCCTCGAAGGCCAGGTCCTTTTCGTCCAGCAGCCGGTCGAGCACACCCCAGGTGAAGGCGCCATGCGCTCCGCCTCCCTGGAGGGCGAGGTTGATTGTCCTGACCCGGTTGGAGGATGGATCTCGCCGGTCCGCCGTGTCCCGCTCCGAACTGGAATCCATTGCCGAAACCCCAAAGCACTCGTTCGAGGGGCGCACTATACATGCCAGCAGCCGTCATAACGATGCCCGTTCGTCGCCGCAACGCACGGATATCGGGCGCGATGCCTTACACCCGCCGCACCATCTCCGGCGTGATGTCCTTCAGCGAGGGCGCGCCGAGCTGTTGCATGGCAAGCCGGGTTTCGTAGCGGAGGATGCCGAGCACGCGCTCGACGCCGGCCTGGCCGAACGCCCCAAGCCCCCAGAGATAGGGCCGGCCGATACACACGGCTTTCGCGCCGAGCGCCAGCGCTTTCACGATGTCGCTGCCGCGACGGAAGCCGCTGTCGACCAGCACCGGGATGCGGCCGCCGACCGCGGCGACGGCTTCGGGCAGCGCGTCGATGGTGGCGCTGACGCCGTCTTCGACCCTGCCGCCATGATTGGACACGACGATGCCGTCGACGCCAGCGCCCACTGCCATCCTGGCGTCCTCGGCGGTAAGGATGCCCTTCAGCAGCAGCTTGACCTTCACCATGTCGCGCAACCGCTTGATGCTGTCCCAGGTCAGGTTGGAGACGGCGGTCGTGCTGATGCCGGCGAGATCGATGCCGGAAAAATTCGGCTTGCGCGACAGATAGTCGTTGACGCCGTGGCAGCTGCTGCAATCGCGGGTGTCGGTGCGCCGCAGCCGCACGAAGGTCGGCCACCTTGTCGGCCCGCGCACATCGAGCGTCACTGCGATCGCCGGCGCGCCTGCGGCCTGCGCGCGCTTCACCAGGCCTTCGGCGACTTCCCAGCGTTGCGTGGTGTAGAGCTGGAACCAGACCGGCGCGCCGCGCGCGGCGATCGCATCCTCGATCGACGTGGTGGCGACCGTCGACAGCATTTGCAGATGGTTGCCGGCCTTCGCCGCTTTGGCCACCGCGACCTCGCCGTCGGGATGAAAGGCGCGGTTGCTGCCGGTTGGGGCGATCACGACCGGGCTGTCATATCTAGCGCCGAACAATTCCAGACTCATGTCGATCTTGCTGACATCGACCAGCCGCCGCGGACGCAGCGCGTATCGGTGAAAGCTTTCGCGGTTGGCCCGCAGCGTCATCTCGTCATCGGCGCCGGTCGCCATGTAGCCGAAATGCGCCGGCGGCACGTTCTTTTTCGTCACCGGCTCGAAGTCGAAGACGTCGAGCGCCTCCTTGGGGTCGCTGATCAGTTTGGCAAGGTCGCGTGGCGCCCAGTCGACGGGGTCGCTCTCCTCCGCCCAGGCCGTGCGCGCGAACAGCGGGCTCGCTGCCACGAATTGCAGGAAACGGCGGCGGCTGGTGCCCACTTTCCGAAGTTCGTGACTCATTGCAGCACACACTTCCACGAACTTCGGAAAGTCATGGGCACCAGCAAACTTATGATTCCAGTGCCGCTTTTCGATCTGAAGTCCCTGGGATGAGCTCGCGGCAGGCGGTGCAGGGACTTCAGATCGGCGGCACTGGCCCAGACGTGATGCGTCGTCATCCTATTTCCCCATGCTCGCGATTTTGTTTTCGGGAACCTTAGGTGGTGTGGACACTTATCGCATCCATAGGATTATGGCTGCGAGGGTGATGACGGCAAGGTAATTTCGGGCGGTCTTTTCAAAGCGGGTCGCGACGCGGCGGAACTGCTTGAGCTTG
>Ga0070741_10014992_pt1 | contig 13259 bp, 13 predicted proteins | sample Coa_R1_4_FD_66440 | JGI IMG/M metagenome (GOLD analysis project Ga0070741, IMG submission 66440) | Surface soil microbial communities from Centralia Pennsylvania, which are recovering from an underground coalmine fire - Coalmine... | ecosystem: Environmental > Terrestrial > Soil > Unclassified ... | reverse complement strand
GGGGACAAGCGGGGTACAAGCGCGCCGATGGCCTCTCTCTTCCGCCGGATCGTCGTCCCCCACGACTTCTCGACGCACGCCGACCACGCGCTGGCAGTCGCCACGGAGCTCGCCGCCGCGCGTCGCGGCCGCGTCGTCGTGCTCCACGTCATCGTCCCGTATCCGGCGACGCCGCTCGCGGTCGCCGATCCGGTGCCGATGATCGTGCCGACCGAGCTCGTGAAGCCGACTCGCGAGCGGCTCGAGCAGGCGGTCCGGAAGCGATTCCCGCGTCGCGCGCGGATGTTCGACTGTCGCGTCGTGATCGGCGATCCGGCACAAGAGATCGTGGACGCGGGACGTCGGGCCGACTCGATCGTGATGTCGACCGCGGGACGGACCGGCCTCGCGCATCTCCTGATCGGGAGCGTCGCGGAGAAGGTCGTGCGTCACGCGACCTGCCCGGTGCTCACCCTCCGGGAAACGGCCGTCCGTCGCCGAGCGAAGCGCCGCGCCTGAGCGCGCGTGCAGTACGCGGTCGTCTGCGGCGTCGCGCTCGTCGCGGCCGCGCACACGCTCTTTTCCGGCTTCGGAACGCGACGTTGCGCGCCGGCGCGCGGCTGGCATAAGAGCCGGCTGCGCGTGCCGACGTCACGGCGCGGCAACCGAGCAAGGAGGACGCATGAGAGCGAAGGGAATCCTGATCGCGAGCGCGGCGGCGAGCCTGATCCTCGGCGGGGCCGTCTTCGCGGCAGACGATGCCAAGAAGGGCGACGACACGGTGCACTGCGCCGGCGTGAACGCGTGCAAGGGACAGGCGGCGTGCTCGACCGCCGAGAACAGCTGCGCGGGCACGAACTCCTGCAAGGGCAAGGGCTGGGTCGAAATGAGCGCCGCCGAGTGCACGAAGAAGGGCGGAAAGGTCACCGCGCCGAAGAAAGAGATGTGACGCCGAGCCCGTCCCCGCCGCCGTCGCTGCGCGAGCTTCAGGCCGCCTTCTGGCGCGTCCTCGCCGGCGGACCGGGTACGTCGTCGGCGGAGCCCGGATTGCTGTCGGTCATCGAGCGCGGCGGCCGCCTCGTTCCCGCCGAGCGCGTTCGCATCTACGCGGAGATGTATCTCTGGCGGATCGCGGACGCGCTCGCCGAGGACTTTCCGAAGCTCGCCGCCACGCTCGGCGGTGACGCGTTCGTGTCGATCGTCCGGGAATACCTCGTACGGCATCCGTCGAGGGAGCCGTCGATCCGTCACGTCGGACGTGAGCTCGCGGCGTTCCTCGGCGACCGGGATCCGCCGTGGCTCGCGGACCTCGGGCGTCTCGAGTGGGCGCGGCTCGAGGTCTTCGATGCGCCCGACGTCGCGCCGCTGTCGGTCGAGACGCTCCGTCGCGTGCCCGCCGGCGACTGGCCGGCGCTCCGGTTCACGCTGGTTCCGGCATGCGTGAATCTGGTCACGGCCTGGCCCGTGCACCAGCTCTGGACCGACGCCCCGCCGCCGCTTGCGCCGGCGCGGACGGCGCTCCGCGTCTGGCGCCAGGCGTTCGCCGTCTACCATGCCGCCATGGAGCCCGCAGAGGAGGCCGCGTTCCGCCGGCTCGCCGCGGGCGACTCGTTCGCCGTGATCTGCGAGGTCGTCGACGATCCGACGGTCGCGGCGGCGCTGCTCCTCCGCTGGCTCGAGGACGGCCTCGTCGTGGGTACAGATCCGGAGCCCCCGTCGCCCACGTAGTATCGAGTCGAGGCGCATGGGCATCCAGGGGAGCGATCTCATCCGCCGGATGGCGGGCGGAGACCGTGACGCCTTTGCCGCGTTTTACGACGCATACGCGCCGCTCGGCTTTGGCCTGCTGCGTCGGATGCTGCGCGACCCGGAGGAGGCGGCCGAGGTCCTGCAGGAGGTCTTCTGGGAGCTCTGGCGGGCGGCCGGCGATTACGACCCGCAACGCGGGTCGCCGGAGGCCTGGGTCACGGTGCGGGTCCGGAGCCGGGGAATCGATCGGGTGCGCTCCGTGCGTAGAAGAGAAGAGATGTTCGCTTCGCCGCCGATCGACGACGTCGTGCCCGACGCGCACGCCGCCGCCCCCGACACGACGGTCGAGGACCGGGAGACGGTGACGGGCGCCCTCGGCGAGCTGCCGCCGAACCAGCGGCAGGTGATCGAGCTCGCGTACTTCCGCGGGCTCACGCAGTCGGAGATCGCCGCGCGGCTCGGACAGCCGCTCGGCACGGTGAAGACGCGCATGCGGCTCGGCATGGAGCGGCTGCGCGGCGTCGTCGGAGCGCGGGTATGAGCGCGGCGCACGAGCCCTTCGACGAGCTCGCGGCGGGCTACGCCCTCGGCGCGCTCGATTCCCCGGAGCTGACGCGGTTCCGGGCGCACCTCGCCGAGGGCTGCGACGAGTGCGTCCGGGCGATCGCCGACTACGAGGGCGCGCTCACGGCGGTCGCCACGGGTGAGCCGACCGCACCGCCGCCGCACGTGAAGCGCGCGCTCATGCGTCGCGTCGGCGGTCGGCGGCGCGCGACGTCCGTCATGGCATGGGCGGCGAGCATGGCGCTCGCGGCCGGCGTCGCCGCGGCGCTGACCGGCGTCGCCATGCGGTCGCGGTATCAGCCGCGGCTCGACGTGATGGCGGGCCAGCTCGCCGCCCTGACCGAGCAGCTCGCCGACGAGCAGCGCACCGTCGTGAGCCTCCGGCAGCAGCTCGACGCGCAGCAGCGGACGCTCGTCCAGGTGAAGGCGGAGAGCGCCGAGCAGAGCCGGACGCTGGCCCTGCTCGCCGACCCGGCGACGCGCGTCGTGACGCTCGCCGGGCTCGCGCCGAGTCCCGCGGCGCAGGCGCGCGTCGTCTGGAACCCGCGCGCGGGCGGCGTCCTCGTCGCGAAGGACCTGCCGCCCGCGCCGGCGGACAAGACGTACGAGCTGTGGGCGATCGCCGGCGGGAAGCCGCTGCCGGCGGGACTCTTCACCGTCGACGCCGAGGGACGCGGGAACCTGGCGCTCCCGCCGCTCGCGAGCGTCGGCGACGTCGAGGTGTTCGCGGTGACGCTCGAGCCGGCCGGCGGGGTGTCGTCCCCGACCGGCGCGATGTACCTCGCCTCGAAGCCGGCCTGACGACCCGCGGCAGAGTGGGATTGCCTGGGCGTCCCCGCGATGGCAGTTTCCCTACTCCCGCCCACGAAAGGAGCCCCGATGCCGGAAGATTCCGCCGGATTCCACGAGCCGCTCGATCTCCTGCAGCAGAAGACCATGGACATGCACCGCGCCGTCGTGAGCGTGGTCGAGGAGCTGCAGGCGATCGACTGGTACAGCCAGCGCGTCGACGCGACGAAGGACCCGGAGCTTCGCGCGATCCTCGAGCACAATGGCAACGAGGAGAAGGAGCACGCGGCGATGATCCTCGAGTGGATCCGGCGAAAAGACCCGGTCTTCGAAAACCACCTGCGGACGTACCTGTTCAGCAAGGGCAGCATCGTCAAGAAGGAAGAGGCCGAGACCGCCGCGGGCGCGAACGGCAAGCGCGGCGGCGCGGCGCCCGCGTCGATCGGCTCGCTCCGCGAGGTCGCCCGCTGATGGACTGGCTCCGACGCGAAGGGTCCCCGCTCACCGAGCGGGTGTGGGAGGCGATCGACGAGGCGGCCGTCCGCGCCGCCAAGCAGGAGCTCGCGGCACGGCGGATCGCCGACTTCGAGGGACCGAAGGGCTGGGCGCACGTCGCCGAGCCGCTCGGCACGACGCAGCCCGGAACGACGGCGAAGAGCGGCGCGCAGGTCGCCGTTCCCGACGTCATGCTGCTCAGCGAGATCCGCAAGGACTTCGCGCTTCCGTGGACGACGATCGACGCCTTCGAGCGCGGCGCGCGCGTCCTCGACACGCAGCCGGTGGAAGACGCCGCGCGTGAAGTCGCGCTCGCCGAGGACGGGCTCGCGTTCCACGGTGGCCCCGGCGCGACCGGGTTCCTCGCGGGCGCGAAGGCCCAGTCCGTGCGCCTCGGCGACTGGTCGAACCCGAGCCAGGTCGCCGCCGACCTACTCGCCGCCGTCTCGAAGCTCGACGCGGCCGGCGTCGCCGGCCCGTACGCCTCGGTCCTCGATCCATCGCGGTACTACGCGTACCTGCGCGCCACGGCGGAGCGGCGGCTCTCGACCGAGGCGGATCGCATGGAGGGCCTGTTCCGCGGCATCTTCCGCTCGTCGGTGATCCGCGGTGGCGGCGTGTTCTCGCTTCGCGGCGGGGACTTCCTGCTCGTCGTCGGCGGCGACCTGTCGATCGGCTATCGCTACCACGACGCCGCCGTCGTCCATCTTTTCTGCGTCGAGACGGTCGGCGCGCACCTGCTGACCCCGCAGGCGGTGTGCGCGCTCGACGCCGGGAGCTGAGCGCCCGGGCGCGATGACCGACCCGTTCCGCTGGGACGCGTGGAGCGCGCTCCTCGCGGAGGTCGTCACGTTCGACGGGAGGGTCGACTACCAGGCGCTCGTCGCGCGGCGGGACGTCCTCGACGAGGTCGTCGCCGCGCTCGGCGCCGCGAGCCCCGTGAGCGATCCGGCGCGCTTTCCGGGCGAGGACCATCGCCTCGCCTACTGGCTGAACGCCTACAACGTCTTCACGCTGCACGCGATCGTTGCGGAGTACCCGATCACGTCGGTGTGGAAGACGCGCGACGGGCAGTTCTTCGGGCGCCGGCGCCACGTCGCGGGCGGCCGCGCCGTCAGCCTCGACGACATCGAGCACGAGATCCTGCGCGGCGAGTTCGCCGAGCCGCGCATTCACTTCGCGATCAACTGCGGGTCGAACGGATGCCCGCCGCTTCGCCCGCGCGCCTACGAGGGCGCCCGGCTCCGGGAGACGCTCCGGGCCGCCGCGGAGCGTTTCCTCGGCAGCGAGTGGAACTGCCGGATCGACCACGAGGCGCGGCGGATCCTCGTCTCGCGGCTCTTCAAGATGTACGCCGAGGACTTCGCCGGCGCGCGCGGCACGACCGAGGACTACCGCCGCGGCGTGCTGCGCTTCGTCGCGGAGCACACCGGCGTCGCCCTCGAGACGATCGCCGACTACGAGGTCGTCTACAACGTCTACGACTGGGGGCTGAACGACGTCGCCAGGGCGCCGCACCTGGGACCGATCCTCTTCCACGAGCCGGTCGAGCACTGGGCCGAGGGCGACGGCGCGCTCCGGGAGCTCCACCTCTACGAGGGGAACTTCTGCAACCGGACGTGCGCTTGGTGCACGATCGACGGGTCACCGCACGGCTGGTACCGCGAGTACGCCTCCGCCGTCCTCGACCAGGCGCTCGCGACGCTCGCCCCCGACGGCAACCTCAAGTTCTACGGCGGCGAGCCGACGCTGCACGCGGACGCGATCATCGACGCGATCCGGTACGTGCGCTCGCGCGGCTTCCGCGGCCTCGTCACGGTCTTCTCGAACGGCGTGAAGGCGGACCGCCTGATCGAGATCCTCGAGAGCGACGCCCGCAGCGAGGCGGTCCTCAACTACTCGATCTACCACGGCCGCGACGCCGAGCCGCTGCCGGCGCACGCGAAGGCGCGCCTCGAGACGTGGGCGCGCGAGCATCCGGGCCGGCTCTTCCAGGGCTACAAGGTCCTGTTCCACGCCGGCGCCGGCACGGACGTCGTGTACGACCGCGACCGCGAGGCCGACTTCCACGGCCTCGGCACGGGATGCGTCCGCTGCTTCCCGGTGCTGACGACGAAGGGCCGCTTCCACGCCTGCCCGTTCGCCGCCGAGGTCGACGCCCCGCACTACGATCTCGGCCGCGTCGGCACGGATCCGGACGTCGTCTTCCGGAACTACCGGACGTTCCGCCGCTGGGTCGACGACGTGCTCGATCCCGCGGCCCGCGCCCGCGGCGTGACGAGCTGCGCGATGTGCCACCGGCACCTCGCCGAGCTGCCCGGGCCCGCGTACGAACGGTAGCGACGGGTCAGCCGAGCCCGTAGAACCGACGCGCGTTCGCGCCGGCGATCTTCGCGCGCACGTCGTCGCGCAGGTCGGGACGCTCGCGCAGCGGACGCGTGCTGTCGGGCCAGTCGCTGTCCCAGTGCGGATAGTCGCTCGCGTACATGATGAAGTCCGGCCCGAGCGTGTCCGCGACGGCGGCGATCATCGACTCCTCGGGCTCGCAGCTCACCCAGACGTTCCCGGCCTCGACGTAGTGGCGCGGGTCCTTCTGCCAGCCGTCGGCGATCCAGTCGCCGCGCTTCTCGTAGTGCTCGTGCATGCGGTCGATGAAGTACGGCACCCAGCCGACGCCCGACTCGAGGAACGCGACGCGGAGCTTCGGATGCCGGTCGAACACGCCGCCCGACACGAGCGCCGTCATCGCCGTCATCTGGTCGAACGGGAAGCTCACGCAGTGGACCTGGATGTAATTCGTGAAACGGTCGACACCGATCTTCGGCAGGTGGATCCCGGGCGCGCCGTGGACGCCGAGCGGCATGTCGAGCTCGACGGCGGCGGCGTAGAGCGGATCGAGGTCGTGGTGGTCGAGGTTCCGCGTCTTCAACGCCGGCGGGATCATCGCGCCGACGAGGCCGAGCTTCCGGGCCCGGCGCAGCTCCGCGATCGCCTCGTCGACCCAGGCGACCGGGAAAACGGCGATGCCGTGGAATCGTCCCGCACCACGGCTGCACCAGTCGGCGATCCAGTCGTTGTAGAGCCGGCAGAAGCCCACCCCCACCGTTCGATCCTCGATGCTCGGCGCGCGGAGGCCGAAGCTCGGGAAGAAGACCATCTGGTCGATGCCGTCGCGGTCGGCGTCCGCGAGCGTCCCCTCGGGCGTCCACGGGTTGATGCCGTCGGTCGTCTTGAGCCCGTGCTGCGGCGGACACCCGGCGCCCGGCCCTTCGTGCTCCGGGTAGCGACGGCCTTCGGTCATGAGCTCGCCCTGCGGGTTGAAGGCGAACGAGTCGGGCCAGCGCTTCAGGCACTCGCCTATCAGTGCCTGCCCCTCGACGACGTGGGCGTCGGCATCGACGAATTCGACCGGCATGCGGCTCGCCTAACCGAGTGGGCGCTCGGGCGTCAAGGGTACGTGACGCCGGACGGTCGCGTGCGCTAGCTTCGCGCCGATGAACATCGGCTGGCGACTCTACTCCTGCGACGATCACCTCGATCTGTGGAATCTCCCGCGCGACGTCTTCGAGCCGCGCTTGCCGGCGACGCTCCGCGAGCGCGGCCCGCGCGTCGTCGAGCAGGGTGGGACGTCGTGGTGGACCTGCGACGGCTCGGTCATGGGGCCGTTCGGCATGCAGCTCATGAAGGACTACAGCGCGATCGCGCGCGCGGGGATCGAGGACGACGGGCTCCGCGCCGCCGATCCGAAGCTCCGCCTCGACGACATGGACCGCGACGGCGTGTACGCGTCGGTGATCTACGGCCCGAACCTCTTCGGCCTGCCGATCGCCGATCCCGAGCTCAAGGCTGCCGCACTCGGCGCCTACAACGACTGGGCGTGCGAGTTCAATCGACACGACGCCGAACGGCTGAGCGTGCTGCCCGTGCTCCCGACGCACACCGTGCAGGCGGCGACCGCCGAGCTCCAGCGCGTCGCGCGGCTCGGGCATCGCGGCGTCATCATCAGCCCGTTCGAGTTCCGGTGCTCCGACCCGGAGTGGGACGGCTTCTGGGACACGGCGGAAGAGGTCGGGCTTCCGGTGAGCTTCCACATCGGGCACGGCACGTCGCAGATCCGGGTCGCGCCGCGGAGCTGGGAGATCGCGGCGTTCTCCGCGGTCGGGCCGATGCAGCTCGACGAGCCGCTCGCGATGATGGTGTACTCGGGCGTCCTCGAGCGCCATCCGCGCCTCCGGCTCGTCCTCGCCGAGTCGGGGATCGGATGGCTCCCCTACTTCGTCCACCGGATGGACGCGGCCGGCGAGAAGCACGTCCCGAAGGCGCTGGACTACCAGCTGAAGGCGAAGCCGAGCGAGATCTTCCGGCGCCAGGTCTACGCGACGTTCGAGGAGGAGCCGCTCGGACCGGAGCTGCTCCCGCTCCTCGGGCCCGACAACTTCATGTGGGCGTCCGACTATCCGCATCCCGACAGCACGTTCCCGCATTCCCGCGACGCGATCGCGCACGCGTTCCAGGGCCTCGGGCCGGACTTCGTCGAGAAGGTCACGGCGACGAACTGCGCGCGCCTGTACGGCTTCGCCGGGCGCTAGGTACCGGTGGACCGGGCCGCGCCGCGACGGCGGCGCGCCCACACGACGGCGCCCACGAGCGCGACGGCGCCCGGTGCCAGACCCACGCCGGCGACGAGCGGGATCGTGACGAAGAGGGCCGCCGGTCCGGGCGCGTCGCGGCACGGTCCTCCGGGTACGGGCGCATCGCAGAGGACGCGGATGATCGTGCTAGACGCGACCGTGTTCCAGAGCACGTGCTGCGCCACCGCCGCGAGGAACGCCACGCCCGCCACGCCGGACGACGACGCGGGCGACCGCTCGCGGACCCAGCCGAGGCCCGCGCCCGTCGTCGCCGTGAAGACGGCGTGCGTGAAGCCGCCGAGCGTCGCTCGCGTCCAGAGCGCGACATGAAGTCCCGCGGAGCCACCCTGGACGGCGGCCAGGATCAGGTACCCGACGTTCTCCGTCATCGTGAAGCCGAGACCGACGAGCGCCCCGCACACGATCCCGTCGACCACGCCACGCAATGCCGCCGGCTCGAGCATGACGATCGCGACCAGGCCGACCGCCTTCGTCAGCTCCTCGACGATCGGGCCGGCGAACGCCGGCACCAGATCGCGGCCGGGGGCCGAGAGCGCGTCGTTGATCGCCGACGACAGGAACGCGGCGCCGACGGCGCCCCAGCTGAGGAGCGCGACGTACGCGAGGCGGATCGTACGGTCGCGTCCTCGGGCGACGATCAGCAGCGCCGCGGCGCATGCGGGCGGCAGCATCGCGCCGAGGACGATCGCGGGGAGCCCCGTCGCGATCCCGAGGGCCAGCGCGATCGCCACGAGCACGACGAGCACGGCGATCGCGACACGCCAGATTGACGCGCGTCGCACGGGTGCTCTAGAGGCGGAGGCCACGGGAGGACGACATGCGAAACCTCGGAATGCTCGCACCCCTGCTGCTCGCGCTCGCGTCCACAGCACGCACGTCCGACGCGGCGATGGCGAAGACGTACCAGGTGACGGGGCCGGTCGTCTCGGTCACCGGCGACATGATCGTGGTGCAGAAGGGGAAGGACAAGTGGGAGATCGGCCGCGACGGCACGACCAAAACGACCGCCGAGCCGAAGGTCGGGGACAAGGTGACCGTCGAGTACCGGATGCAGGCGACGTCGATCGAGGTGAAGCCGGAAGCCAAGAAGAAGTAGCGAGACGCGTCGCGCGGGCCATCGCGTCGCGCGGGCCATCTTGACGCCCGACCTCCGCGCGCTATGGTCGCCAGAAGACGACGCTGGGGGAGCCGCCCCGGAAGAGGCGGCTGAGAGAGCAGGGGCGAGCCTGCTGACCCCTCGAACCTGACCCGGGTAATGCCGGCGGAGGGAAGCGCGACATGACACAGCTCGAAGCGGCGCGGCGAGGCGTCACGACTCCGGAGATGCGACGCGTCGCCGAGCGGGAGTGCGTGGCGGCGGAGTTCATCCGCGACGAGGTCGCGCGCGGCCGGCTCGTGATCCCGGCGAACGTGCGCCACCTGGTGGGCAGCGGCGGCGAGCCGCCGAGCGGCGCCGAGTGCGTCCATCGAACCGACGGCGCGACCAGTCACTGGGTGAACCAGACGGTTGCCGAGCGCGCCGCGGCGATAGCGGACGACGACGCGCTCCGGGGCGAGCGCGCACCGAAACGGCTCGACCCGACGGGCATCGGTCGGATGATCACGACGAAGATCAACGCGAACATCGGCGCGTCGCCGGTGACGAGCGGCACCGCCGAGGAGGTCGAGAAGCTCCGCTGGGCCCAGAAGTACGGCGCCGACACGCTGATGGACCTCTCGACCGGCGGCGACCTCGCCGCCTGCCGTCAGGCGATCATCGACCACGCGACGATCCCGATCGGGACCGTGCCGATCTACAGCATGATCCTCGGCCGCCGGATCGAGGACCTGACCCACGACATCATCCTCCGCGAGGTCGAGCGCCAGGCGCGGCAGGGCGTCGACTACTTCACGATCCACGCCGGCGTGCTGCGCGAGCATCTTCCGCTCGTCGGGCCGCGCGTCACGGGGATCGTCTCCCGCGGCGGCTCGCTGCTCGCCAAGTGGATGATCCACCACGGTCGCCAGAATCCGATGTACGAGCTGTTCGACGAGATCAGCGCGATCATGCGCGAGTACGACGTCACGTACTCGCTCGGCGACGGCCTCCGTCCGGGGTGCCTCGCCGACGCGAGCGACGCGGCGCAGCTGGCGGAGCTCCAGACGCTCGGCGAGCTCGTCCAGCGCGCGCGCGCCGCCGGCGTCCAGGTCATGGTCGAGGGGCCCGGTCACGTCCCCCTCGACCAGATCGCCTGGAACATGCGCCTCGAGCAGGAGCTCTGCGACGACGCGCCGTTCTACGTGCTCGGCCCGCTCGTGACCGACGTCTTCCCCGGCTACGACCACATCACGAGCGCGATCGGCGCGACCGAAGCGGCGCGCGCCGGTGCCGCCATGCTCTGCTACGTGACGCCGAAGGAGCACGTCGGGCTCCCGAAGGCCGAGGACGTGAAGGCCGGCTGCATCGCGTACAAGATCGCGGCGCACGCCGGCGACATCGCGCGCGGCGTCGCCGGCGCCCGCGCCTGGGACGACGACCTCTCCCGCGCCCGCGCCGCCCTCAACTGGCCGCGGCAGTTCGCGCTCGCCTTCGACGGCGAGACGGCGCGGGCGCTCCACGACGAGGACCTCGAGGTCGACACGGACTTCTGCGCGATGTGCGGCCACGACTGGTGCAGCATGCGCATCTCGAAGGAGATCCAGGAGTTCGCGAGCGGGAAGGACGCGGGCTTCCAGCCGGCGCGGCGCGCGATGCCGAGCCCGGGCGTCGGCGAAGCGGGGCGGGAGCTGCTGCGGCAGCGCGTCCTGCCCATCGTCGATGGGAAGCATGCGTGTCACAGCGATCGCGTCGCGGATGCCGACGCCGCGCGTGCGCTACAAGCAGCGAACGCGAAACCGTCCGACTTGTGACGAATCAGTCGATCCGCTCAGCGGCGTCCTGGATGGAAAAGAGCAGGTCGTCTCCGTCGCGGGCGACGAGTAGAAGATCATCGCGCCCATGCTCCGCGAGCGCGAACCACGCGTCACGGCGGGACGCTGCCGGATCACCGGCATTCGGGGTCGCTGCGCCGCAGCCGTAGGGCGGCGCACCCGCCGGCCCGTCGAGAGCCGCCGCGTGGACGAGGATCATCTCGAGCCCGGTCTCCCGTCGGAGGGCGGCGAGCGCGTCACGGTCGGGGAGCCTGCAGGCTGCCTCCATGCGAGCGGGGAAACGAGCGGGCCAGTACCCGTCATAGCCGTTCAGAATCGCCCGGCGATGGAATATCGATCGGTACATTGCCTGGGCATGCGCGACGACCGTCGGCCCGACCGGGAGCTCGAGCAGCGGCCCTCCAGGCGTCGCGAGAATGCGGAGCGTACGGGAGTCGGCGACGCGCGCGTCCTGCAGCGGATACGCGGAGGGGAGCTCGATCCGCGCCTTCCCGGTGCCGCGGACGTAGGTGGCATAGATGGTGACGACCGTGATCGCCGTGATCGCCGCGCGGGCGACGAAAACGCGCGGCGCGGATCGCTGCATCACGCTCAGCTCACCAGCGCGTCGGAGCACCTCGGCGACCGCGACGCCGGTCAGGACCGCCAGGCCGATGAGACCCACGATCCCGATCCGTGCTGGTCCCCGGACCGCGTCGAGGAACGGTATCCAATGTATGAGCGCGTACTGCGGCATCCGGATGACGTGACCGCGCCACGTGACCTGCCGCGTGAGCGAGAAGACGAGCCCGGTGACGGCCCAGAACGCTCCGACGGCGCACGCGGTCCGTCGACGCTCCTGCTCGCCGCGGCGCCGAGCGCAGACCACGCCCGCGGCAAGGACTCCCCAACACGCGATCGCCATCCCCATCGGTTTGCCGGGCTCGAACGGTCCCCAGGGAAGCGACTCCTTCGGGTAGCTTGCCGTGCCGTAGATCGTCTGTTGGCTGATCGCCGGATTCTCGCGTGCGACGAGCACGAAGCCCCAGAACGATCCACACAGCACGAGCGCCGCGAGGCCGACCACCGCAAGCAGATGGACGCCCCCCGCCCGTGATCGCGCGCGGAACAGGCGCACGGTCCCGAGCAGCGCCAGCGGCGCCAGCGTCGCGACCGCCATGTACACGCTCACGAGGCCCTGGAGGACGACGAGGGGCAGCACGCGGACCGCGTCGGTGAAACGGCGCGTCGGCGTCGCCGTCGCGAGCATGATGAACGGGAGATAGTGGACGACGGAATAGGTCGGATTCGCGGGAAACCAGATCCAGAGCACCCAGCGCGTGGTGAGAAAGCACCAGGCCGCGACGAAGCCGGCCCAGTGCGAGCCCGTCCAGCGAACGACGATCAGGTGAAGCGCCCACGCCGTCAGCGCAACGCAGCCGAGGAAGGTCACGTTCACCGCGAACGCGGGATTCCCGGTCGCGAGGAACGGCGCGATGAAGTAGGGGATCGCGCCGAACTCCGCGTCTCCGTAGAGGACGGCATGACGCGTCGGGTGGAAGAAGTTGCCTTCGAGAAGCTGCGACGGCGCCGTGACGAGCGCGCGGCTCTCGTGCGACAGGACCGATGCGACGAGCAGCGTATCGAACCGGCACGGGAACCAGGGGTTCGGAAGGGCGGTGGTGAGATGCGCGGAGAGCGGCCAGGTGAGCCACGCAACGAGCCCGAGATAGACGGCGAGCGTCGCAACGATCGAAGATGGCCGCACGCGGCGCGACGCTAGCGGGCGCCATTTTCGGCTGTCAAGGCGAAGCGGCTCGTCTCACGGACCCGGGACGATCTTGTAGACCTCGCCCGTCGCGCCGCCCGTCCCGTAGTCGACGACGTACAGCTCGCCGCGCGCGTCCTCGCCGAACGAGCTCACCGCGTCGATCGCGCCTCCGCCGGCGGGGCGGAGGTCGGCGGTGCGGTCGGTGACGTTCTGCGCGTCGCCGCCGCTCACGCCCTTGAACGTGCGGATGAAGGCCGCGCAGTAGTCGGCGTAGAAGTACGTGCCGCGGAGGTCGGGCATCGCGCAGCCGCGGTAGACGAAGCCGCCGGTCACGGAGCAGCCGCGCGGGTGGGCGTCGCACGATGCGTCCG
>Ga0070741_10014991_pt1 | contig 13259 bp, 11 predicted proteins | sample Coa_R1_4_FD_66440 | JGI IMG/M metagenome (GOLD analysis project Ga0070741, IMG submission 66440) | Surface soil microbial communities from Centralia Pennsylvania, which are recovering from an underground coalmine fire - Coalmine... | ecosystem: Environmental > Terrestrial > Soil > Unclassified ... | reverse complement strand
TCTCACCCGGCGGGTCCGCGAAAGCGGCGAGCTTCTCGCGGCCGGAGTATGTCGAGCGGTATGGGATCCCGATGGTTCGCCAGTATTCGGCGGCCTCGGACGATCCGATCCGAATCGGGGTCCCTGCGAACGCGTCGCGGGCCAACTCCCGTCCGACGACCGTGCTGCGGGATTCTTCGTCACCGACCCACATCGGAAGCGGCAGGATCCGGCCGGCGCGCCCGGCGTATGGGCCGGCGAGGCTCCGGGCAACCGCTGCAGCGCGCTCGATGTCGAGCGGATCCAGGGTGAAGCAGTCCACGAAGACATCAGGCAGCTGAGCGATCGGGAACGAGGCGGCGGCTCTTGAGGGGAGGATGCGCCCATCGATGAGCACGTAGTCATAGCTCGTCTGCATGACTGACCGCAGCCAGTTCACGAATCTCCTGCCGGCGCCGGTTTCAAAGGCCCCGGCCGAGTCGACCGACGCGGCGGCATACGCGCGTGCGTCCTGGCTCCCAGCGGCGAGGAGCTTAAGGCTCCCTCCTTCCGGGAACCGCCAATCAACGGCAATCGCGTGCGCCTCGACATCGGAGTAGTGCGGAAAGTACCCCTCTTCGTAACGATCCGCATCGCGGAATTCCGTGATCACGTCGGCGATTCCGGTACCGGTGGATGCCGCCTCCTCGTCAAGGAACGGCCGGAAGAACCGGTACACGCCCTGCGTCGACAGATTCCAGTCGACGATCAGCACCCGCTTCCCGTTGGCGGCGAGAATCCAGGCGACGTTCGCCACGGCCATGCTGGTGCCGCTTTCAGCAGTCTCCGAACCGAACGCGACGATCGTCCCCAGATCCTCGTCGCGCTCGGCCGCCGTCGCCGCCGTTGCCTCGTCGCTCGTCACGAGCTCGGTCGTCGCCGACGACGCGGCCGACTCCGGCGGCAGGGCGCCGAGCACCCGGAGCGTGTCGGCCGTGGCCGCGGCGAACGGCCGCAGCTCGGCGGGCAGCCGCAGCGATCCCGCGGGGTCGCGCAGGGCGGCCATCAGCGCGGCGAGCGAACCGGCGTGCGCGACGATGTAGCGGCTGATCACGTCGTACATCTGCCAGGCGTCCTCGCTGCCGAGCAGCTCTTCGAGGACCGGTTGGACTCCCGGCCGTGCCGTGAGCAACGGCGCCGCCGATGTGGACGCGTCGACGGCGAACAGGCCGCTGACGATCACCTCGGCGACTTCCTCGATCGTGGCCTCGGGCACCATCGTCTGCTGGATCAAGTGCAGCAGCGGCATGGTCAGCGTCGTGTACGGCGCGAGCATGACGGCGAGGCGCGCGGCGGGAGCCGAGGCGTCCGCCAGGAACGCCGCCACGAGCTGCTTGCCGGACAGCTGCGCCTCAGCCTCGGCTTGATCGCCTTCGAACCTCCCGCGGGCCGGAACCAGCACGGCGTCGCATCCGGCCACCTCTCCCCCGCCGATCGCGCCCGCGGACATCAGTACGCGCGCCCACCTCTCGAGGGCGTACGGGGTGAGCGTCGCGACCGGCAGCGGGGTGAGCGGGGACTGCGCGTCGTCCCCTAAGCGCAGTTGCCACGGTCTGCGGTAGTCCAGGCGGGTGTTGCGGGTGACCGCCGCGCCTTGGCTGACGACGCGGACGGCCGGCAGGTCGAGACCGGTCAGGCGCCAAAGGCGTGCGGGAAGCGGGTTGATCAGGGCCGTGGGGATGCTCTTGCCCCACGAGTGCAAGAGCCGCCATACGGGTTCTCGATACCAGCCGTCCGCGGAGCAGTCCGACAGAAGGATGATCAGGTGCCGAGGCCCGGTTTGCGGCGTGGGACGCGCGTCGTGACGAATGCGGCCATCCCGGCTGACGCCGTCTGGGCTGGCGCTGTCCGGGCCGGCACCGGCGCCGTTGCCCCGACCATTCCGGCCGCCTCCGGTGCCGGCGATGCGCAGGAGCGGTTCCCCGCTCGCGGTCATGTCCAGGTCCCACAGCTGCACCCGCTTGAACGCGCCGAGCCGGGTCAGGATGCCGGCGAACTCGCCGGCGGCGTCCCGCCAGACCGCCATGGACGAGGAGCGGTCCACCACCAGTGCCAGGTCCAGCCAGCGCTCGGGCCGGGCGCGCAGAGCGGGCAGCAGTTCTCCGCTACGCGCGTAGTCCTCCGCGGTCGCTTCGACATCCAGGGCTCGGTGGGGCCCGGGAGCCCAGGCCCGTTTGAGCGGACGCAGCGCCCGACCCACCTCCAGGGCCCTGGGCAGTGCGCTGGCCCGCGGCACGGATACGGGGCGCCCGGTCATCGTCGGGGTCTGCGACGTGCCGGCGATGCGCTCGTAGAGCTGCCGCTGGGCCGATGCGGAGCGGCGGGTGCGTGCCGCCTGCGCCCTGCTGATCACGTCGCTGGGCCCTGATGCGCGTGATGCAGCCGACGGCGGCGGAGTCGTCGTGCTCTGATCCTGTGGCGCTGCCTCGTTTCCGGCCGGCGCCAGGCGCTGTTCTGGAGGCCGTCCGTCCCTCAGCGCCGCGAGCCAGAGCACTTCCGCGATAGCCAGGTCGTCGAGTTCCGGAGCGATGGCTGAAACCGCTCGTACGACTCGATGCATGCCGTCCCGCGCACTGTCCCGGCCACCGCGCGGACCTGCTCCCGCGGCGGCGGACCGGTCCGGGTCAGGCACGCGACAATTCCCGCAACAACAGTGCGGTGAGTTCCTCGCGGGCGGCACCGGTCGGCGCGTCATCCCGGGAAAGCAGGAAGACCGCGTTGAGGAGCTGATCCACCGCCAGGTTCTCCCCGGCCTCGATCCGGTCGGCGAAACCCTGCACCAAGTCGGCGACCGGGCCGCGGTCCGGCAGGTCCGTGCCGAGGTGCGCGCCGACGAGGGTCCGCAGCGCCTCGGCCGACGGCCGGGCCATCGTGTAGCGGATACAGCGGCGCAGGAACGGAGCCGGGAAGATCTGCTCGCCGTTGCTGGTCATCACGATGAACGGGAACTGCGTGCACGCGATGCGGCCGTTGACCACCCGGTGCCTGCCATCGCTCTGGTAAAGCCGGACGTCGACCTCGTCGTGCTCGTACCGGACCAGCTCGGGGACCTCGAACTCGCCGCGCTCGAGCACGTCGAGCAGGTCGCTGGGCAGATCGAGGTCGCTCTTGTCGATCTCGTCGATCAGCAGCGCGCGGGGCCGTTCGGCCGGCAGCAGCGCGGTGCCCAGCGGGCCGAACTGGAGGAACGGCGCGATGTCGTCGGCGACGTTCCGATCGCCGCCCAGGCGCTGCGCGTGGATTCTGCCTAGGGCGTCATAGCGGTAGAGCGCGTCCGCCAGGGTGCTGCGCGACGTCACATGCCAGCGCAGCACCGGCCCGAAATCGAGCTCCGCGGCAACCTGCTCGATGACCGTGGACTTGCCCGAGCCGGGCAGGCCGGTGATCAGCAGCGGGCGGCGCAGGCACAACGCCGCGTTCACCGCCTCCCGCAGCCCGGGCGGCGGCTGGAAGACCGAGCTCATCGGCTGGCGCGGAAAGGTGCGCCACGGCGGCGGCGCGGGCAGCTCGATCGCACGGGGCACGCCGTCGCCGCGGTAGTAGTCGTCCCAGGTCACTGCGGGCTCCCTTGCCGGGTGAGGGATATCTGACGGCTCGATTTGCAGAAGGACAACCAGTCCAGGTCGTCCCAGATCGCCCTCAGCCGCGCCACGACGTGGACCGGCTCGCCCGTCGGCTCGTCGCGCCATGCCTTGCGGTAGGCGTCGATGAATCCGGTCGGCAGCGTATGCCAGTAGTCGCCGAACGCGTCCTGGCAGTCGGGCGGGAAACCGTCCTGGGCGCCGGGCCACAGGACGACTGGGGAGAAGGCGAGCAGCAGGTTCAGCAGCTCGGCGCCGGGCAGCTGCGTGCCACCGCCGGGGACGTGATCCAGGCCGATCGCGCGCGCGTAGCGGTCGTTGAGCAGATGCTCGCTCAGCCTCTCGGCGTTATGGGTGTCGTGCCGGCTCAACCAGTCGACCGGGGCGGTCGCGGCGTGCGGGCCGATCCGCTCCCACCGCTTGACCGCGTGGTTGTTGATCCACTTGAGCCCGGACGGCGGATTGAGCCGCTGGCTCCACCGCACGATCACGTCGTAGTCGACCCCGAGCCGTCTGCCCAGGGTGACCGCCTCCGGGCGCCAGCGCAGCAACAGCGCGCTCGGCGCGGCCACTTCGATCCGCAGTAGCCGCAGCTCGCTGTCCAGATCCGCGGCACAGGTCTCCGCCCAGTCGACTGCCGCGGCCAATGCCTCCTCCGCGCCGGCGCGATCGGGTTCGGGGCGGTTGTGGAAGACCTCGTGGGCTACCGCTTCACTGCCGTCCATCAGCCACGCGTCCAACGTCGGCGGCCAGTCTCCCGCCACTGAGGCGTGCAGGCTTACGATCAGGCGCAGCCGCCGGTCGGCCTGCTGCCGTGCAGCGTTCTCGACAGCCGCGTTGAACGCCATGACCGCGTCGATGCGCTGCGCCCACGCGATCAGTTCCGGCGCGTCCAGTTCCCGGCCGGCCCGCTGTGCGAGCGCGACGACGAAGCGGCAGATCCATTCCCGGCAGCCGTCGTGCGAGCCGGGGTACTGCAGCGCGAGGTACTCGACCACGTCTTGCACGCGGCCGAAGGTGGAGCCCGGGATGCGCAGCAGATTGCCGCCGGGGCCGGGGCGCAGGCTGGCGGCCGCCGCGCGCAACATGGTCGTCGTCAGCGACTGGCTGAGCCAGGACTGCAGGAAAGCCGTTGTGCACAGCGCGACCTGGAGATCGCCGACCAGCCGGGCCAGCCGGATTCTCGCCGGGTCCCAGGACGCCGCGGTGACCGCCGAGCTCAGGTCCCGCAGCGCGGCGTCGTCCCAGCGTCCCGACACCGGCACCGGCACCGGTGCCGGCGGGTCGAGCGCTGCGAGCGCCGCCGCCAGCCTCGCCGAGCCCTGTCTTCCGAGGGTTCCGTGAGCATGGTCGGAGACGAAGCGCCGGTTCGCGGCCAGCCAGAGCGCATCGCGCCCGCCGCGCTCGCCGAAGTAGGTGTACACCGCCAAGTCCTGGCCGCCGAGGCGGGGGCGTACGGCCCCGTCGACGTTCTCCGCGAAGATCAGCGGACCGGCGGGCGTCGTCCCGGTCCGCAGCAACGCGGCGAGTTCCCGGCTTAGCCGCAGGTCATGCGCGTCCTGGTGGACGGCGGAAGCCATCAGCACGGCGAGCGAGGTCCTGCCGCGACGAACGCCTGTGGTCAGGTCCGCGGGGCTGAGCAGTGCGCCCGCGGCGTTGCAGGTGTCGATGATGCCGATCACGCCCGCCACGCCGGCGCAGTCGGCGGCCTCGAGCAGCAGCTCGCGGACGTTCACCGCGCTGCGGCGGACCTCTTCTCGGGAGGTCGGGCCCATGAAGTAAAGGCTCGAGGACTCCCCCGGGGTGAAGCCGTGCCCCAGCAGTGCCAGGACGAGCGTGGCGCGGCTGGCGTCGGCGTGGCCTATCGCCGTGCGGACGATCGCGTAGATGTCGCCGCTGGAGTGCGAGGTGTCGAGCATGACCAGCGCGCGGCCGTCCGGCAGGCCGGGGACGCAGGCGCCAAGCTCCGGATCGCTCAGCACCTCGTGCAGCGAACGGGCCGCGTCCGGCAAGTCCGCCAAGGCACGCATCGCGTCGCACTGCGAAGCGATCACGAGCAGGTGGCGAGGGGCGATCATAACGGTGCGGCTCCGCCGATCCGCGGCGCCGGGACGCTGCCGGCGAGCCGGGAGAGGGCTTCGGCGATCGGACCCGCGACCCCGGCCTTGTCCAGGTACTTCGTCGCCGTGTGCACCCAGAGGCCGTCCGAGTCGACCCGGTCGCTCAGCGCGCTCACGCCGTGCGCGTTGGCCCCGAAGCACTCTTCGAGCCGCGGTCTGGCCACGATCAGGTCGTCCCGGTCCCAGAAATTGAGCCAGCGTTCGACCCGGTCAGGGGTTCTGGGCGGCCGGGGGCGCAGGCGCGGCCAGACCACGGTGTGCAGCGCCAGCGGCGATCCGATCGTGACCAGCAGGGGCACCGGTGCCTGAACGCCGGGGTCGTGCAGGCACTCGTACGCCACGACGCTGCCGAGCGAGTGCGCGACGATGACGGCCGGGCGGTCGTCGACCGCCTCACGTACTCGGGCTCTGATCCGCTCGTCTATCCCCCGGCCGTCCGCGTCCGGCTCGCCGCGGTTGAGGTACCTGGCGACCTGCGAAAGGTCACGTATCAGCAGTTTGGCACTGACCCATTGCCCGGTGCGGCGCAGCGGTCCGAACGCCAACAGGGCGGTCGCGGCGTTCAGCGCCTGCCTGCCGAGGTTCCCCGCGCCCTGGGCCGCGCCGCCCGCTGCAAGCTGGTCGCGTGCGTGCCGAAGCTGCTCGACGTCGGGGGACCCGGGCGAGCGCGGAGGATTGCCCGCCGGGTCCACCTCGGCCAGTTGCAGGTCCACCAGTTCCAGGAGCAGGTCGCGCAGCAGTAGATCCCGTTCCGCGTCGGGCGGCGCGCCTATCTCTCCCTGCGCTCCGGGTGCTTCGAACAGGTCGCCGTAGTAGGCGAATACGACCTCAACCTCAACTGACACGCTGTCTTGGAGCATTGCCGCGACGCCGCTGTGCCCGGCCCGCACGACGCCTCGCACCAGCGCGTCCGTCCAGCGTCGCCGCGCCTCCTCGACATCCGGCTTGGCGCCGATGCCGTGCACGAACACGATCCGCGCATCGGGCGATCGAAATGCCCGCCCAGCGCCCATACGCCATGCCCCCACCGCGTGCGCGTCCAAGATTCGGATTGATCCGTTTCTCGGCAGTGTAGTCCGTGCAGCCCACTGATATGCGGGAAGCGCAAGACCGCTACGGCTGCCATGGATCTGGCGGACTTCTGCAGTCCGGGGGCCGCTGAAGTCCGGTGGCCTCGGGAGACCAGGTCACCAGAGGCGGACGGCTCCCCAGAACTCCAGGTCGGTATCCACGCCGGTCACCCCGATGTGGTAGCCGGACTCGTAGGCGTTGATCTGTACCGCGCCGCCCAAGTAGACGGCCACGTGCTCGTTCGTCGCCTTGTAGTAGGCGAAGCGGACAAGGCCCGAGCAGTCGTACCGGCCGGTGGTGACAGTGTGAGCGGGCCCTGATTCGGCGGATCAGTGCACGACGTCGTAGATCTGCTTCTGCACGCCGTTCGAGTAGACCTCGTGCTCGACCAGCGTCAGCTTCTGCGTGTCCTTGTCCGCGGCGCTGAACAGCCGCTTGCCCGCGCCGAGCAGCAGCGGGAAGACGAGCAGGTGGTAGCGGTCGATCAGGCCGGCGTCGGACAGGCCGTGGTTGAGCGTCGCGCTGCCGTGCACGATGATCGGACCGCCTTCTGTGCGCTTGAGCGCGGCGACCTCGTCGAGCGAGCGCAGGATCGTGGTCGGGCCCCAGTTCGACACCAGCGCGTCCCCGGCGAGCGTGGTGGAGACGACGTACTTCGGCATCTCCTTGTAAAGGCCGAACTCCTGCATGTCGGGCCATACCGGGCTGAAGGACTCGTAGCTGACCCGGCCCAGCAGCATCGCGGCGGCCTGCTGCTGTTCGCGCCCCTTGATCTCGTAGGCCTCGGGGACGAACTCGACGTTCTTGAAGGTCCAGCCGGAGTTGCGGTAGTCGGGTTCGCCGCCCGGCCCCTCGACGACGCCGTCGAGCGAGATAAAGGCGGTGCTGATGAGCGTGCGCATCAGGGTCTCCTCTGTAGGCCGTCCGCTGTTCTGTCTCGAGGATTCTACCGACAAGAAAATTTGTCAAGGAGGATCGAGTTGTCGGTGGGGCGGCTAGGCCTCCTTCACGAACACGAGCCCGTCCGTGGTAGCGAGCCGGGCCGGGTCGAGCGGGGCGTAGCCGTACCAGGGCGACACGCGCGGCGCGGGTGTCGTCCCGCCGAGCGCGGCCGTCAGCTGGCGGGTGTTGACGAGAAACCGCTCCCGCGGGAGCGCGTAGAGAAGTCCTTCGATGGTGTCCGAGGGTGGAATCTCCACTCCGTGCTCGCGGATGGTGCCAAGGGCCGTGGCCACGAAGGCATACTGTTCCGCCAGCTGGGCGCCGACGATCGAGCCGGCGCCCCACCACTGCACCGGCCCTTGCCACATCTGCATCGAGCTCCTCGTTCGCTGCAGGTGGCTGTTGTGGGCGAACACCAAAGCCGGGCCCTGTTCGGCGAGGGCGAGCAGGTTGGCTGCCATCATCAAGTCCCGCAGTGCGCACAGCCGGGTCATCCGACTTGGGGAAGAGTCGGCCATCGCATGGTGGTAGCGCAGCAGCCCGGTAGCGGTACGCGCGTACAGCCGTGCCCGGTCCAGATCGTCGCGAGAGGTCACCGCGATCAGGTGTGGTAGCTGCGTATCGAGCAGGGCTGACAAATCGTCGGCGAGCAGCCGCAGCTGCATCGCCTCGGACGTGCGACCTACGGATTGGGACGGGTCCATCATCGCGGCCTCGTTGGTCCACTGCTCGTCGGCGCCGAGCAAGCGGTCGAGTGTTTCGGCGGTGCACGGGAGCAGGTCGGCTTCGATATGGGCGGCGAGGTAGCCGTGCAGCGCGCTGAGAGCCTGACGGGGGCTGGCGGCGGCAGTGATCTCCAGCGGCCCGTCGAACCCTGCGAAGCGCAGGCGCTCGGACGCCGGCCGGCCGTCGTTGTGGGCGCGCATCCAGCGCACCAACTCACGGTTGCCCGCGAACGCGCCCCACTCGTGGCTGAACCCGCGCGCCATGACCTCGTCGAGGGTTCCGGTACCTGACGCGACGTAGTCGTCGACGATCAGGCCCCTCATGCAATCGCTCTCGACCGTGATCGTCCGGTAGCCCTCTTGCTCGACCAGCTGCCGGAAGAGATCGTTGCGCGCCTCAAGCAGGGCGTCCGGGCCGTGCGTCGGCTCGCCCAGGGCGAGCAGCCGTGGCCGGCGGACCGGGAGCAATTCGATGACGGTGGCGGCGTCGAGGACATGAGCGGCGTCTTTGAGATCAGCGGTCATGTCCCTAAACGGTATCGTTGAACTGACGGTTGAGACTTTTCTACGGAACTGGCAGGACGACGACGCGAAACATTCAAACCGATGGTCCCCTCAGGCCGGTTGACCTGGCGCGTCGGCACGGCCTGTCGACGCAGGCGGTCAGGAATTACGAGGCGGCCGGGATCCTTCCGGCCGCCGAACGCACCGACTCCGGCCACCGCACCTACACGCGGCTGCATGCGCACGCGTTGCACGCGTTCCTCGCCCTCGCGCCGGCCCACGGCCACCAGACCGCCACGATGATCATGCAGGCGGTCAACCGGGGTGACGTTGCGGACGCGCTGCGGCTCGTCGACGAAAGCCACGCCCAGCTTCTCGACGATCGCCGCACCCTCAAGGCCGTCGAAGCGGCGCTGGGTGATCTGGGGCCGGTGCCGGAGGAGCGCGGCGACACCTTCGTCGGTCCCCTGGCCAGGAGGCTCGGCATCCTCCCTGCCACGCTGCGCAAGTGGGAACGCGCCGGTCTGCTGCATCCGCGCCGCGATCCGCTGACCGGCTACCGGATTTACAGCGCGGCCGACGTGCGTGACGCGCTCCTTGTCCATCAGCTTCGGCGCGGCGGCTACCTGCTTGAACAGATCGCTGCGCTGATCGTTCAAGTCCGCGCCGCCGGAGGCATCGCGCCCCTCGCATCGATGCTGCAGGACTGGCACGCGCGCCTCTCCGCCCGTGGCCGCGCCATGCTCCGCGGCGCTGCCGCGCTGGACGCGTATATCGACTATCGGCTTGATCCTGGCCGCCCACCAGCGCATGTTGAACGGGCCCCGGCTTCCTTTTAGTGGCTCCTTAGGTGCGGCTTAGCGTCTGGTCCGGTTCGCTGGCCGTCGTCTTCAGACCGGGCGGGTGTCCGGTCACGATCCGCGAGACGCACCTCGGGAAAGGGTTGAGGCAGATGCGCCACGACGAGTCCGTCGACACAGGCCGCGAGGAGGGCCTGCGCCGTCTGGGCAAGCTCACCTGGCGGACGACGCAACTGAGCACGCTGGCGATGGTCGCCTTCATCACCCTCTTCGCGCGATCGGCCCCAGCGAACACGGCCGACACCGCCAACACCGGCCAGCCCGCCGGCTCCGGAACCGCGCAGTCGGCCGCGGCCTCGGGTTCGGCGACCACCACCGCCAAGGCCGGCGGCCAGAGCCCGGCACCGGTGCGCTCGACCGCGCCGGCGCCCGCCCCGAAGACCTCGACGGTCGCTCCGCCGCCCAAGCCGCCCGCGACGACGGCCGCGCCGGTTCAGACCACCACGTCGGCGAGCACGGTGAAATGACCCTCGCGTTCGCGGCGTCCGTCGGCGAACCGGTCGGGGTCTCGTTCTCGGCTTTGGGCACCAGCGCGAGCCTGCTGGTTGCCGCTCCGCAGGCGCTGGAACACGGCCGGTCGCTGCTTGAGGACGAGCTCGCCGCGATCGACCTGTCTTGCTCCCGGTTCCGCGCCGACTCGGAACTGGCCCGGCTCAACCGCGCGCAGGGCCGTCCCATGCGAATAAGCGCACTGTTCGCCGAGGCCTTGGACGTGGCGCTGGAGGCGGCCCGCGACACCGACGGCGATGTCGACCCGACCTGTGGCGCGGCCCTGATCGAGCTCGGCTACGACCGCGATTTCGCCGAGCTGGCACGTAACGGCGCCCGCGCGGGTGCAGGTCCCGCCGTCACCGCCCGCGCGGTCCCCGGTTGGCGGAAAGTCGAGCTCGACCGGTCGCGGAATCTGGCGCGCGTGCCGTCCGGGCTGGTCCTGGACCTCGGCGCCACGGCCAAGGCGCTGGCAGCCGACCGCGCCGCCGCGCGCATCCACGACGCAGTCGGCTGCAGCGTGCTGGTCAATCTCGGCGGGGACATCGCCGTCGCCGGGCAGGCTCCGCAGGGCGGTTGGAGGGTGCGGGTCATCGACGACGAGAAGGCCGCCGGCCCGGTTCCGCAGCAGGCTGTTGCCATCGCGGTGGGCGGGCTTGCGACGTCCAGTACCAGCGTGCGCGCCTGGCGCCGCGGCTCGCAGGACGTACACCACATCATCAGTCCGGCGACCGGGCGCAGCGCCGAGCCGTACTGGCTCACCGCGACCGTCGCCGGAGCGAGCTGCGTCGCCGCCAACACGGCGTCGACCGCGGCGATCGTGCGTGGTCCGCGCGCGGTGGCCTGGCTGGAGCGGCTCGGCATGCCCGCGCGGCTGGTGCGGCCGGACGGGACCGTCACATACACCGGGCCGTGGCCCCGGCCCGCCGCCACGACCGGAAACGGATCATGACATGCCCGTCAGCTTCTCCTTCAAGGGACCCGGCCTGTGGTACGCGACGCGCGCCACCGGCCTGGTCGCCTTCCTGCTGCTCACGCTGTGCGTGGCGCTCGGCGTCGTCACGGCGGTGCGCTACTCCTCCGTGCGGCTGCCGCGCTTCGTCACCGTCGGCCTGCACCGCAACGCCTCGCTGCTCGCGGTGGTCTTCCTGGTACTGCACGTGCTGACGACCGTCGTGGATACGTACACTTCGATCCCGCTGAGCGCCGCGTTCATCCCGTTCAGCGCCGACTACCGCACGTTCTGGCTCGGGCTGGGCGCGGTGGCCTCGGACCTGCTCATCGCGCTGATCGTGACCAGCCTGGTCCGGTTGCGCCTGGGTTATCGCAGCTGGCGGGCAATCCACTGGCTGGCATACGCGTGCTGGCCGGTAGCTCTTGTGCACGCTTTAGGCACCGGCACCGATCCGGCGACGCCGTGGATGACGTTGATGACAGTGCTCTGCATCGCGAGCGTCGTCGGAGCGATCGGTTGGCGGCTGGTCGCCGGCTGGCGGGGCGCGCGGACGCAGTCACGACCCGCGCGCTGAGCGGGAAGCAGCGCGGTGTCGCCGGCGGCCGGACCGGTAGGTCGGTTGCAGCGGAGGGCCCAGCTCGAGCGTGACGCGCGCGCCGCCCAGCGGCCCGGTCTCCACGACGAGTTCACCGCCGGAGAAGGCGGCGGCGCGGCGGGCGATGTCGAGCCCGAGGCCCGTCGAGCCCTCGCCGCTCGCTCCGCGGCGCACCGCGGATTGCCCGGGCAGTCCGGGCCCGGCGTCGTCAACGGACAGCGTCGCGCCACCGCCGGGGCGGGCGACCAGTTCGAGCGCGAAGGCGGCGCCGTCCGGGGTGTGCGCGAAGACGTTGTCGAGCAGCACGTCCACGGCCGCGGCCAGGTCCTCGGATCCGACGCGCACCAGAAGCGGTCCGGCTTCCGCCCGCACTGTCATCGAACGCTGCTGTTCCTCGGCCAGCGCCGACCAGAACGCGGCGCGCTCGCGCACTACCTCGCTCGCGTCGCAGCTCACCCAGACTCCTTCGCGCGCCGGCCGACGCAGTTCTCCGATGATCCCGTTGACCGCCCGTTCGACGGCATCAACACCTTCCGTGATGCGCTCTCGGCTCTCCTTGTCGTCGATGCCGTCGGCGTCGATGCGTAGCGCGGTCAGCGGAGTGCGCAGCCGGTGAGAGAGGTCGGCGCTGTATTCGCGCTCGCGGGTGAGCAGCTGTCCGATGCGTTCCGCGAGGCCGTTGAGCGCGGTACCGACCCGGTACACCTCTCGCGGGCCGGCCGGTTCCGTGCGTGCTGTCAGATCTCCGGCGGACAGGCGGTCTGAGGCCCGCGCGAGGTCGGCCAGCGGCCGCACCAGGGAGCGGGCGAGCCGGTCGGCGACCAGGACGCTGAGCAGGAGCAGTCCCACGCCTACGGCGATCAGCAGCAGCCACGCGCGCACGACTCCGTGGCGCAGCAGCGCCTCCGGCACGAATACGCGGATCACGGCCGTGCCGCCCAGACTGCCGGCGGTGGTCGACGCGCTGCCGGGCAGCCCCTGCACGGAGACGAGGACTTCAAGGCCGCCGGGCACCTCGTCGGTGATGCTGCGTCCGCTGCGTGCCAGGCGCACTCCGTCGGAGACCGGTGCCGAAGCGCCGACGGTGCTGCCGTCCGGCAGGAACACGGTCACCGGCCGGTCCGGGGTGGCGGCATTGAGCTGATCGACGGCCAGCGCGAGGGTGCTGCCGCCGACCGTGGCCACCACGGAGGTGAGCGATTGGGCTTGGGCCACGGCGCTGTCTACCGCGCGATCCGCGGCGAAGGTGCGGATCAGCAGGGCTAGCGGGATCAAGAACGCGGTGAGCACCAGCGAGGTGGTGGCCAGCACCAGCAACACGAGGCGCAGCCTCATCGGGACCACGTCCCGTTCGCCGGAAGGCTGTGATCCTTGGCCCGGAGCCGCCGCGTGACGGCGC
>Ga0070741_10014990_pt1 | contig 13260 bp, 11 predicted proteins | sample Coa_R1_4_FD_66440 | JGI IMG/M metagenome (GOLD analysis project Ga0070741, IMG submission 66440) | Surface soil microbial communities from Centralia Pennsylvania, which are recovering from an underground coalmine fire - Coalmine... | ecosystem: Environmental > Terrestrial > Soil > Unclassified ... | reverse complement strand
CTAGCAGCCGGCGCTCGGGGGCGAGGCGGGCGCGGCCGTGCAGTCCACGAACTTCTGGAGCGCGTAGTGCGGCGGCGTGTTCGGGAGGATGATCTGCTGGGAGGGGCTGTCGGTGTTGAAGATCGCGTTCTGATCCAGGTGGATCGACTTCGCCGCGATCGCGCCGCAGTACGTGGAGTTGGAGTTGAGCTCGACGTAGGTGAGCGGCGCGTAGATGACGAAGTTCTGCACGCAGGCGGCGTTGCTGTCCGTGTTGGAGCTCATCAGGACTCCGGTCGGGATCGTGTTCGAGCCCACGAAGTAGAGCCCGAGGTTGAGGGCGGCGGGGTTCGACGACGTTATCCGGGTGTTGCTCTCGGCCCAGAGCTGGGCGGTGTTCTTCTGCGTGGTCGAGTTGGTCGGGTCCCAGGGCGCGAGGCCGCAGGCCTCGGGGGAGTCGAAGAAGATCTGCGTCTGCGTGCCCGGGGCGATGTAGAGCGTCGAGTTCTGGCTCAGCGTCAGCCGGCACAGGCTGTAGACCGCCCCGGAGAGGGTGAGCGCGGTCTTCTGGCCCGTGAGTGAGAGGGTGCGCTTGACCGGGTCCCAGACGATGTCGGTGGGGCTCCCGCTGATCAGGTCCTTGCCGCTGCAGCCCTGCTGGACGACGCCGAGCACGGCGCCGGTGATCCGGCAGTTGTCGTTGGAGGTAGCCGCGTTCCCCTGGTTGACCGGCGGCAGCGTCAGGTCCTTGTGGCCCACCGAAGTGAACGGAAGCGGACCGGTGCAATCGCTGCCCGAGTAGTACTGGCCGCTCCCGCTCAGCGTGCCCGAGGTGCCAACCGTCGCGGTGCCGCAGAGCTGGGTGCTGGTCGAGCCGGTGATGATGCTGCCCCCAGCCCAGGTGTTCGAGTGGATCCCGGCGTTCGAGTCGAGGATGATGTTGGTCTGCGACTTGACGCCGGCGTCGAGGAAGACCTGCTGGCCCGAGGCGGACTTCAGCACCTCCATGATGCGGCGGGTCACCCCGTTCGAGGTGCCCGTGGACACGACCTGGATCGTGCCGCTGCCGGCGCAGGCGTTGAGCGTGGTGTTCGGGCAGACCTGGTAGCTGTAGGTGCCGCTGCCGGTCGAGCCGGTCACGGCGCTGCACCAGCCGCCGGGCCCGGCGGCGGCCGGACCCATCGTCTCCTGCGAGACCGGCACGAGGCATGGGGCGGCGTTGCTGAGCGGGGTCACGCCGTTGTAGCCGTTGTAGGCGAGCAGCGCCTGCGTCGCGCCCGCCTCGGCGGTGGCGAGCGCCAGCTTCGTCCCGTTGTCGCGCGTCGCGCCGGACTGGGCGTGGATGCTCGCGGCGACGCCGACCGCGACGGTGGCGATCGCCGCCAGGAGCATAAGCGTGACCGTCGGCACGGTGAAGCCGCGCTCGTCACCTGCGGCGCCCCGCCATGCGCTGTGAATGCGGGCGAACATCACGCCTCCCCTAGATCGGGCGGGCGGGCATTTCGCTTGAGCCGCCCCGAACGCACAAGGGGCGGGCCCGAAGGCCCGCCCCTGGTCCGTCCGGCTCTTCCGCAAGCCGGATCAGGTGTTCAGAGCGCCTAGCCCTGGCTCCAGTCGCCGCCCGACGGGCAGCCGGCGGTGCCGGCGGTCGTGCAGGTGTACGACAGGCTGCCGTTCGCGGCCCGGCTGATCTTGAACACGTTGCCGGTCGAGGAGGTCACCTGGACCGTGTAGGTCGTGTCGGTGGCCGTGGGGACCGCCAGCGTGTAGTTGTTCAGCGTGGACTCGATGGCCTGGAGCGCGGCCGCGTCGGCGCCGGTGTACTTGCCGCCGTGGTCGGTGGCGTACGTCTCGATCGCCGTCTGCGCCGTGCGCACGCCCTCCTTCGCCGACGCGTCCTTCGCCTTGTCCCTCTGGTTGAAGAAGGACGGGATGGCGATGGCCGCCAGCAGGCCGAGGATCAGCATGACGACCAGGAGCTCGACCAGCGTGAAGCCGGACTCGCCCGCGGCCTTCGTGCGGAGCTTGGAGATCATTCAGATCCCTCCTTGTTGATGAACTGACTTCCTGCCACCGCCCCGCCGAAAGCCGGTCGGGAGTCGATGACCCCGGCGGCAGCCTGGCTGGCTCCCCCGGCGCCGAAGCAGCCGGCGGGAGCCCCATGGCTTTGCGACACCGCCTCGCGGCGGCTATGCCCTTGTCTACCGGGGCGCTGGCCCATCGCGCCCCTTATCGGACTGCGGGACGCAACCCTTGAGGCCTAGGTGCGGGCCCCCAGCCCCCCGATGGCGCCGATGCGCGATCCTCCCGGGCGTGGTCGCCCGGCGCCTGATCGTCGCCCTGATCGTGATGCTCGTCGTCTCGAGCATCGCCGCGGCCCTGCTGCCCGCGCCGCACGCGCCCAGGCGCGCGAGCCTGCCGCCCACGACCACGACCTCGACCGCCCGCGCCCGCCCCGCGGGCCGCTACCTGACCGAGCGCGTGAACGCGGCCGCCGGCAAGCCCGAGGTCATCAGGCTGCGCGCCGGCGACCAGCTCCAGCTCACCGTCAGCTACCCGCGGGCCGATCAGGTCGAGGTCGCCGGGTTCGGCCAAGTCGAGAGCGTGGGCCCGTTCGACCCGGCCACGTTCAACCTGCTCGCGACCGCGCCCGGCGCCTATCCGGTGCGGCTCCTGAGCGCGCGGCGCACCGTCGCGACGCTCGAGGTGAGCCGTCCCGGGCGCTCGAACAGACGTCCAAGCCCGGGCGCCGGGCTCAGCCGGCCGCGCGGGCGATCGCCCGCGGGGCGGTAGCGACGAAGAGCTCGCGGGCGCGCCGGAGGGCCGGCGTCTCGCCGCGCTCGAGGCGCTCCATCGCCAGCCCCTCGACGCCCGCGATCAGGTACACGGCCGCGGCCTCCGCGGCGGCGCCGCGCGGCCCCCCGGCGCTGGCGAGCAGCCGCTTCAGGGTGGCGCGGAAGTCCTCCTTGGTCGCGCGCATGATCGAGCGAACGGGCTCGTCCACCACCGACTGCGAGGCGAGGTCGAAGTAGACCCGCTGGAGCCCCTCGTCGCGCTCCATGACCCGCCACACGCCGTCGACCAGGCCGCGCACCAGGGCGCCGAGATCGGCGGGCTCGCCGATCGCCTCCAGTACGTCGGCGGTGATGCGATCGCGAAGCTCCGCCCCGACCGCGGCCACGAGGCCCTGCTTGGACCCGAAGTGGTAGGCGATGAGCGCCTTGTTCTGACCCGAGGCGGCGGCGACCTTGGCGGTCGTTAGGCCCGCGTAGCCGTCCCGCTTCATCACCGCGAGCGCGGCCTCCAGGATCCGCTCTCGCGCCCCCGTGGAAGGGCGCCCGGGGCGGGGCCGGCGCGCGGTCGCGGGCGCGCTCACGCCGGCGCCGCGGCCAGGGGCTCGAGCCCCATCGCGGCCAGCTTCTTCGAGAGCGAGCGCATCGCGTAATCGAAGATCTCGCCCGAGGTGTAGCCGAACGGCGTGGTGAAGTCGTAGCGGTTCTCGACCCACTCGGGGGCGAAGGCGAGAACCCCCACCGGCAGCGTCTCCTTGATCGTGTCGGCGACGACCCGCTTGTGGCGCGGGTCCTCGCGGATCGCGTCGGAGAGGAAGCGGATCCCGAACCCGACGTGGCGCGACTCGTCGCGGTTCACGTAGGTGAAGCCCTCGCGGAAGCCGGGCAGCCGGTCCATCTCCTTCAGCGAGCGCAGGATGAAGCGGGCGCCGGTCAGCGCCAGCGTCCCCTCGATCACGATCATGTACACGGTCACGCCCCGCACCAGCGCCTCGAAGTCCGAGGGGTCCTTGCGGAGCGCCTCGGCGCAGTCGTGGAGGATGCCGTCGAAGAGCTGCCGCCACTCCTGGTTCACGTGCCCGCGCTGCTCTGCCAGGTTGGCGGCGATCGTCTTCGCATCCGAGCCCACCACCTCGCGGTAGAAGCGGTCGAAGAAGACCGTGTGGCGAGCCTCGTCCGCGATCTGGGACGCCAGGAAGATGCGCTGGTCGTCGGTCGGGGCGGCGATCGCGAACGGAAGCAGCTCGGTGGTGACGCGCTCCTCGCCGCAGAAGAACTCGGAGAGGCTCCAGACCATGAACCGCTTCTGCTCCGCGGTCCAGATGCTCGCGTCGTTCCACTCCTCGGCGTCGCGGGTGAAGTCGAAGGCCTCCGAGCTCCACCCCTGCCGCTCCCAGCGCGAGATCAGCTTGCGATACGAGGGCGCCGCCTCGACGATCCGGTCCAGGTGCGCCATCACCCGGTCGATGTCGGCGTCGAGGAGCACGTCGAGCGCCTCGTCACCGGTCGTCGTCCGCCCCACCTCCGGCGGCGCGCCGTCTCCCTCCGCCCCGTCGCGCTTGCCAACCGCGTTCGCCTCTTCAGCCATCCGAGCCCTCCTGTCGCGCCGGCCTCGCCTCGGTCTCGGGCGGACCGTGCCCACCCGCCGGAGCGTAGGCTTATTAACCGATCGGCCAAATAATACAACCATGCTCGCGCCAAGGCTGCTAGCCCGCTCCAACGCCCTCGCACCGGGGCCCGGGTGCGCTCGGCGCCGCGGCCCTACGATCCGCCCGTGCAGCTCCCCGTGAAGCCGGCCCTGGCGCTCGCCGCCCTGGCGCTCGCCGCCTCCGGATGCGGCGGCTCGAGCGGCAGCCCCGGCGGCACCCTCGAGGGCTACGCGACGATCGGCCCGACCTGCCCGGTCGAGCGCGCCGGGACGCCATGCCCCCCGCGGCCCTACCCGGGAGCGCGGCTCGCGATCGTCAGCGAGCGCGACGGGCGCCGCTACGACGTCACCACCGGCGCCAGCGGGAGCTTCGAGCTCACGCTTCCCACCGGCGCCTACGTGCTCACGAGCGTCGGGCCCAGCCCGCCGACGCTCCTCCCCCAGCGCTTCGCCATCCGGCCCGGCGCGCCGACGGTGCTCAGGCTCCGCTTCGACTCCGGCCTGCGCTAACCGGCGTCGCGGAGCTCCTCGGGGACGAGCGCCAGCGTCAGCTCGCGCTCGTCGCGCAGGACGCGCGCCGCGAGCGGCACCCCGATCCGCTCGGCCGACATCAGACGCTGGAGGTCGCCGACGTCGTCGGTCCAAGTGCCGCCCACCTGGACGATCAGGTCGCCGGGGCGCAGGCCGGCGCGGTCCGCCGGGCTGCCGGCGACGACCTCCACGACCTCGATCGCCGATCGCCGGCCGAGGCGCTGGGCGTGCCGCGGCGGCAGCGGCCGGGTGCCGCCCGCGACGCCGATGAAGGCGCGCCGCACGCGCCCCTCCCGCATGAGCGCGGCGACGATGGCGCGGGTGGCGTCGTTGACGGGCACCGCGAGCCCCAGCCCGATCCCCGCGACCGCGGTGTTGATGCCGACCACCTGCCCGGACCCGTCGGCCAAGGCGCCGCCGGAGTTCCCCGGGTTGAGCGCGGCGTCGGTCTGGATCACGTTCTCGACCAGGCGGCCCGGGCGCGTGGGGAGCGAGCGCCCGAGCGCCGACACGACGCCCGCCGTGACCGACCCGTGGAAGCCGAGCGGGCTTCCGATCGCGACGACGAGCTGCCCGACCCGGAGCCGGTCCGCGTCGCCGAGCTCGGCGGCGACGAGGCCGTCGCCGTGGGCGCGCAGCACCGCCAGATCGGAGAGCGGGTCGGCGCCCACGACCTCGGCCCCGACCGAGCGCCCATCGGGGAACGAGGCCTCCACGCGCCGGCTCGCCCCCTCCACGACGTGCGCGGAGCTCAGCATGTACCCGTCGGGCGTGATCACGACGCCGCTCCCGCCGCCCGGCACGGCCCCGCGGCGCGTGCGGCGGGTGACGCGCAGGTTGGCGACCGAGGGCGCGAGCCGCTCGGCCACCGCGCTCACCGTGCGCGAGTACGCGTCGAGGGCATCGTCGCCGGGCGCGGCGGCGAATCCGGCTTCGACGGGCTGGGCGGGATCGCCCGCCACCAAGCGAAGGCGTGGCACGAGTCCAAGCTAGCAGCAGCTCGCGCACTCGCAGCCGTGAATTCACCCCACCCCGAGGTCCGCGAGGCCGGCCCCAGGCGCAATCATGGACGACGATCGTCCGTGGCAGTCGCTTACCCAGCCCACCGCGCCGCCGACGTCGTCCTCCGTGACGGCTCCACCCTCCACGTCCGGCCGGTCAGGCCCGACGACGAGCGCGGGCTACGGGCCTTCTTCGAGGGGCTCTCGCCGCGCTCTCGCTGGTTCCGGTTCTTCAGCGCCGGTGTCAGGACCCCGGCCCTGGCCCGCCAGGCGCTCGACGTCGACTACCACGATCGCTTCGGCCTGGTCGCAACCAGGGGCGCCGAAGGCGAGATCGTCGCCAATGCCGCGTACTCGCGCACGGGCCCGGAGCGCGCGGAGGTCGCGTTTGCCATCGCCGATGACCTCCAGGGCAAGGGACTCGGCACGATTCTCCTGGCCCATCTGGCGGCCGCCGCGAAGGACGCGGGCGTGACGGTGCTCGAAGCGGAGGTGCTGCCCGAGAACCACCGCATGATCGAGGTCTTCCGCGAGAGCGGATTCCCGGTGGACGTCACCTCGCGCGCCGGCGTGATCCACGTCGAGCTCCCGGCGTCGCTATCCCCGGAGGCCGCAGCTCGCTTCGAAGCCCGCGACCAGATCGCGGCCGTCGCCGCGGTCCGGAGCTTTCTCGAGCCATCCTCGGTCGCGGTTATCGGCGCGTCACGCAGGCGCGGCACGGTGGGCGGGGAGCTCTTCCACAATCTGCTCACCGCGGGCTTTCCAGGACCCGTCTACCCCGTCAATGCAGCCGCCGACGTCGTCCAGTCCGTCCGGGCCTACCGTTCGGTGGGCGACGTACCCGGGCCTGTCGAGCTGGCGGTGATCGCGGTACCCGCGGCGGCCGTCATCGACGCCGCCCGGCAATGCGCTTCCAAGGGCGTGCGAGCCGTGCTCGTGATCTCGGCGGGCTTCGCGGAGGCGGGGCCCGACGGGGTTGCGCGCCAGCAGGAGCTCCTTCGCGTGTGCCGCGAGGCCGGAATGCGCTTGGTCGGGCCCAACTGCCTCGGGGTGCTCAACACCGCGCCTGCGCGCCCGCTGAACGCCACCTTCGCCCCCTCCTGGCCCGGGGCGGGCCCGGTCGCGTTCCTTTCCCAGAGCGGGGCGCTAGGCCTCGCGATCATCGATTACTCGACCTCGCTGGATTTGGGCCTCTCATCGTTCGCCTCCGTGGGCAACAAGGCCGACATCTCCGGCAACGACCTGATCCGCTACTGGGAGCAGGATCCGGCCACCTCGGTGATACTCCTCTACCTGGAGTCGTTCGGCAACCCCCGCAAGTTCGCGCGGATAGCCTCCCGGGTTGCCAAGCGGAAGCCGATCGTGGCCGTGAAAAGCGGGCGCTCTCAGGCTGGCGCCCGCGCGACGAGCTCCCACACGGGTGCGCTGATCGCCGCCTCGGACGTGACGGTGGACGCGCTCTTCCACCAGAGCGGGGTCATCAGAACCGACAACCTGGAGGAGCTCTTCGACGTCGCCGCACTCCTCAGCCACGCCCCCGTCCCCGCGGGTCGCCGGGTGGCGATCCTGACCAATGCCGGCGGTCCGGGGATCATGTGCGCGGATGCGTGCGAGGCCGACGGGCTCGAGGTGCCCGAGCTGAGCGTCGAAACCCGCGCTCGGCTGTCCACTCTCCTGCCATCACACGCTTCGCTTGGCAATCCGGTGGACATGACGGCCACCGCGACCGCCGAGGACTACGCCGGATCGCTGCGGGTGCTCCTCGGGTCGGGCGATGCGGATGCGGTCATCGTGATCTTCATCCCCCCGCTCCTGATCCAGACCGAGCGCGTCGCCGACGCGATCCGCCAGGCAGTCGCGGAGTCGCAGACCGACATCCCGATCCTTCAGGTGCTGATGAGCTCGGGGCAAGTGAAGGCCACGCAGGAGGGCGAACGCCCCACGGTTCCCACCTTTCGCTTTCCTGAGAGCGCCGCTCGAGCCCTCGCGCGGGCCGCGCGCTACGCGGCTTGGCGCTCCCGCGAGGAGGGCGCAAGGCGCCAGTTCGAGGATATTGAGGCAGACAAGGCGGCCGCCATCGTGTCCCGGGCGCTTGCCGACGGGCCGGGCTGGCTACCGCCTGCCGACGTCTATGCCCTCCTCGGCTGCTACGGCCTGCCCGTTGCCCGCTGGTCGGTCACCACGACGCCCGAGGAGGCCGGAGAGGCGGCCGAGAGGCTTGGCGGCGCGGTGGCGCTGAAGGCGATCGCGCCGGGCCTTCTGCACAAGAGCGAAGCGAGCGCCGTCCGTCTCGATCTCCGAGGGGCGGCGGCGGTCAGCGGCGCGGCCACCGAGATCGCCGAGCACCTGGGGAAAGCCGGCCTCGTAACCGAGGGATTCGTAGTGCAGGAGATGGTCGAAGACGGAGTCGAGATGCTGGTCGGCGTAGTCCAGGATCCTCTCTTCGGGCCGGTAGTCGCTTGCGGCGCCGGGGGGGTCACCGCGGAGCTGATCCGCGATGTGGCGGTCCGCCTCAGCCCGCTCACCGACCACGACGCGCGCGAGATGATCACCTCACTGGCTACATTCCCGCTCCTCGATGGCTTCCGTGGCGCGCCCCGGGCCGACGTCGCAGCTCTCGAAGAGGTCCTGTTGAGGGTAAGCGCTCTTGTCGACGGCCACCCCGAGGTGGTCGAAATGGACCTTAATCCGGTGATCGTCACACCCGCCGGCGCCGCCATCGTGGATGCTCGCCTTCGGGTCGAGCCGGCTCGCCCCCCGGCGCCCTGGCCGAGCACCGCCCGCCCGGCCGCGGGCTGACCCTCGCCTTTCCTCTCTATCTCCCCGCCCTTCTCTCTTCCCTCTGTCTCTGTCTCTCTGCTCGCGAGTAGATTGTTTCGCCCCCGCAAAGGGACGCCAAGGCGCTCGTCAAGCGCTACGGCTCCTGGCTTCGCGCCTGCCACGCCGCCTCGGGCCTCATCGCCTACCGGCGCCGGCCCGGGGCGGCCCGGCCCTGGTCGAACGCCGCGAGCGACAAGCGCCAGCGGCGCCCCTACACGCGCGAGGAGGTGATCCGCGCCCTGCGCCAGGCGGCGCGGGCGCTGAGGCGCCCCCTGGAGCACCTGAGCTCGGACGCCTATTACGCCTGGGCAGCCGAGCAGCACCGCCGCGCCCGCCAGCGCGGCGCCGCCGCGCCGCGCCTGCCCCACCAAGCCGCGGTCGAGCGCCACCTCCGCTCCTGGGCGCGGGCCCTGAGCGCCGCCAAGGGGGGTAGCGTGAAGGCCGCTTGGGATCCGCTCTGAGCGATGCAGCGAGGGCGAGCGGCCTAGCTGCAAGACCGGCCGCGTTGTTCAGCTCGGCTAACGAGCCCCGGGCGGCGTCTCGCCGAGGGAGCCTTGGGGTGGGTGCCAGCTATGGGCCTCGAGCCAACCGTTGCCGGCCCGAGCCGGCCGGGCATCGCGCCGAGCGCGTGGTTTGGGCTCAGCCCAGCGGGCCGTGTACGAAGACGTCGGTGACGGCGTTCGTGTCGCCGGCGACGAGGCTCGACGCCTGCGAGTGGAAGACCACGTAGCGCCCGTCGGCCGAGATCGAGGGGCTGAAGCTGTCGCCGTTGCCCTCCTGGCCGCCGGAGGAGACGCTCACGCGGCGGGTCCTGTGCTTCCTTCGGTCGTAGACGAAGACGTCGGTCTTGTTGTTGGCATCGCCGGCGACGAGGTCCGACGCGTACGAGTAGAAGGCCACGTAGCGCCCGTCGGCCGAGATCGAGGGGTAGAAGCTGTTGCCGTTCCCCTCCTGGCCGCCGGCGGTCACGCTCACGCGGCGGGTCCTGTGCTTGCTTCGGTCGTAGACGAAGACGTCGGTCTTGTTGTTGGCATCGCCGGCGACGAGGTCCGACGCGTAGGAGTGGAAGGCCACGTAGCGCCCGTCGGCCGAGATCGAGGGGTAGAGGCTGTCGCCGTTCCCCTGCTGGCCGGCGGAGGTCACGCTCACGCGGCGCGTCTTGTGCGTCTTTCGGTCGTAGACGAAGACGTCGGTGGCGTTATTCGTGTCGCCGGCGACCAGGTTCGACGCGTCCGAGTAGAAGGCGACGTAGCGCCCGTCGGCCGAGATCGAGGGGAGGTAGCTGTAGCCGTTCCCCTGCTGGCCGGCGGAGGAGATGCTCACGCGGCGCGTCTTGTGCGTGCTTCGGTCGTAGACGAAGATGTCCCGGAAGCCCTCATCGCCGCCGACGAGGTTCGACGCGTCCGACTCGAAGGCCACGTAGCGCCCGTCGGCCGAGATCGAGGGGAGGTAGCTTACGTCGTTCCCCTGCTGGCCGGCGGAGGAGATGCTCACGCGGCGCGTCTTGTGCGTGCTTCGGTCGTAGACGAAGATGTCGATCCTGTTATTGGCATCGCCGGCGACCAGGTTCGACGCGTACGAGTCGAAGGCGACGTAGCGCCCGTCGGCCGAGATCGACGGCTCGTAGCTTCCGTTGTTCCCCTGCTGGCCGGCGGATGAGACGCTCACGCGGCGCGTCTTGTGCGTCTTTCGGTCGTAGACGAAGACGTCGTAGGTGCCGTTCGTGTCGCCGCCGACGAGGTTCGACGCGGCCGACTCGAAGGCCACGTAGCGCCCGTCGGCCGAGATCGAGGGGAAGTAGCTGTAGTCGTTCCCCTGCTGGCCGGCGGAGGAGATGCTCGCGCGGCGCGTCTTCGCCCCCGAAGCCCAGCCGCCGGCCGAGAGCCCGAGGGCGAGCGCGAGGGCCAGCCCCAGGACCAGCGCCGCCCGCCGCCTTCGCCCCGCGCTCGCCGTCCGCCTCATCTCAGTGAGGACCGTAGCCGCCCCGGCGGCACCCGGTCAAGGCCGGGCGCCGGCGCCATCGTGCGGGAATGTCCCCGCGCCTGCGCGCAGGCCGCTCGTTGCGCCCGGCCCAGCCTAGCCAAGCGGGCCGTAGACGAAGACGTCGCTCTTGTCGTTCGTGTCGCCGGCGACGAGGTTCGACGCGTACGAGTGGAAGGCCACGTAGCGTCCGTCGGCCGAGATCGAGGGGTCGAGGCTGAAGCTATTCCCCTGCTGGCCGCCGGAGGAGACGCTCACGCGGCGCGTCTTGTGCTTCCTTCGGTCGTAGACGAAGACGTCGACGATGTTGTTCGAGTCGCCGGCGACGAGGTTCGACGCGTACGAGTGGAAGGCGACGTAGCGCCCGTCCGCCGAGATCGAGGGGGCGAGGCTGTTGCCGTTCCCCTCCTGGCCCCCCGAGGAGACGCTCACGCGGCGCGTCTTGTGCGTCTTTCGGTCGTAGACGAAGACATCGTACTTAACGTTCGTGTCGCCGGCGACCAGGTCCGTCGCGTAAGAGTAAAAGGCGACGTAGCGCCCGTCGGCCGAGATCGAGGGGTTGGTGCTGTCGTCGTTCCCCTGCTGGCCGCCCGAGGTCACGCTCACGCGGCGCGTCTTGTGCGTCTTTCGGTCGTAGACGAAGACGTCGGTCTTGTTGTTGGCATCGCCGGCGACGAGGTTCGACGCGTACGACTCGAAGGCCACGTAGCGCCCGTCCGCTGAGATCGAGGGGTCGAGGCTGTCGCCGTTCCCCTCCTGGCCCCCCGAGGAGACGCTCACGCGGCGCGTCTTGTGCTTGCTTCGGTCGTAGACGAAGATGTCGTAGGTGCCGTTCGTGTCGCCGGCGACGAGGTTCGACGCGGCCGAGTCGAAGGCGACGTAGCGCCCGTCGGCCGAGATCGAGGGGTCGTAGCTGTCGCCGTTCCCCTCCTGGCCCCCCGAGGAGACGCTCACGCGGCGCGTCTTGTGCTTCCTTCGGTCGTAGACGAAGATGTCGTAGGTGCCGTTCGTGTCGCCGGCGACCAGGTTCGTCGCGTAAGAGTAAAAGGCGACGTAGCGCCCGTCCGCCGAGATCGAGGGGTCGAGGCTGTCGTCGTTCCCCTGCTGGCCGGTGGAGGAGACGCTCACGCGGCGCGTCTTGTGCGTCTTTCGGTCGTAGACGAAGACATCGTACTTAACGTTCGTCTCGCCGGCGACCAGGTTCGTCGCGTCCGAGTAGAAGGCCACGTAGCGCCCGTCGGCCGAGATCGAGGGGTAGAAGCTGGAGCCGTTCCCCTGCTGGCCGGCGGAGGAGATGCTCACGCGGCGCGCCCTCGCCCCCGAAGCCCAGCCGCCGGACGCGAGCCCGAGGGCGAGCGCGAGGGCCAGCGCCAGGACCAGCGCCGCCTGCCGCCTTCGCCCCGCGCTCGCCGCCCGCCTCATCTCGGTGAGGACCGTAGCCGCCCCGCGGCGTCCGGTCAAGCCCGGCGCCAGCGCCAACTCGTGGGGGGTTCCGTCAAGCCGCGGAAGGACGCTGTTCGCAAGTAGCGCCGGCCCCTGGCCCGCGCTGCGGCGCGCCAAGGCGGCCTGGGCAGGCCTGCCAACCAAAGCCGCAGGCACGGGGCCGGCGCCGCCAGGCGTGGCTACTTGCGAACAACGGCCTTTGGTCCGTTACTTGCGAACAAGAAAGGCGGTTTTGGTACGGGCCTCAAAAACCCACGATTTGCAGGGCAAACGCGAAAGCCTTACTTGCGAACAAGGATACGAACGCCGGGTCTCAGCGAATCTGGTCGTAGAGCTTGAAGATCGGGAGGTACATCGAGATCACGATGAAGCCGACGACGCCGCCGACGAAGATGATCATGAGCGGCTCGATCAGGGCGGTCAGCGCCTTGATCTTGGCGTCCACCTCGGCCTCGTAGAAGTCGGCGATCTTGGCCAGCATGACCTCGAGCTGGCCCGAGTCCTCGCCGACCGAGACCATGTGCGAGACCATCGGCGGGAAGACCTCGTGCTCCTGTAGCGGCCGCGCGATCGTGCCGCCGCGCTTGACCGAGGCGTAGACGTCGTCCATCGCCGCCGTGATCACGGTGTTGCCGGCCGTCTCGCCGGCGATCTCGATCGCCTGGAGGATCGGGACGCCCGACGCGATCATCCCCGAGAAGGTCCGCGCCCAGCGCGCCAGGGCGACCTTCTGGACCACGTCGCCGATCCGCGGCACGCGCAGCTTGAACTGGTCCCACTGGCGGCGCCCGCGGTCGGTCTTCTTCCAGCGCAGGAAGGCGTAGGCGACGAGGCCCACCGCGGGGAACAGCATGTACCAGTGGCCGGTCAGGAAGTGCGACATGCCGACCGTGATCTGGGTCGGGATCGGCAGCGAGGTGTCCGCCTGCGGGTAGTCGGCGGCGATCTCGTTGAAGATGTTCACGAACACGGGCACGATCAGCGCCACGACGACGATCATCACGATCAGCGCCAGCGAGAAGACCACGGCGGGATACGTCATCGCGGAGCGGACCTGGCGCCTCAG
>Ga0070741_10014989_pt1 | contig 13261 bp, 12 predicted proteins | sample Coa_R1_4_FD_66440 | JGI IMG/M metagenome (GOLD analysis project Ga0070741, IMG submission 66440) | Surface soil microbial communities from Centralia Pennsylvania, which are recovering from an underground coalmine fire - Coalmine... | ecosystem: Environmental > Terrestrial > Soil > Unclassified ... | reverse complement strand
CGTCGTCAACAACCAGCTCGGCTTCACGACCGCGCCGGAGGCCGGCCGGTCGGGCGTGTACGCGACCGACGTCGCGAAGATGGTACAGGCGCCGATCTTCCACGTGAACGGCGACGACCCCGAAGCCGCGGTGCGCGTCGTGAAGCTCGCGTTCGCGTTCCGACAGGCGTTCTGCAAGGACGTCGTCGTCGATCTCGTCTGCTACCGCCGCTACGGGCACAACGAGGCCGACGAGCCGGCGTTCACGCAGCCGCGCATGTACGCGCTGATCGACCAGCACCGTTCGGTCCGGAAGCTCTACACGGAGCAGCTCATCAACCGCGGTGACCTGACGCTCGAGGAGGCCGAGGCGAGCTTCGACGACTTCAAGGCGCGGCTCGACCGCGCGTTCGAGGAGACCCACAACAGCGAGCCGCCGACCGGCGAGCATCCGGTCGTCCCACCGGTGATCCCCGACGCCCCCGTCGACACGCGTGTCGACCGCGCGGTGCTCACGCGCGTCGTCGACGGGCTGACGACGCGGCCCGAGGGCTTCACCGTGAATCGCAAGCTCGAGCGGATCCTGCAGGCGCACCGCGTCGCCTTCGAGCGCGACGAGGTCGACTGGTCACTGGCGGAGGCGTGCGCGCTCGGATCGATGGTGCTCGAGGGGACGCCGGTCCGCCTCGCCGGTCAGGACAGCCGCCGGGGCACGTTCAGCCAGCGCCACGGCGTGCTCATCGACGCGGACGACGAGGAGGAGTACGTCCCGCTCGCGAACCTGTCACCCGACCAGGCGCCGTTCATGCTCTACGACTCCGTGCTCTCCGAGTACGCCGCGATGGGCTTCGAGTACGGGTACTCGGTCGCCGCGCCCGGCACGTTCGTCGCGTGGGAGGCGCAGTTCGGCGACTTCATGAACGGCGGGCAGATCGTGATCGACCAGTTCGTCGTCGCGGCCGAGGACAAGTGGGGACAGCGCAGCGGCTTGGCGTTGCTGCTCCCCCACGGGTACGAGGGTCAGGGCCCGGAGCACTCGAGCGCGCGCATCGAGCGGTTCCTCGCGCTCTGCGCCGAGGGCAACATGCGCGTCACGTACCCGAGCACCGCGGCGCAGTACTTCCACGTGCTGCGGCGGCAGGTGAAGACGCCGGTCCGCAAGCCGCTCGTGGTGTTCACGCCGAAGCGCTACCTGCGGATGCCCCACAGCCGCTCGACGGTCGCGGAGCTGACGAACGGTTCGTTCCACGCCGTGCTCGACGACCCGCGCGTGCCCGATGGCGACACCGCCGCAGTGCGGCGCGTGCTGCTGTGCACCGGCAAGGTCGGCCACGAGCTGATGGACCGGCGCGACAAGCTCGCCGCGCCCGCGGCCGTCGTGCGCGTGGAGGAGCTGTACCCGTTCCCGCGCGACGAGATCGACGCCGCGCTCGCCCGGTACCCGAACGCGCGTCAGGTGTGGTGGGTGCAGGAGGAGCCGGAGAACATGGGCGCGTGGAACTTCGTCCACGGCAAGCTCCACCGACTGCTGCGCGACCGCGACCTCCGGCACATCGCGCGCGAGGCGAGCGCGAGCCCGGCGAGCGGCAGCCAGACGATCCACGACCGTGAGCAGAACGAGCTGCTCACCGCCGCGTTCTCCGACCTGAGCTAGGCAAACCGGGGCGGGCGCTTCTGCTCGAGGGAGGCGACGCCTTCACGCGCGTCCGCGCCGGCGAAGCCGAGGAACTCGAGCGCGAGCGACGCGTCGAAGGCAGGACCGAACATCCGGTACCAGTTGTTGAGCGCGAGCTTCGTCGCCCGCAACGCCTGCTGTGCGCCCTGCGCGAGCGATGCCGCCACCTCGAGCGAGCGTGCCGCGAGCTCGTCGTCGTCGACGCACAGCGCGACGAGCCCGAGACGCTCGGCCTCCTCGCCACTGAGCTCCTCGCACGTCAACAGGTGGTACTTCGCCTTCGCCATCCCCACGAGCAGCGGCCACGCGATGACGGCGTGGTCGCCCGCCGCGACGCCGAGACGCGTGTGCCCGTCGATGATGCGAGCCGAGCGCGCCGCGATCGACACGTCGGCGAGCAGGCCGACGACGAGGCCGGCGCCCACCGCGGGACCGTGGATCGCGGACACGACCAGCTTCGAGCAGCCGAGGACGTTGAACACGATGTCGCGCGCCTCGCGCATCACGCGGTCACGCGTGACCGCGTCGTCGGTGCACTGGTGGATGAGCTCGAAGCTCCCGCCGGCGGAGAACGCCCGGCCGGCACCGCGCACGAGCACGACGCGCGTCTCGTCGTCGCGGTCGATCGCGGGCCAGACGTCCGCGAGCTCGCGGTGCATGTCCGGCCCGACCGAGTTGAGACCGGGGCCGTCGAACGTCAGGCGCAGGACGTGTTCGCGCGGACGGTCGAACCGCAGCGTCGGGAACGCGAGCGCGAGGTCGTCGCTCATTTGGGCGGCATGCGGAGCGCGCCGTCGAGGCGGACCACCTCGCCGTTGATCATCGTGTTCTCCGCCAGGTGCCGGACCAGCGCCGCGTACTCCTCGGGACGGCCGAGACGCTTCGGGAACGGGATGTTCGCGGCGAGTGCCGCCTTCGCCTCGTCGGGCAGGACGCCCATCATCGGCGTCTCGAACGTGCCCGGCGCAATCGTGCAGACGCGCACGCCGACGGACGCGAGGTCGCGCGCCGCGGGGACCATCATGCCGACGACCCCTCCCTTCGACGCCGCGTACGCGACCTGACCGATCTGCCCCTCGAAGGCGGCGACGGACGCGGTGTTGACCACGAGGCCCCGCTCGCCGTCCTCGAGCGGCTCCGTGCGCGCCATCGCCGCGGCAGTCAGGCGCATCACGTTGAACGTGCCGATCAGGTTGACGCGCACGACCCGCTCGAACAGGCCGAGGTCGTGGGGCGAACCGTCACGGCCGAGCGTGCGGACCGCGATCGCGATCCCGGCGCAGTTCACCGCGAGGCGCAGCGGCGCGCCGGACTCGGTCGCGACCTCGATCGCGGCAGACACCTGCGCGGGGTCGGTCACGTCGGTGCGCACGAACCGGGCGTCGAGGCGCTTCGCGGTCGTGTTCCCGCGCTCGTCGTCGAGATCGGCGAGCACGACGTCGGCACCCGCGCCGGCGAGCATCGTCGCGGTCGCCTCGCCCAACCCCGACGCACCGCCGGTGACGATCGCCGAGATCCCGTCCAGCTGCATGGCACCTCCTGCCTGGGAGGGGCCTCACGCTAACGGGAGAACGCGCGCAGGACCGAGTCGACGAGCGTGTCGACGTACGCGTCGTCGGTCGGCTCCCCGGTCACCAGCTGCCGGTAGAACAGCGGGCCGGACAGCATGTCGACGAGCGCGGCGGCGTCCGTGTCGGCGCGCAGGTCGCCGCGTGCGACGGCGCGCTCGACCATCGCGATGGTGTGCGCGCGCCGGCGCCCGACGAAGTTGCGCTGCGCGTCCCGCATCTCGGGCTGGCGCGCCGACTCGGCGACCATCCGCGGGATCGCGCGCCCGGCGACCGAGGCCTCGAGCATGTCGACGAGCCCGTGCGCGACGGCGCGGAGGTCCACCTCGAGGTTCCCGGTCTCCGGCGCGTACGGCTGCTGCTCGCAGCACCGCCGCGCTGCCGCGATGACGAGGTCGACCTTGCACGCGTACCGGCGGTAGATGGTCGCCTTGCCGACGCCCGCGCGCGCGGCGACGTCGTCGACCGAGAACCCGTCGAGCCCCGAGTCGACGAACGCCTCGACCGCGGCGTCGAGGATCGCCTCGTCGACCTCCGGACTCCGCGGCCGGCCGACGCGCCGGACCGTGTCTGCGTCGGCCTCGGTCCGGACGTCGGTCACGCCTTGACCTCCTGCACGGCGTCGCCGACCTCGCCCGCCTGCGCGGACACCGTGGCCTCGACGGCGACGGCCTCCTCCAAGGAGAGGTCGAGCTCGTCGCGCGCGTGCGCCGGGAGCCACAGGAGCGACACGAGCGCGCCGACCAGCGCGGCGAGCGCCCCCACGAGGACGCCCTGGTGCAGCCCGCTGACGAAGGCGTGCTTGGCCGTCGACGCGATCTGCTCACCGATCGGGCCGCCGATGCTGCGCGCCACCTGGAGGGCCGCGCCGAGCTGGCTCTTGACCGCGTCCGCGATCGGCTTCGGAACCGGGCGCGACTGGTGCGCGATCGCGTCGCCGATCTTCGATCCGTACACCGATGCGAGGACGCTGCCGATCACCGCGACACCGAGCGCGCCGCCGACCTGGCGGGTCGTGTCGTTCACTGCCGAGCCGACGCCGGCCTTCGCGCGTGGGAGCGAGCCCATGATCGACTCGGTCGCGGGCGCCATCGTGCAACCCATGCCCGCGGCCATCAGCATCATCCGCCAGATGATGTCGCCGTACCCGGTGTTCACCTGCATGGTCGTGAACAGCACGAGGCCGACGGCGACGAGCAGCAGGCCGACGGTCACGACGACCTTCGTGCCGACGCGTTCGACGAGCCGCGCGCTGAGCGGCGACACGACCATCAGCACGCCCGCGTACGGGAGGAGGCGGACGCCGGTCTCGAGCGGCCCGTAGCCGAGCACGAACTGGAAGTACTGCGTCAGCAGGAACGTCGAGCCGAACAGCGCGAAGAACACGAGCGAGATGCCGGTGCTCGCGGCGGTGAAGCGGGGGTTGCGGAAGAACTTCACGTCGAGCATCGGGTGGTCGCTGTGCGCCTCCCACAGGACGAACCCGGCGAGCAGCACCGCCGCGACCGCGAACGCGCCGACGATCCGCGGCGCACCCCACCCGTCCGTCGGCGCCTCGATGATGGCGTAGAGCAGCGCGCACAAGCCCGCGATCGACAGGCCCGCGCCGACGAGGTCGAGTCGGGGCGCGGCCGGGTCCCGCGACGTCGGGACGAGCAGCGCGGCGGCGATCACCGCGATGATCACGATCGGGACGTTCACGAGGAAGATCGAGCCCCAGTAGAAGTGCTCGACGAGGAAGCCGCCCGCGAGCGGTCCCAGCGCGATGCCGACACCGGCGATGCCCGCCCACACACCGATCGCGCGCCCACGCTCACCCGGGTCGGTGAAGAGGTTGGTCAGGATCGACAGCGTCGACGGCATGATGAACGCGCCGCCGACGCCCATGAGCGCGCGTGTCGCGATCAACTGGTTCGACGTGCCGGCCATCGCGGAGAGCACCGACCCGACGCCGAAGACGGTGAGGCCGAGCTGCAGCGCGCCCCGCCGGCCGAAGCGGTCGCCGAGGCTGCCGGCGGTGAGGAGCAGACCCGCGAAGACGAGCGTGTACGAGTCGACCATCCACTGCAGCTGGCTGTTGCTCGCGTGGAGGTCGCGCTGCACGGTCGGGATGGCGACGTTGAGGATGGTGTTGTCGAGCGTGATGACGATCAGGCTGAAGCACAGGACGGCCAGCGCCCACCAGCGCCGGTCGTACGCCGTCGTCCCGTTCGTGTCGGTCTGCACGGTGCCGCTCTCCCCTCGCTGCCGGACCAGCTGCCGGACCAGCCCCCGCCGCTTCCGAGACGTGTCCGTCTCGGAAGTCGCACGATACCGGGCGTGAAAACGAAACGCAACGGTTTCGTTTCGAAACTTTCGGCCGCGGTGTGGGCATCTCCGCGCCGCCGCCCGCTCGAGCTGTGGGCCCTGGCCGTGGCGGCCCTCGCGGTGGTCGTCCTCTTCGTCCCCGGGTGGGCCGAGCCCGGCGCGGGAGGCCCGCGCCGCGGGCAGTCCGCCGTCGACGCCCCGTTGCCCGCCGCGACGCGCGACGACCTGTCCCGCCGGCTCGCGTCGCGCGACCCCGCGACGTTCCGCGGCGCGCTCGTCCCCGCGGTCGCGGCCGCGCTCGGCGACGACGTCACCGCGTCGATGCTGCCGCCCGGGTCGCGTCTGGACCTGCCCGACCGCTTCGTGGAGATCGGCGACCGGGGCGCGGTCGTCGCGTCGATCACCGGGCCGTCGCCGGAGCACGTGCGCCTGCACCTCGTCCGGTCGGGCGGGCGGTGGCTCGTGTTCACGACCGAGCAATTGGGCGCCACGGCCAGCGCGACGACGTCCACGAGCACGACGCCCGCGACCGCGACCGCGAGCGCGAGCGCGAGCGCGGGGACGGTCGCGCCGGCGACCGGCGACCCGTGCGCGGTCGACGGCACGGCGACGCCCGTGCTGCTGGTCCACGGGTTCGCGGACTCGCCCGAGGTCTGGGAGACGGGAGCGCCGTCGATGGTGCAGGCGCTCGCGAGCGTGCCGGGTGTCTCCGTCGCCCAACCGTTCGACTACTCGCGCACCGCGCTGCGCTGGGTCGACGACCCGTCGATCGGTCCCGCGCTCGCGCAACGCATCGACTGCCTCGCACGCGCGTCGGCGGCTGCGCACGGGCCGGGCCGCGTGATCGTCGTCGCGCACTCGATGGGCGGGCTCGCGGCGCGCTTCGCCGCCGCGCAGCACGTCGGCGACCGCGCGGTCGCCGACGACCTCGCGCTCGTCGTCACGATCGGGACTCCTGAGACCGGGTCGTTCCTCGCGTCCGCCGCGACCCAGCTGTGGCAGCAGGCGAAGGGCGCGAACCCGTCCCTCCTCGGTGCGCTGCTGCGCGTCGGGTGTGGACCGCCCGCGAAGCCGCACGAGAACGTGCCGCTGCAGCCCCTGTGCCAGCTGCTGTCGCAGTCCCGTGCACCGGCCGCGCGCGCGATGGAGGTCGGTTCGCCCCAGCTCGAGGCCTTGCCGCCGTTCCCGTCGTCGGTCCCCGTCGACGCGATCGCAGGTGACGTGTCGTTGACGGTGCGCGTGCTCGACGGCCCCACGGTCGCGCTCGCGCACCCGGGCGACCTCGTCGTCGGCACGCCGTCGGCCGCGACACCGGCCGGGGGCGCGGGGCGGAGCACGACGATCCCGTGCGCCGCCCCGCTGTACGAGCCGGTCGGCGACGTCACGAAGCTCGCCGGTCTCCAGCCGCTCGTGCTGCTCGCGCGCGCGTCGCTCTACGCGAGCGCGCCCCCGTGCTGGCACCTCGGGCTGCCCCAGGACCCCGTCGTCCAGGCGGCCGTCGAGCGCGCGATCGCGAGGTCGCGTTGAGGCGCGTGCGCAGCATCGCGGTCGTCGCGTGCATCGTCGTCGGTGCGCTGCTCGCGCCGATGGCCGCCGCCGCGACCTGGTTGCGAGTCGACGTCCTCGCCTCGCGCCAGTTCTCGCGTCACGTGGACAACCTGCTCGGGGACGAGCGCGTCCAGCGCGAGATCAGCGCGCAGGTGCTGAACCAGATCACCGCGGCGGGCTCACGGGCGACGCCGGCCGACCGAACGGTCCTCGAGCAGGTGACGTCGGCGGTGCTGGCGACACAGCCGTTGCGGACGCTGCTGCGGCGTGCGATCGGCCGCGTCCACACGCAGGTCGTCGACGGCGCGCCGCGGCTCGAGCTCGACCTCCGACCACCCGTCGACCGCGTGCGCGCGACGCTGCGCGGCTTCGACCCGCGCCTCGCGTCGTTGCTCCCCGCCGACGACGAGATCACACCCATCGTCATCGCGCAGCGCTCGGACGCCCGACAGCTGTGGACCGCCGTCGCGATCGCCAAGCACCTGCAGTACCTGTTGCCGCTGGCGGCCGTCGGCGTTCTCGCCCTCGGCACCGTGCTCGCGCGGCGGCGCGGCCACGAGCTCGCGATCGCGGGCGCGGGGATCGCGATCGCGTGCGTCCTGGTGCTCGTCGCGCTGCGCGTCACACGTGGACACGTGCGGTCGTCCATCCCGGACGAGACGGGGCGTCAGGCGTTCGACGCCGTGTGGTCGACGTTCGCCGCGCCGCTCGTGCGCAACCTTCGCGTGGGCGCGCTCGTCGGGCTCGTCGTCGTCGTCGGCGTCTTGATCACTCGGCGCGTCGCGGTCAGTGCAGCGAGGCGGCGTCGACCGCGTCCAGCGCCCGCCGCAGCGCACTCGCCGACGCGTTGATGAGGGGCAGCCGCACGTCGGGCGACGGGATGCGACCCTGCGCGTGGAGCGCGGCCTTGAACACGCAGGGGTTCGGCTCGGAGAATCCGGCCTGCACCACCGGGAGGAGCGCCTCCGCGTGCGCGCGCCCGTCGTCCAGCTTGCCGGCGAGACCGCACTCGACCATCGCGACGAAGCGCGGCGTGCACAGGTGCGACGCCGCCGCGATCGCGCCCGCGCCGCCCATGAGCATCGTCGGGTAGATGTACGCGTCGTCGCCGCACAGGACGGCGAAGTCGTGGGGCGCGCCGGCGAGGATCTGCAGCGTGTCGGCGTCGAGTCCGCCGACCGCCTGCTTCAGCCCGGCGATGTTGCGGTTCGCCGCGAGCTTCAGCACGTTCGGCGCGCTGAGCACGCGCCCAGTGCGGTACGGGATGTTGTAGAGGACGAGCGGTACCGGGCTCGCCTCGGCAACGGCCTCGAAGTGCGCCACGATGCCGTCCTCGGACGGTCGCACGTAGTACGGCACGACGACGAGGATCGCGGTGAGCGCGGGCGTGCCGCGCAGCGACTCCACCGCGGCGATCGTCGCCGCCGTGTTGTTGGTCCCGGCACCGACGACGAGCTGCGCGCCGCGCGTCGCGCAGACGCGCGCGCACGTGTCGACGACGGCCTGCTTCTCGGAGGCGTCGAGCGCGCTCGCCTCCCCGGTCGAGCCCAACGCGACGATGCCCGTCGCGCCGGCGTCGAGGTACTCGCTGGCGAGCTGCTCGACGGCGTCGAGCGCGACCTCGCCCGAGGACGTGAACGGCGTGACGAGCGGGACGTAGAGACCACGGAGCAGTGGTTCGGCCGGCATGGCGCGAAGCGTACCCGCCGCCTCCCGCGCACTAGCTTGCGGTTTCCATGCCGGAGCCGTGGCGCACGCTCGTGACGCTGGTCGTCGGCGTCGCAACCGGGGTGCTGTCCGGCATGTTCGGCGTCGGCGGGGCAACCGTGTCGACGCCCGCGATCCGCGTCCTCGGCGTCAACGCGATCGACGCGGTCGGCACGACGCTGCCGTCGATCCTGCCGTCCGCCGTCAGCGGGACGTTGCGGTACCGGCGCGAGGGACTGATCCGGCTGCGCGCCGTGTCGTGGACGTCGCTCACCGGGATCGCCGCGGCGGTGCTCGGGTCGCTCGCGTCGCACCACGTCCCCGGCCACGGCCACCTGCTGATGGTCGCGACGGCCGCGCTGATCGGGTTCACGGCGTGGCGCATGGCGCGCACCGCGAAGCCCGAGGACGCGATCGCCGAGGCGGAGCCCGACACGATGGCCGCGATGGAGGACGCCGACGCGCGGGCCGGCTCGTCGTCGGCCGTCGCGACCGCGGTCGTGCACGCGCCGAACCGGGCGTGGTGGCGGTTCGCGCTGACGGGCGTCGGCGCGGGCGCGCTGAGCGGGCTCCTCGGCGTCGGCGGCGGCGTGGTGATGGTTCCCGCCTTCTCGGAGTGGATCGGGCTGTCGATCAAGGAGGCGGTCGCGACATCGCTCGCGTGCGTCGGTGTCCTCGCCGTGCCGAGCACGATCACGCACGCCTTCCTGAACGACATCGACTGGTCGTACGCGATCCCGCTGTCGGTCGGCGTGATCCCCGGTGCGCGGCTCGGCGCGATCCTCGCGATCCGCGCGTCGGACCGCTCGTTGCGGCTCACCGTCGCCACGATGCTCGGTGTGCTCGCGGTCGTCTACGCGGTCGGCGAGCTGCTCGCGCTCTGACGACCTGCGGCGAGCTCGCGCGCACGCACGAACACGGCGTCGGTCATCGGCTCGGTCAGCTTGCCGGTGAACGTGTTCTGCTGACTCGGGTGATAGCAGCACACGACGGTGAGATCGCCCGCACGAACCTCGACACCGTGTCCGAAGCGTGGACGCGGCTTCGGGAGCGTGTGGACGCGCGCGAACGCGTCGTACGCGAAGCCGCCCAGGACGACGACGACACGCACGCTCGTCAGGAGGTCCAGCTCGCGCGCGAGGTACGGGAGGCAGGTGTCGCGCTCCTCGGTCGTCGGGCGGTTCGCGGGCGGTGCGCACCTGACTGCCGCGGCGACGTACACGTCGCGCAGCTCGAGCCCGTCGTCGCACGAGACGGACGTCGGCTGGTTCGCGAACCCGGTGCGGTACAACGACGCGAAGAGCCAGTCGCCGGAGCGGTCACCGGTGAAGATGCGACCCGTCCGGTTCCCGCCGTGCGCCGCCGGCGCGAGGCCGACGACGAGGACACGCGCGCCGGTGTCACCGAAGCCGGGGACAGGACGGGCCCAGTACTGCTGCCCGCGGAACGCGGCACGGGGCTCGGACGCGGCTGCCTCGCGCCACTCGACGAGGCGCGGGCACTTGCGGCACTCGACGACCTCGGCGGTCAGCTCGCGCCACGCGCGTCGTCGGTCCACGCCGTCACACTACGGGCAGGCACCTATCCTCCGGCCGTGCGCGTGCTGTTGATCGTCAACGCGGTGGCGTCGGCCGTCACGCCGCGCCGTCGCGTCGTGATCCAGAAGGCACTCGGCGCGGACCACCAGCTGGAGGTGGCGGAGACCAGCCGTCGCGGGCATGCGGCCCGGCTCGCCCGGGGCGCTGCGATGGACGGGGTGGACGTCGTCGTCGTGCTCGCCGGTGACGGCACCCTCAACGAGGCCGCCGACGGTCTCGCGGGAACCCGTACCGCGCTCGCGCCGCTGCCCGGCGGGTCGACGAACGTGTTCGCGCGCACGCTCGGGATCTCGCGCGATCCGGTCGAGGCGACCGCGGAGCTGCTCGAGTCGCTCGACGCGGCGTCGTTCCGGCGCATCGGTCTCGGCTCCGTGGAGGGTCGACACTTCGTGTTCCACTGCGGCATCGGCTTCGACGCGGCGGTGATCGAGCAGGCCGAGCGGCGTTCGGTCCTGAAGCGGTTCGCGGCTCCGCCGCTGTTCACGTACGCCGCGTTCGAGACCTGGCTTCGCACGTACGATCACCGGCGCGGACGGTTCGACGTCGCCGTCGACGGCGCAGACGGCGATGCGGTCCGCGACGCGATCTTCACCATCGTGTCCAACACGACGCCGTACACGTTCTTCGGCAGCCGTCCCGTGGTCGTGGCACCGGCCGCGGCGCTCGACGCGCCGTTCGAGCTCATGATCATGACGACCCGGCGCACGACCGACATCTTGCGTGTCGCGGCGTCCGCGCTCGGCTCCGGCCGGTTCATCCGCCACAACCCCGGGATCGCGCTGCGGCACGCGGCGGCGCGCGTCCGTGTCACCGGGCACGGCCCCTTCCCGTACCAGGTCGACGGTGAGTACCTCGGCGAGGTCGACGAGCTGACGATCGCCTACGAGCCCGACGCGCTGACCGTCGTCACACCGGTCGACCCAACGCGTCGCGCGCCAGATCGGGAACGTTCGTGATGATCCCGTCCACACCCGCGGCGGCGAGGGCGCGCACCTCGCCGGGATCGTCGACCGTCCACGTGTTCACGGCGATCCCCGCGTCGTGCGCGAGCGCGACGAGCGCGCCGGCGTCGTGGTCCAGGAGCGCGCGCCGCTCGGGGTGGACCGCGTCGTAGCCACGCCCGCGTGCGAGCGCGACGACCTCGTCGACCGGGAAGCCGGCCAGCGTCAGCCAGCCCGTGCGGACGCGGGCATCGGCGGCGCGGACGCGGTCGAGCGCGACGGCGTCGAACGACGACACGATCACGCGGTCGTACATCGACCGCGCCCCGACGACGCGCGCGACCGCGGTCGCGACAGGGTGGCCCGGGTCGTAGTCGGGCTCGGTCGGCAACGCCTTCACCTCGACGTCGACGATGCCGGTGACGACGTCCAGTGCCTCGTCCAGGGTCGGGACGTCCGCCGCGAGCGGACCGTCGCCGAGCGGGTCGTGGTGGACGACGAGCGTGCCGTCCGCGGCGCGGCGGACGTCGAGCTCGACGCCGTCCGCACCGAGCGCCGCCGCGGCGCGGAAGGCGGCGAGCGTGTTCTCCGGCGCGGCTCGAGACGCGCCGCGGTGGGCCAGCACGACAGGAACGTGTTTCATCCTTGCACCCCACGGCCGCGGAAAAGTGCTGGTCGGGACCCTTGCGCCGGAAAATGTGACGGCGTTAGCCTGCCGACGAGCCACGCGTCGGACGGCAGCCCGGGGGTGCAGGGGGCGCGGTACCGGCGGCGTCGGGGGGACACGCGATTCGAGACGGAGGCTTCGTGGCGCTCACCTGGATCCGCACACACGACTGGGATGCCGGCGCCTGGCGGAACCGATCGGCCTGCCGGGACACCGACCCCGAGCTCTTCTTCCCCGTCGGTGCGACGGGTCTCGCCGTCGACCAGATCGCGGCGGCGAAGCACATCTGCGCGCAGTGCACCGTCACCGGCGAGTGCCTCGAGTTCGCGCTGGCCACCAACCAGGAGGCCGGCGTGTGGGGCGGCACCACCGAGGAGGAGCGGCGCAAGCTGCGGAAGGCCTGGATGAGCGACGAGGTCGCCGCCGGCTAGGTGTTCCTCTCAGAGACGTTGGTGACGCGTTGAGGGTCCACCAACGTGAAGACCTCCGGTTGTAGGTGTGCAGGTGTCGAAGCCAGCTCACCTAGCCGGAGGTCCTCGTGGTTCACCGTAACGCTCCGCTCACTCCGCAGGGTCGACTCCTGCTCTGCCAGCGCATCGAAGCCGGCGCAACCATCGCCCAGGTCGCGGAAGGCATCGGGATCAGCCGGCAGTGCGCCTCGAAGTGGTGGCGTCGCTATCAACAGCTCGGCGTCGACGGGCTGCAGGACCGTTCCAGTCGTCCGTTGCGCAGCCCGACGCGCGTGTCGCAACGGCTGGAGGACAAGATCTGCCGACGACGCCGCAGCGACAAGGTCGGGCCTGATCGGCTCGCGATCCGTCTCGAGCTGCCCGCGTCGACGATCTACGCCGTGTTGCGCCGCCACGACCTGCACCGGCTGTCGCACATGGACCGTCAAAGCGCGACACCGATCCGACGCTACGAACGCGCCCGGCCCGGCGAGCTCGTCCACGTCGACGTGAAGAAACTCGCTCGAGTCCCCGTCGGTGGCGGCCACAAGATCCACGGCCGAGCTGCGACCCGCCACAAGAAGCGGCTCGGCTACGCCTACCTGCACACCGCCATCGACGATCACAGCCGTCTCGCCTACACCGAAGTCCTGGCCGACGAGAAAGGCCACACCGCCGCCGCGTTCTGGCGTCGCGCGGACGCCTGGTTCCGAGCCCACGGCATCGTCGTCGAACGGGTCCTGACCGACAACGGGTTCTGCTACCGCGGCCGACTGTTCAACGAGGCACTCGCCGAGCGGCGCATCGTGCACAAGTACTGCC
>Ga0070741_10014988_pt1 | contig 13261 bp, 1 predicted proteins | sample Coa_R1_4_FD_66440 | JGI IMG/M metagenome (GOLD analysis project Ga0070741, IMG submission 66440) | Surface soil microbial communities from Centralia Pennsylvania, which are recovering from an underground coalmine fire - Coalmine... | ecosystem: Environmental > Terrestrial > Soil > Unclassified ... | reverse complement strand
CCTCCCACGATCAATCGGTCTCCCATGATCAATCGGGGAGCTACGGCGCGTCCAGGCCCGGCGAGCGGCTCTATCGAACGGGTGATCTGGTGCGTTATCTGCCAGGCGGGGAGATCGTATTCCTCGGGCGTCTCGATACCCAGGTCAAGCTGCGCGGCTTCCGCATTGAACTGGGCGAGATTGAGACTGTGCTTCAACGCTATCCAGGCGTGCAGGATGCGGTTGTTACCTTACATAAGGATGCCACAGAGCAAAAACGCCTCCTGGCCTATATTGTGCCCGACCCGGTCGCGCTAAGGGCTCAGGGAGAGCAATTGTCCGAGCGCGTCACCCACTGGCAAATGATCTTCGATGAACAGATCTACGGTCAGGCAGCTACTCCTGCTGATCCGCTATTTCACGTCGCAGGCTGGAATAGCACCATTACGGGCTTACCTTTTCCCACTCAGGATATGCAAACCTGGCTCGATGATACCATCCAAACCATCCAGGAACTCCATCCCCGGCGAGTGCTGGAAATTGGCTGTGGTACCGGGCTCCTGCTCTTCCGCCTGGCTCCTGATTGCCAAAGCTATTACGGCACAGATATCTCTTCAACCTCGTTAGCGTATCTGCAACACCTGTTGGACCAGCCAGAATACGCGCTGCCACAGGTGAAACTTTTGCAGCGTCCGGCCAACGACTTCAGCGATCTGGAGGCCGCTTCTTTCGACACCATTATTTTGAATTCGGTGGTGCAATATTTCCCCGATGTCGAGTATTTGCAGGATGTGCTGGAAGGTGCGCTCCGCCTGCTGACACCGGGCGGCCATGTGTTCATAGGCGATATACGCAGCCTGCCGCTGCTTGAGGTATTTCATAGCCTGGTAGAAGTCGAGCAAGCTGCTCCCTTGTTCTCGCGTGAATATATACGTGAGCGCGTGCGACAAGCCATGCGCAATGAAGAAGAGCTACTCCTCGATCCCGCGCTCTTTACGCATCTGCCTCAGTTTTATTCGGCGCTGAAGCAGGTGCGGGTCATACCGAAACGTGGCCGCTATCTCAACGAGCTGAGCCAGTTTCGCTATCAGGTAGTCTTACGCACCGAGGAGCCCGGAGAAGTTATTCCATCTCTCGACTGTACCTGGCTGGATTGGCGCGAGAGCGCAATGAGTCTGTCCAGATTGCATCATCTTTTAAAAGAAGAGGCACCGCCGATGCTTGGGCTGGCCTCGGTGCCTAATGCGCGGCTTGCAGCAGCTTTATGCATACACCAGTTCTTGACTGGCAAAAACGAGAGTTATGATGCAGAGCCCAACGCTGCTGCACTGCGCGAGATAGCCCGTACCGCAGCATCGGATGGCCTGGAGCCAGAGGATCTCTGGGGCCTGGCTGACGAGTTGCCCTACGATATTGCGATTAGCTGGGCGCGGCACCAGCGTGATGGTTCGTATGATGTCCTTTTGCAACGTCGAGAAGGAGACAGTGTAAGGGAGCCAGCTCTTCAGCTTGCTCAGGCGTTCCCGACTAGCAAAGATGTGCGTCCAACATGGCGCAATTATGCGAATTGGCCGGGTGGCGGTAGTAGATTACACGCGTTGCTATTGCAATTACGTCCTTACTTACAAGAGAAGCTGCCAGAATATATGGTACCCTCCTCCTTCCTGCTGCTCGATCAATTACCCTTGACCCCAAATGGTAAGGTAGATCGGCGGTCTTTACCGGCTCCAGAGGGTCACGCAGGGTCGGCGGAGAGCTACGTCGCCCCTCGTACCCCTGTTGAAGAGCTACTGACAGCAATCTGGGTCGAGGTATTGGGCCTGGAACATATCGGCGTCCATGATAACTTCTTCGATCTCGGAGGACATTCTCTCCTGGCAACGCAGGTGATTGTCCGCGTGCGCGAAACGTTCCGGCAAGAGGTACCGCTGCGCACGCTCTTCGAACATCCAACTGTGCAGGGGCTTGCTGAGACACTTGAGGCACTTCAGAGGCGGCAGTGGGGAGTTCCATCAGATGTGTCTGTGCCACCGCTACAACATAAACCATATCCTGCTGAGCTGCCACTCTCCTTTGCCCAGGAGCGTCTCTGGTTCCTGGCACAATTAGAACCAGAGGCCCCATTCTACACGATAGCCGCTGCATTTCGCCTGACAGGCCCGCTATATGTTTGGGAGTTGGAAAAGAGCCTGCAAGCATTGGTAAGCCGACATGAATCCCTGCGCACCCGCTTTATAGCACGCGAAGGATGTCCCATCCAGATAATCGATCCGCGTCTTACCCTGCCTTTGCCGATTACTGACCTCACCGGTCTCGCCCCTTCAGCAGGCGAAAATCTGATGCGTTCCCTGGTGCGGGCAGAGGTAGGCTCTCCCTTTAACCTGACCGCAGGACCCCTTTTGCACGTAAGGCTGCTTCGCCTGGGAGCCGGTGAGCATGGTTTACTATTGAGTATGCATCATTTGATTGCGGATGGCTGGTCCCTCGGCGTCTTTTTCCGCGAACTGAGCGCTTTCTACGACTCATTCACTGCACCCCTCGCAGTCTCCTCTCATCAGAGGCATATTGCCCCGCAATTACCTGCGTTACGGCTTCAATATGCTGATTACACTCTCTGGCAGAACGAATGGCTCTCAGGAGCTGTTTTGCAAGAACAACTGGCCTATTGGAAGAAGCAATTAGCGAACCTGGAATCTCTGACCCTGCCTACCGATATGCCCCGTCCGGCCCGGCAGCGTTTTCGGGGGCGCTATAAACGCTTCCAGTTTGATGCTGACCTCATTACGCAATTGAAGCATCTGAGCAGGCGCGAGGGCGTCACCCTCTTTATGACATTGCTGACAGGCTTCCAGATTCTGCTGGCGCGCTACAGCGGGCAGCACGATATAGCAGTGGGCACGCCCATTGCCAACCGTGTACGCAGCGAGCTGGAAGGGCTCATCGGACTCTTTGTTAATACGCTGGTGTTACGTGGCAACCTCTCAGGCAATCCCAGCGTACGCGAACTGCTGCAACGCGCGCGCCTACTCACCCTGGATGCCTACGCGCATCAGGATGTACCCTTCGAGAAGGTGGTGGAAGAACTCAACCCGCAGCGCAGTCTGAGCCATCATCCGCTCTTCCAGGTGATGTTCGCGCTGCAAAATGCGCCCCACAGCCCTCTTACACTCACGGATGTGGAAGTACGCCCGCTGGAACTGGAGTATACCACCTCTCGCTTTGATTTGATGCTTAATCTCCACGAGGAAGCGCAAGGGCTTGCGGGAGGCGTTGAATATGATCAGGATCTCTTTGCAGAGGAAACCATCGAGCGTTTGATCGGGCACTATCGACAGATTCTGGCCGCGATGGCTACACAGCCAGAACAACGACTTTCCACGCTGCCATTGCTGACAGAGGTCGAGCAGTCACAACTGCAAGCCTGGAACGCCACCACATTGGAGTATTCCCACGAACTCTGCCTCCATGAGCTGATTGAGGCTCAGGTGAGTCGTACACCCGATATAGTAGCCATCGTCTGGCAGGAGGAACAACTTACCTACGCCGAGCTCAATGCGCGGGCTAATCAACTGGCTCACTATCTGCAAAAACTGGAGGTTGGACCCGAAGTGCGTGTCGGCATCTGCCTGCAACGTTCGCCGGTACTGATAGTAGGACTACTCGCTATCCTCAAAGCTGGCGGCGCCTATGTCCCCCTGGACGCCGATTATCCCGCTGAACGGCTAGGTTTTATGCTCGCAGATGCTCAGATCGACGTGCTGCTCACTCAACAGAGCCTGCTCGGACGCCTCCCTGAGCATGTAACAGGGATTATCTGCCTGGATGCCCTCACGCAGGTCCTCGCCTCTGAAAGCGGGCAGCAGCCACGTTCGCGCGTAATGGCACAGAATCTGGCCTATGTGATCTATACCTCTGGCTCAACGGGCAAGCCCAAAGGTGTAGCCATTGCACACCATAGCAGCGTGGCTCTCTTGAGCTGGGTACACACAGTCTACTCCCCACAAGATTTCGCTGGAACGCTGGCCGCCACATCTATATGCTTCGATCTATCTATCTTTGAACTCTTCGCTCCGCTCAGTTGCGGCGGCACAGTCCTGCTTAGTGAGCACATTTTGCACCTGCCGTCCAACCCGCCAGCATGGCCCGTTACGCTCATTAATACAGTGCCATCCGCCGCCGCAGAATTAGTACGGGTGCAAGGGATTCCTCGGTCAACCCGCGTGGTGAATCTCGCAGGCGAAGCTCTACCGCTGAGTCTGGTGCAAGAGCTTTTCCAATTCTCTGCCGCGATGCGCATCTATAATCTTTACGGCCCCTCAGAAGATACGACCTATTCAACCGTAGCGCTTCTCCAGTCTGAAAGCCAGAATCCCCCGCCTATCGGTCATCCCGTTGCTAACACTGTGGCCTATGTGCTGGATGCGCTCCTGCGTATCGTCCCGCCAGGAGTACCAGGCGAGCTCTACCTCGGTGGCGATGGGCTGGCTCGTGGTTATCTGGCACGACCAGATCTCACAGCCGAGCGTTTTCTCCCCGATCCTTTCTGCCGCGTACCAGGAGCTAGATTCTACAGCACCGGTGACCTGGCGCGCTGGAGGAGCGATGGCAGCCTGGAATTTCTAGGACGCCTGGATCACCAGGTAAAACTGCGTGGCTATCGCATTGAACTGGCCGAGATTGAGGAGGCGCTTGCCCAACTGCCAGCAATACAAGAAGCAGTAGTGGTGCTACACGAAGACACTCCTGAAAACAAACGCCTGGTCGCCTATATCGTCGCCAAAGATGGGCTGCAGCCTCTGCCTCCAGAGCTGCATCGTGAGCTGAGGACAAAGTTGCCTGAATATATGTGTCCTTCAACTTATATGATCCTGGCAGCACTGCCGCGTACTACAACCGGTAAAGTGAACCGGGAAGCCCTGCCTTCTCCTGTATGGGAGCGACCCGAGCAGGAAGATAGCTATGTTGCTCCAGGCAACCCAATTGAAGAGGAACTGGCACGCTTATGGGCTGAGGTCCTTGAGATAGAGCGCGTTGGTGTCACCGACAACTTCTTTGCGGCAGGTGGGCACTCGCTGCTAGCCGTCCGCTTGCTCGCGCGCATCTCCGAAGTTTTTCAGGTCGAGCTATTGATCCACGATTTCTTTGAGGTCCCGACAGTTGCCGAGCAAGCTGCCACTATTCAGCAAAAGCGTGCCAAACAGGTGAAGCCGCATGACGCTCACAAGCCAGCCATCAAAGCTGTCGCCAGAGATCGCTATAAAACCAGTATTTCCGAACAAGGTGTGCTTACTTCGTCTAAAGCGACCAAGAAGGATATTGTCTCTGCCAGACCAATCGTCAAGGCCGTCGCCAGAACTCAATACAAAGCGAATATCTCCGAGCATGGTGTACTCAACTTGCCCGAGACCACCAGGGAGAGCCTTGCCCTGGAAAAAAGTGAGGAGGAATAAATGGAAACGGAGGTCTACGTCTTTCCTGTTTCTTTTGCCCAGCAGCAGCTCTGGTTTCTCGATCAATGGGCCGGAGGTAGTCCATTTTATAACCTCCCAGTTGTACTACGCCTGACGGGGCAGCTCAATATAGCCGCGCTGGAACAAAGCATTGGGGAGACCGTGAGACGCCACGAGGCCCTGCGCACAACGTTCCGCAACGTAGATGGGCAGCCAGTGCAGGTGATTACGCCTGCCTCCTCACCACATCAGGGAGCACACCGGGACGAACAACGCTGGACGATACCAGTCATAGATCTGGAGCAACTCTCTCAAGAAGCGCAAGAGGTCCATCTCCGTCAACTGGCCGTTCAGGAGATCCGGCGGGCCTTCGACCTCTCTCGTAGTCCTCTTCTGCGCACGAATCTCATACGCCTGCACTCACAAGAGCATCTATTGCTCCTCACCATCCATCATATTATCTCCGATGCCTGGTCGATAGATGTAATTTTTAAAGAGCTTGAGGCGCTCTACGTCGCGTTTTCCTCAGGCAAGCCCTCCCCACTGCCAGACCTGCCAATCCAGTATGCTGATTTTACGCTCTGGCAGAGAGACTATCTGCAAGGAGAGACCCTAAACACGCTGCTGGCATACTGGAAACAGCAATTCAGCAGGCCGGTCAGCGCGCTTGAATTCGTCCCCAATCGATCAGGAGTGAGAGAGCAAACATTCCAGGGCGCCACCCACTTTTTGCAATTGCCAAAACCACTCGCCGATGCGCTGAGAGCTTTGAGCAGGAGAGCGGGAACGACTCTTTTCATGACGCTGCTGGGGGCCTTTCAGGTGCTGCTGATGCGCTATAGCGGTCAGGAAGATATTGTAGTGGGTACCCCTGTAGCTAATCGTCCGCAGCGCGAGCTGGAACAACTCGTTGGTCTTTTCGTGAATACCCTGGCGCTTCGTCTTGATCTCTCAGGGAACCCGACCTTCCTCGATCTACTTGCTCGCGTGCGCAAGATGACATTGGATGCGTTTGATCACCAGGATCTGCCCTTTGGGCAACTTGTGGCAGTACTGAATCCAGAGCGCCGCCTGAGTCACTCGCCTCTCTTCCAGACATTTTTCACGCTGCACAATGCACCACAAAAACCTCTGACCTTGCCTCACCTCAGCGTGACCACGCTGCCAATAGACGTACAGCTTGCCCGCTTCGATCTTTCCCTGAACCTGCTAGAAAACGCTCGCGGCCTGGTTGGGACGCTGGAGTACAACACCAGCCTTTTTGAGACTGCGACCATTGAGGCGCTCATGAGCCATTTCGAGGTGCTTTTGCACGGCATTGTGAAGCATCCTGAACGCCGCCTTGATCAACTCCCTCTGCTTAGTGAAACCGAGAGTCAGCGGCTACTCATTGAATGGAATGATACCGCTACTGACTATCCTCACGATATCGCCTTGCACACGCTTTTCGAATATCAGGCGGCCCGTACCCCCGACGCCGTGGCTCTGGTCTATAATGATGAGCAACTGACTTATCATGAACTGGATCGACGTGCCAATTATCTAGGGCAACGTCTGTATAGTCTGGGCGTCAACCTGGAGACGCATGTAGGGCTCTACCTGGAACGCTCACTGGATATGGTTGTGGGACTGTTAGGCGTGCTTAAAGCCGGGGCGGCATACGTCCCACTCGACCCGGCCTATCCACCGGCCCGTCTCGCTTTTATGTTAGCTGACGCCGATATCTCTATTCTTCTGACCCAGACATTCTTACGTGATAGCTTACCCGCAGCAACAGCTCATGTTATCTGCCTGGACAACATCTGGTTGCCTGACACTCAGCAGAGCGAGCACCTCCCCGCTCTTCCCATTACGCTATTCAACCCCCAACAACTGGCCTATGTGATCTATACCTCCGGCTCAACGGGAGAACCTAAGGGGGTGCAGGTCCGACATCAGGCTGTGGTAAATTTCTTGACTTCCTTGCAAAGCCTGCTTGGTCTGCAAGCCAACGACGTTCTGCTGGCTATCACGACTCTGTCCTTTGACATCGCTGTGCTGGAACTTTTCCTTCCTTTATGCAATGGGGCGCGTACAGTCATTCTCTCGCGTGAGAGCGCAGCCGATGGCAATGAGCTGGTCCGGGCTTTACAGAGCAGCGGAGCCACATTCCTGCAAGCGACGCCGCTGAGCTGGCGTCTGCTGTTGGAGGCAGGCTATATGGGTATCCCTCATCTCAAAATGCTCTGCGGTGGCGAAGCTCTCACGCATGAGCTGGCTGATCGTTTGCTCCCCAGAGGCGCTGAACTCTGGAATCTTTATGGGCCTACAGAAACGACTATCTGGTCAACGGCTCAACGCGTGCAGCAAGAAGTTGCAACGCATTCCGGGGTGCCCGTATCTATCGGTCGTCCCATCGCTAACACACAGATATATCTGCTTGACAAGCGCCTGCGACCAGTGCCCACAGGCGTGCCTGGAGAACTCTACATTGGAGGTGCGGGTCTGGCACGCGGCTATCTCAAACGGCCCGATTTCACCGCTGAACGCTTCTTACCCCATCCCTGGAGTTCCTCGCCGGGCGAGCGCCTCTATAACACAGGCGATCTGGCACGTTATCGATACGATGGTACCCTGGAGTTTTTGGGGCGCAGCGATCAGCAGGTCAAGCTGCGCGGCTTCCGTATCGAATTAGGGGAGATTGAGGCGCACCTGCGTCAACACCCTGCGATACAGGAGGTGCTGGTAACGCTGTATGAAAACGCAACCGGCGATCAGCGCCTGATCGCCTATGTGGTTGCAGTCGCAGGGCAAGAAGTGACGCAAAGCCTGGTGCGCGACTACCTGCGCCCAAAGGTGCCGGACTATATGCTGCCCTCGGCGGTGGTCTCGCTGGAGCGCATACCTACGACGCCCAACGGCAAGCTGGATCGGCGGGCCCTTCCCGCTCCAGATATGGATCGACCCGATCTGAAAGTGGTCTATGTCGCTCCCCGTTCTCCGCTAGAGGAGCAGCTCGTCTCGATACTGGCAGAACTGCTGGGAGTGGAACGCGTGGGAGTTTACGATGACTTCTTTGAACTGGGCGGGCATTCATTACTGGCAATGCAGTTCCTTGCCAGGATTGCACGCGTGTTTTCTGTGCAGCTTTCCCTGCATAGGCTCTTTGAAGCCCCGACCATTGCCGGTCTAGCCGAAGCGATTGAAATGCTCCTGATAGAGAAGGTCATGACACTATCGGTAGATGAGATCAAAGAATCCTTACAAACATTGTGACAACGCATCAAACGAGCGTGGAGGCATCTATGCCAGAACAGGATAAACTTGCACAGCAACGCTCTGCGCTGAGTGCAGAGCAGAGAGCGCTGCTCGAAAAATGGATGCGAGGAACCATGAGCGACGCGCATCGAACGCAGGATATCCCGAGGCGCTCGTTCAACGGACCTGTCGCTCTGTCTTTCGCACAACAGCGGCTCTGGTTCCTTGCTCAGTTTGAGCCTGTTGCCTCCATTTATATCCTGTCAATCGCCGTTTCACTGCAAGGACCGCTCAACCTGTGCGCCTTGCAACAGAGCTTGAGTGAGATCGCACGCCGTCACGAAATGCTACGTACCCGTTTTATTTTGCTTGAGGAGGGTCCAGTTCAGGTGATTGATCCTCCTGCGATCATAGCTATGCCACTGGCCGATCTGACAGCACTTTCCAAAAATGAGCAGCAAATACAGGCAGACTATCTCTCAGGAGAAGAGGCCGAGCGCTCCTTCGATCTGGTAAATGGCCCCCTCTGGCGCGCTCGCTTACTGCGCCTGAGTGCCAGAGAGCATATTTTGTTGCTCAGTATGCACCACCTTATCTGCGATGGCTGGTCGATGAGCGTCCTCTTCCGCGAGATCGGCACCCTCTATTCAGCTTTTAGCGGAGGAAACGCCTCGGAGTTACTGGAACTCCCGCTTCACTATGCGGATTATGCCCTCTGGCAACGCGAGTGGCTGACCAGCGAGCGGCTGCAAGAGCAATTGCGCTATTGGAAGAGGCAACTGGCTGATCTGCCGCAACTTACTTTACCTACCGATCACCCTCGACCAGCTCTCCAGCGATTCCGTGGACGCAATCTAAATGTTACATTTCCACAGGAACTGGTTGAATCGCTCAGGCATGCGAGCCAGCGAGAGGGCGTAACCCTGTTTATGATCCTGCTGGCAGGTTTTCAGGTACTCCTGGCACGCTACAGCGGGCAGTATGACCTGGCAGTAGGAACGCCGATTGCAAATCGCACACGGAGCGAGCTGGAGGGGCTGATCGGCCTCTTCGTCAATACGCTGGTGCTACGCTGCGACCTTTCGAGCGATCCCACAGTCCACGAGTTTCTAGGACAGGTCCGCCAGGTTGCGATCTCCGCCTATGCGCATCAGGACCTTCCCTTTGAAAAGCTGGTTGAGGAGCTCAATCCTCAACGCAACTTGAGCGCCAACCCGCTTTTTCAGGTGATGTTCTCTCTACAACCAGCCCCCAATGACGCTCTACACCTGGCTGGGATAGAATGGCGTGTGCTTCCGGTACAGCACAGCACCAGCCTGTTTGATCTGAGCATGAATTTGTATGAGATGCAGGAAAAGCTGGTTGGGGTTGTTGAGTACGATATGGACTTATATGTGCCTGAGACCATCACTCGCCTGATTGGACATTATCAACAAATCCTGGTCGGCATGGCGGCCCACCCGCAGCAGAGACTCTCCCGCCTACCACTCCTGACGGATGGCGAACGCGAGCAGCAGCAAAACTGGAATGCGACTAGCACAGAAGACTATCGGGAAGTTTGCCTGCACGAGCTTTTTGAAGCGCAGGTGGAACTGGTGCCAGATGCCGTGGCGGTCATGTTTGAGGACCAACACCTGACCTACAGCACAGTAGATAGACAGGCCAATCAACTGGCACATTACCTTCAGAAATTGGGTGTCAAGCCCGAAACGCGGGTGGGGATCTGCCTGGAGCGCGAACTGCTGCTGATCGTGGCTCTGCTTGGCGTCCTCAAAGCTGGAGGAGCCTATGTTCCTTTGGACCCTGACTACCCGCTTGAGCGACTTGCCTTTATGCTCGCTGACGCCGATGTGGCCGTGCTCCTTCTGCAAAAGCGGCTGTCTTCCCGCTTATTGCCACAGGATCTGCCGGTTGTTTTCCTTGATCATGATAGCGATCACATCTGGTCTCAAATCCCGGCTCGCCCTATTAGCGGAATCAGGCCGGATAATCTGGCCTACATCATCTACACTTCTGGCTCAACAGGTAGACCTAAAGGAGCAATGTTGACCCATCGAGGGATCTGCAATCGACTGCTCTGGACGCCAGGGACATATTCAGCCAGCCCTCCAGAACGAATCTTGCAGAAGACTCCTGCCAGCTTTGATGTGTCGGTCTGGGAATTTTTCGGGCCATTGATAGCGGGGGGCTGCCTGGTGCTGGCAAGGCCAGGAGGCCAGCGAGAAAGTTCCTATTTGCGTGCAGCGATTATTGAGCAGCAAATCACCGCTGTCCACTTCGTCCCCCCCATGCTCAATCTATTTTTGGGAGAAGGAGATATTGAGCAATGCACCTCCCTCAGATACGTGCTTTGTGGTGGAGAGAGTTTGCCATATGAGCAGCAAAAGCGCTTCTTTGAACGACTTCACGCGGATCTGTATCATCTCTACGGCCCCAGCGAGGCTTCAGTAGATGTTACTTCCTGGCGCTGCGATCCCCTCTCTGAAGCGCGCATCATCCCCATTGGTCATCCCATACCCCATACACAACTCTACGTTCTAGATCATGCTCTAAACCCTGCTCCCATCGGCATCCCTGGAGAACTCTATCTGGGAGGCGTCGGCCTGGCCCGTGGCTATCTCAACCGCCCCGAGTTGACGGCTGAACGCTTTATCCCCAATCCTTTCGTAGGAACTCCCACGATGAAGCGGGGAGGTACAAGCGCGTCCGAGCCAGGAAGCAGGCTCTATCGGACCGGCGACCTGGTCCGTTATCGGACTGACGGCGCGCTAGAGTTCCTGGTGCGGCTTGATCAACAGGTAAAAGTGCGCGGCTTTCGCGTCGAACTGGAAGAAATTGAGGCTGTTCTTCTCGCTCATCCGCAGGTGAGCAATGCGGCTGTTCTCTTACGCGAGGATATGCCTGGCGAGAAACATCTGGTTGCCTATATCATTCAGAGAGAAGAGAGCGAACTCCACGAGCAGGACGTGCGCAGCCATCTTCAGCAGCGTTTGCCGGAATACATGCTTCCCGCAGCTTTTATCTTTCTAGAAACTTTCCCTCTCATGATTAATGGCAAGCTTGATCGACAGCAATTACCAGCTCCTGCCTGGGAAACCGTCGCAACGCGCGGCTATGTCGAGCCGACAACATGGACAGAAGAAACGCTGGCCCGTATCTGGGCTGAGGTGCTGGGTCTTGAACAGATCAGTACCCATGCCAACTTCTTTGAGATCGGGGGCGATTCTATTTTGAGCCTGCTCGTTGTTGCTCGCGCCTCCCGGGCTGGCCTGACCATTACTCCCAGGCAGATGTTCCAGTATCAGACCATTGCCGAACTGGCTGCCGTTGCAAGCAGAGAGGTTGTGGCACAGCAGGAAGAGGAAGAATTGCAGGGAACCTTCGCGCTCTTACCTGTGCAAATCAGGTTCTTTGAACAGAAATTTGCCGCGCCGAACCACTGGAATCAGGCGATGTTCCTTGAGGCTCCCTATCAAAGCCTCAAGCCAGCCATACTTCATCAAACGATGGCGTATCTGATGGAACACCACCCCGCACTGCGTTTGCGCTTCACCTGCCAGAATCATGCATGGGTACAGCACTTTGCTACAGAAACTATGACTCCTTTGCCGGTATGCTCCCTCGATCTTAGTTACCTGGCAAAGCAGGAACAGGTGCAGATCATGCAAGGGGTGATAACTCAGACTCAGACCAGTTTCAATCTGGAAACAGGACCATTGTTGCGCGTCTTGCATATCATACGTAGTACTACAAATAAGCAAATCCAGGCTGCTAACCAGGAGGCAGGAGAGGTTGGGGAACCGGACTTGCTACTGCTGGCTGCACATCATCTCGTCGTGGACGGAGTCTCCTGGCGCATTCTTTTAGAAGATTTCCATAGTATTTATACTGGCTTGCTATCCAGCGAACCAACGTCGGACGCGATCAATCGGGTCCCTACGAAGACCACCTCTTTTAAGCGATGGTGTGAAGAGCTCCAAAGCTATGCCAGTTCGGCGGTTCTCGCCCAGGAAGTTGATTACTGGCTGGATGAAGCGCGCAAAGATGTGCCCCGGCTGCCACTGGACTTTACTGCGGAGCCAACGGCTAACACGGAAGCCTCAGAGAGCATAGTCACTATCTCGCTAGACAGCGAAGAAACTAGAGAGCTGCTCCAGGATGTGCCTGGTGTCTATCACACGCGTATCGACGAGGTATTGCTAACGGCTCTACTCCTGGTCTGCGCTCCCTGGTTGGGTCGATCCAGATTGCTGATCGACCTGGAAGGACATGGTCGCGAAGCACTTTTTGAGTCGCTTGATCTCTCGCGCACGGTTGGCTGGTTTACCAACATCTTTCCTATACTGCTCACACTGGAACATATCTTTTCCTTATCGTCGGCTCAGAAAGATCCGGGAGCGGCTCTAAAAGCTGTTAAAGAACAGCTTCGTAGCGTTCCTCAGCATGGCATCGGCTACGGGCTTCTGCGCTACATGAGCCCGGATCAGACGATCCGAGAACGCTTAGCGGCTCTTCCCCAGGCTCAAATCATCTTTAACTATCTAGGGCAGTTCGAGGGGATACATTCTGACATAGAAGGAGTTCTCTTCAGATCA
>Ga0070741_10014987_pt1 | contig 13263 bp, 15 predicted proteins | sample Coa_R1_4_FD_66440 | JGI IMG/M metagenome (GOLD analysis project Ga0070741, IMG submission 66440) | Surface soil microbial communities from Centralia Pennsylvania, which are recovering from an underground coalmine fire - Coalmine... | ecosystem: Environmental > Terrestrial > Soil > Unclassified ... | reverse complement strand
CGTTCTGGAATGCCGCCCTCTACAACTGGCGCCCGGACGTGGTCTACCCAGGTATCCAGGTCATCACCCCGCAGGCTGTGTTCAACGGCGTCTCCACGCTCACTGGCTACTGGCTGATGATCGCGCAGCCGCAGCGCAACTCCGCATTAGAGAACGACAACGCCTGCAAGGGGCTCTGGCTTGATCGTGCGGCGGCGGTCGCCAATCAGCCTTTTATCGTCGGCGGTACGATCAGCGGAGGCAACCGGCAGAACTTGCAGTTCTCGCCCGTGCCGCTGGGATCGAACTATCCGCAGCCGTTGGGCCAGTGATGGTCACGCTCCACTTCTTCAACGACCGCCCGCCGCTCGCGATCTACGCCAGCGCAGAAGAGCCGCCGCAACTCACCATCCCGGTCGAACTGCCGGCCCGCAAGATCGACGCCTACTGCCGCGGCATCGGCTTCGTGCGCCCGTTAAGCAAAATCACCCGATGCCGCTGTCTCTCACCGTCGATCCGATCTCCCGCGATATCGCTGGCCTGATCAGCGATCTCTCCCCGCAGGCCGTGTCTGCGCAGCTCGTCGCGGCCGCACGTGGCGCGCTTGCCGAGGCCGATGCCCAGAATCAAGCCGCCCTCGGCTACGTCCCGAAGCACACCACGACAGTCGACGGTGCCGAGGGCGCATCTGAGGACAACGTTAGGCCGAACGGCACGATCGTCTATGACTTCGCCATCATCGACGACGTGTTCGCCTGGATCATGGATGCGCTGGAGAAGGCAGCTCCGGTGCGCTCCGGGCGCTTCGAACATTCGTTCGCCCTCTTCGCCGACGGCGTCGAGGTCGATCCCGCGCAGGTCCCGCAGGCCTCAGAGTATGTGTTCGTCAACACCCAGCCCTATGTGCGCAAGGTGGAGCGGGGCTTCAGTCCGCAGGCCCCGCACGGCGTGTTCGAGGCCATCGCGACGCTCGCGCGCCAGCAGTTCGGCAGCCAACAGGCGAAGATCAGCTTCGGATATCGCGCTCTCACCGGTGGTGCGATCGGCGCATGGGCATCGACGCCGAGCGCGCGCCGGCTCGCAGCCTCGCATCGCGGCACTGGCGCGAAGCACACCGATTGGCTGACGCAGTCGCCGGCCATCATCGTCACGCTGAAATAACCTCCGGGGGGGGGCGCTCGTGGCCTCGCTGCTCGTCAAGCAAGCCGTCGCCGCGCGCCTCGCCGCGAACTGGTCGGCGACGCCTATCGCCGGCCTCAACCAGGAGGGCGATGCCCCCGTCGACGGCTCGGCCTTCATCGCCGTGCAGTATCCAGTCGCGAACGAGGCGCATGTCGGCATGGCCGGCGTTGGCCAGCGCACGTTCCGCGAGACCGGCGTCATCCGCATCGTGATCTCGACGCCGCGCGGGCAGGGGACTGATCTCGGCGATAGCTATGCCGACACGCTGCGCGCGCTCTTCCGGGCGCAGGACTTCGGCGCCTCGGGAAGCTTCGGCGGCGTGCGCTGTCTTGCTCCCTCGCCGCCGGTCGAAGACGACTCCAACGATCACGGTAATTATTACGTCCAGAGTTTCGCGGTGCCGTACTACGCCGACATCCTCGCCTGATAGGAGACTTCCGTGGGAGCAACAAATCGCTTTAAACTGAGCCGCGTTCTCGAAGTCACCAAGGGCACGACGCCCGCGTCTCCGGCCTTCAAAGAGATCCGCATCACCTCGGATGGCCTGGTGGCGACGCCGACGCGCACGACCTCGAACGAGATTCGCTCCGACCGTCAGGTTACCGACCAGATACTCACCAAGATCGACGCTGCAGGTCCGCTCGGTATCGAGGCATCTTTCAGCGCCCATGACGATGAGATCGAGGCCGCGCTGCAGGGCACATGGGCGAACAATCCGTCGATCACTGTCGTCACGACCGATACGGAAATCTCGGATGTGTCGACCACGACGCTCACTACAAACACCGGGCTCGGCACGCCGTTCAAGGCGGGAATGCTGTGCTATACGTTCGGGTTCAACACCTCCGCGAACAATGGTCTCTTGGCGCGGGTGGCATCGTCAGGGTCGACATCGATCGTCTTTCCGGCGGCGACCTTCACGGCCGAGAGCAATCCTATCCAGGTCGGCGCCGGCGTTCGCGTCGTCGGGTTTCAGGGAGCCTCTGGCGACATCACTGCGACCTCGACAGGGTTGGCGTCGACGTCGCTGGATTTCACGACGCTTGGCCTCAACGCAGGCCAATGGGTCAAGATCGGCGGTGACGCTGCCGGCAATCAGTTTGCGACTGCTGCGCTCAATTCTTATGCGCGCATCTCCGGGGCGGCCGGCGCGATCGCGGCCCATGCGCTTACGTTCGATATTCTGCCGACGGGTTGGACGACAGACGCCGGAACCGGCAAGACGGTCGAAGTGTTCATGGGAGATTTCGTCAAGAACGGCACGACGCAGCGAGGCTTCACCTACGAAGGCCAGCAGCAGGATCTGACGTCGCCAAGCTTTGAATACTTCCCTGGCCAACAGGTCGATGGTCTCTCGTATGCGCTGAAGGCCGGAGCGGTCGTGACCGGAACGATCAACCTGATCGGCCAAGGGTTGCCGTCTCCGCTGACGACGCGTGCCTCCGGGGCGACCGACATCGCGGCGCCGACATTTCCGGTGCTCAACGCTGCCAACAATATCGGCCGCCTTATGATGAATGGAACTGTCGTCAGCTCGCCGTCCTACATGATGGAGCTGGGGCTCGACATTAAGAATAACCTCGCCGGACAGGGAGCGTTGAACAGCCTCACACCGGTCGGCATCCGCGACGGCGAGGTTTCGGTGTCCGGCCCCATCAGTCAGTACTTCGGCGATCTGACGTCGCTAAACGCCGTGCTTAACGATACCGACACGTCGATCATGTTCCGGATGGGACGGCTCGACGGCAATCGCGAGTCGCTGATGTTCGATGTGCCGGCGGTCAAACTCACCGGCACCGCGCCAGTCAGCGGCAAAAATCAGGACCGCATGTTCACCGGCAGCTATGCGGCGAAGAAGCACGCGACGCTCGGATTCACGGTCTCGTGCTCTCGCTTCTGGTATCTGCCGGTTGCTTCGTAAAGTCGTCACCCTTCACCCCTCTACTGAAAAAGGCCGCCACGAATGAAGCTCTCCGACATCCGCCGCGATCCCGCGACCATCGAAGCCGGCACCTGGGTCAAGGACATCCCCGGCATGGGGGACCTCGAGGTGCGGGTCCGCGGCAAGGACAACGCTGACTGGCGCCGCCTTGAGGCGAAGCTCATCGCTCGCGTGCCGCGCGAAGCGCGAGAAAATGGGCGTATCTCGATCGAGCAGGTCGACCGCATCACCGGGATGCTTCTTCTCGATGCGTGCCTGATCGGTTGGAATAACCTCACCGACGATGCCGGCCCGGTGCTCTACTCGTACAACAAGGCCGAGGAGCTGCTCACGAAGCCGGAGTTCAAGGCCTTTCGCGACGCGGTGCTGTGGGCCGCGACGCTCGTCGCCGATGGTCAGGCGCAGGCGACCGCGGACGCGGTAAAAAACTGATCGAGCGGGTCGCCTGGGACCTTTCCCCGGTCGCCCCGCATGCGCAAGGCATCGTCCGCGCCGCAATCGAGGCCGGCGATCCAATCCCGGAGGGCATCGAGCCGCCGGAGATCATTCCCGAGGCATGCTTCGCCTATTTCGCCTACGGCGAGCTCGCGAGCTGCCGCACCGGCATGACGCCGGTCATTCCGTTCACGGCGATCGACGCGTATGCGGCGCGGTACGGGATCCGCGATCTCGATGAGTTCGAGCGGTTCCTGGCGTTGGTGCGCACGATCGAGCGCGCGCAGCGGGACGCGAAAGCGCCTTTGGCGGAATAGGTGAGGCGATGGACACCAACACGATCCGCCAGATCACGATCAAAGGCTCGACCGACGGCGTTGACGAGGCGACCGCCTCGCTCCAAAAGCTGTCGGACGCGACCGACCAGGTCATCACGGTCTCGACCAAGTCGAGCCAGTCGACGCTCTCGGTGCAGGCCGCTGTCGATCGCTATCAGAAGTCGCTCGACTCGACCTATCGAAACCAGACCTCGTTCCAGAAGGCGCAGGACACCCTCAACAAGGGCCTCGATCAGGGCGTCATCAGCCAGGATCGATATAACCAGCTGATCGCGCTGGCAGCGGACAAGTACAATACGACGTCGGGAGCGTCGAAGGCGTTCCAGACGGCACTATCCGGCATCAACGGGCAGGTGGTCGCATTGAGCGCCGGCGCAGGGCCAGTTGGGACGATCCTCGCGGCGTTCGGCCCTGCGGGCATCGCGGCGGCAGCCGGCATCGGTTTGGTGACCACCGCCTATCATGCGATGGTCGACAGCTCGCTCGAGGCGGGGCGGGCCGCACGTGAGACGCAGACCTTCCTGCTCACCACGGGCCTGACGACTGATCAATTCAGCGCGTTGAAACGGGCGTCCGTCGACCTCGGCATCTCGACTGACGATCTGACGGCGCGTCTCGATCGTTTCAGCCTGCAGATTCACTCGGTCAACGATGCGACCGGGCCGCTTTACGACGCGATCCGCAAGGTCAATCCGGTGATCGCCGATCAGATGGTGGCGGCGCGCGACACCGGGACGGAGATCAATCTGCTCGCCAAGGCCTACCAGCAAGCGTCCCAGTTCCAGAAAGCATTGATCGCCGAGAGCGCGTTCGGCCGCGGCGGCGTTGCGTTCGGACCGACGCTCAATGCTGTCGCCGACGCCGGTGGCCTGCAGGCGATGCAGAAGGCGCTGGACGACATCAACACCGGGACGGAGGCGCAGATCGCGCTACGCGCCAAGCTCACGACGCAGTTCGAGGAGAACAACAAGGCGGCGGAAAAGCTGATCACGTCGATCTATTCCGACAACATCCTCTCCATCGCCGACAGCCTTTCCGAAAAGACCCTGGCCTGGGCAAAGGCGTTGAAGAGCGCCGCTGATGAAGCCCAGCGCATCGCCGGCAGCCCGATCGATTATCTGATCAGCAAAGCGGCGCCGAACTTCGGAACAGGGGCGCCTTCCCAGCCTTCGGCCACGATGCCGGTGCCGCCGCTCTCTCTAAGCTCCGCGGAAGGCTTCGGAAAAGGGGCTGGTGACTCGCCGACGGCCATCGCCAATAAGTATCAGGCGTTACTCGGCGCGCTTGGCCAAGCCGCGACGCCGGCGCAGCAACTGCAGGGCCGGTTCAACGAATTGAACAAGGCGATCGAGCTAAACATTATCGATGCCGGGCAGGCAGCTAGGGTGCAGGGCATTCTGAAGGAAAGCTTCGCCGTCGATCAGCTCCGCGCCATGGTGTCCGCGCTTGGCGCCGCGGCGACTCCGGCGGAGCAGTACCGCGTCACGGTCGCCTCGCTGCATCTGGAGCTCGACAAGGGCCAGATCAGCCAGTCGACCTATAACCGCGCCGTCGCCAATGCGGCCATCACGTATGACCAGGCCATCAATGCAGGTCGCGAGCGGCTTGGCCTGCTCACCACGGAAGAGATCGGACTCGCGAACCTGCAGGCGATCCAGGACGGCGTGTCGAAGGGCTTCATCCGCTCGAGCACCGACATGACGACGGCGCAGCTTGTGCTCGCGAAGTCGCTCAAGGATACCAACGATCGGATGGAGGTGCTGCGGTCACCATTGCCCGGGCTCACCCAGGCGACGCTCGACGCCGGCAACTTCGCCAAGCAACTCGACACGCTCACCACGACGTCGCTCACGAATTTGGGCAACGGCCTAACCGATATCCTCACCCAGACGGTCGACCTGCAGACGGGCATCAAGAACCTCGAGCAGCAGCTCATCAAGTCGCTGGTCAACATGGTCGTGCAGATGACGATCGTGCAGCCGATCGCCGCGACGCTGCGGGCGACGTTGTCGCCGCTGGCGGCCTTCGGTATCGGCGGCGGCAGCAATCCGATCGTGCCGGGTGCCACGAACGTTGTCGGCGCCAACGGGGATCTTCCCGTGCCGACGTTCCAGGCGCACAGCGGCGGCCTTATCGATTCGATCTCTCCGACTCGGTACGTCCATCCAAGCTACTTCGACGACGCGCCACGCTATCATTCGGGCGGTGTCGCCGGGCTTGCCCCCGATGAGGTGCCGGCGATCCTTCAGCGCGGTGAGCGCGTGGTGCCGGCCGGCGCCGGCAGCGGCACGCTCAAGCAGGAAATCACCTTCAACGTATCCGGAGCGATGGGCAGAACCGAGATACTGCAAGCGATCTCGCAGGGCATGGCGGCTGCGAGGCAGCAGGCCGTCTCAATCGTTAACGCAAACGCGCCCGCGCGGCAGGACCGTTATAATAAGCTCGGCACCTAAAGCCGGGGAGATAAACCTATGCAAGATCACGTTGCACGATACGCCATAATCGCTCTGATCAATCATCTGATCATCACGAGAGCGGTGAATTATCGCGACCTCAAGCAGCATTTTGACAAAGAGGCGGAGAATTTCGAGCGAACCTTTACCGACGCCTATGCAGACGATCCGGAAGGTCATGCTCGGATGGCACCCGAGATTGCGCAGATCGTTGCCGGGTTGCGTGATTTTATCCCGGAGGTGCAGGACGGCCCTAATCAGCGCGTTGCTCTCAGGCTCGTAAAGAGCGACGAGAGTTCGGATGACGGCATATGACCGACGTCACCCTCCCGCATTTCCCGGGCGATCTCCTCCGTGAGGCGAACCTCCTCTGGGAGATCCAGGGAACTGTCCTTTCGGGCGGCCAGACCGCGACCGGCGCCATGCCCATTACGCGGCTCGACGGGGGGGGGTTGTGGAAATGCACCCTCGGCCAGGTCGGACTATGGGACGCCGACCGGCGGCGTTCCTGGCGTGCCCTGACGGCCATTTGCGATGGCGGCGCCCAGCCCATCGTGGTGCCGGTGCACGACATGGTCGATCAGCCCTGGCCGTTGATCGGCGGCGTGCCGGACATGACGTTCGACATCGTCTCGCATGACGACGGCACGTTCTTCGACGACGGAACCGGCTACGAGAGCGGGCTGATCGAGATCAACTGCGCCGGAGGGGCGTCGCTGCGCGAGACGGGGATGAACGTGAGGATCGTCGCCGGTGATGATCTCAAGGGCGGCGAGCACTTCTCGATCGACCATCCTGATTTGCGGCACCGGCTCTATCGGGTCCGCACTGCGGTCGACAATGGCGGCGGCTCGTGGGCGATCACCTTTCGGCCGCCGCTGCGCGCCGACGTCCTCGATGGAACGCAGCTCAATTTCGACCGCCCGCAATGCGTCATGCGGCTCGCCAAGCCCGATGCGATGGATGCGACGTTCGAGCCGCCGTTCAATAGCAACGCCGATGTGAGCTTCATCGAAGCGTTCCCGCCGTTCCCGGATTGATTTGCCACGCCTCTCTGGAGGGACTTCGCATGCGCGTGTCCGAGCTGATCGGCGTCCTTTTCATCTGGGCGCTCGCAACCGTCTCGCTCTCGATGTGCGGCCTATACGTCTATCCGGTCGAGGCCGGCGAGCGATGGCGCGCACAGCATGCCAATGATCCGGCGGGCTCTTGCGACAATGTCTGTGCCTGGGTGCGCGATCTCAAGATGCCGGACCTGCCACTGACGTCCTGCTGCGGCGAAGCCGACCGTTTCGAGGCCGACGACTTCGAGCGCGAGGGCGACCACTACGTCGCGATCATCACGGATGGGCATGGCGTCGTCCGCAACGGCACACGGGTCGTGATTCCGAACCACAAGATCAAATGGGACGCCGGCAATCCGACGGGGCGAGGGCAGGTGTTTCTCGGTGGCGCGTCGCTCGATTCGCCGGGGAATGTTTATTGCTACGTGCCGCCCGGCGGGGTTTAGAGCCACCGGAGCCCTGACCATGCGCGGACGTGCCCCCAATCTTCTTCCTGCCGAAATCGAGAACATCCGCAAGGCTTATGCGGACGGAGTGCGGGCGGCCGACCTGGCGCGCCGCTACGGTTGCTGCCGGCAGACCATCATCAACCATTGCAACACGCACGCCCGGCTCGCCAAGCAGCGGGAGCGGCAGCTCGATCACCGCCAATGCACGCACGAGGCCTCGGCCTCCAAGAAAGCCGCCGGCATCTCCGGCGATTACAGCCGGGCCGATCCGGAGGCGATCGAGGAGCGTGATCGCCGGCTCGCATTGGCGCCGGCGAGCCTCACGGCGGCATTTTGCGGTGACCCGCTGCCGGGCTATTCCGCGCTCGATCGCGCGAGGGCGCGGCCGGCGAAGCAAGACGCGATCTGAGCCATGGCCGTCTCCCTTTCCGACGACGAGATCAACGCGCTCGCCTCCGATACGCAGCGGATCGGCATCTTCTTCCGCCTGGCGACCGATCCGGTCGTGCGGCTATGGCTGGGCGTCGGCGACATCGAGCCCGGCGCCAACGCCTATGATGCCACCAACGAGACCTATTCGGGCCTTGGCCAACTGATGGACGTGCCGGCGCTGCAGCAGCTCGTCAACGGCGTCGCCGACCGCGTGACGTTTCATGTGTCGGGTGTGACCGCAGAGGCCTCCGCCATGGCGGCCGGCGAGGCGAACCTCGTCAAGAACAAGGCGGTCGCAGTCGGCATCTGCCTGTTCGGCGCCGACTGGCGCCAGCTCGGCATCCCGATCTGGATATGGCGGGGAACCGCGGATTTCGTGACGCGGCAGCAGCAGTCGAGCGGTTCGGGCAGTCAGGGCGATCCGGTGATGATCACCAGGGTGGTCGAGCTCTCGGTCGGCTCGCTGTTCACGTCGCGTCGCCGGCGGGGGCTTTCCTACCTCACCGATCACGACCAGCAGGCTCGCCACCCGGGTGACCGGTTCTGCGAGCGCACCGCGCTGATGGCCGGCACCAACAAGGTCTGGCCGACGTTCTAGGAGAGCAGCTCCATCGCCTTCTCGGGCGATATTCGCGCCGCGATCAGAAGGCGAAGGAAGCGCGCGACCGGCTCTGGGACGTCGCGGCCGCGTTTGGCATTTGGACCCCCATCCAGCGGCGTACGGTGCCCTCATCGACCCCAATCAAACGCGCGGCCTCGGCCTGATAGAGACCGAGGGCGTCAAGGGCGGCGCGGAATTCGAGATGAGTCATCGTCGTCAGGCAGCAGGAAAGAGCTCCTCGCCAGCATCGTCGCTATCGGCCTCGACAAGCCACACGCCGTGCGGGCGTTCGCTAATCTGCCTCGCTTCGATAATGGCCTCCTCGCGCGTAAAAGTGCGGCCCTCGAAATAAGATCGGCCGAAGCTGTCTGTGAGAATGTATTTAGTCATTTGTCTCTCCAGCGTTTCGGGATTTGGTCTGCAGGGCGATAGACTGGGACCCGAGGTATTCGCCGGACTGTCAGCGCGGAGCATAACGTGCCGGACCGGTTTGAGGATTTGCGCACTTAACCCGATCAGTGCCATCCCAGTCTATCGCCCTACAGAGCCTTCCCAGTTCCGTTCTGATGATTTGAATATAAGGGCCATTGGCCCGTATGTCCAATCACGAATTGTTACAGGGCCAATGGCCTGTGATCTAAGGAAAACGTCCCGATGTCCGATCCCGATCGCGACCTCGCGGCGACGCTGCGCGCTTACCTGGAAGCCGCCGGGCGCCGGCCGTTCGGCTGGGGCACGTTCGACTGCTTTGTGTTCGTTGCCGATTGGCTGATCGCCGCCGGACATCCGGATCCCGCCACGGCCTTCCGCGGCACCTATGGCACGCGCCAGGGCGCGCGCGGCATCACCCAGGACCACGGCGGGACTGTGCGTTGCGCCGATGCCCTGCTCACCGCGATCGGCTGCACGCCGACGGCGCGGCCCAACGTCGGCGACGTCGGCTTGGTGCGCATCGCCGTGCCGCTCGCAGTCGACGACGTCGGCCGTGTCCGGCTCGGCAAGCAAACCGTCGGCGCCATCTGCGCGCCCGGGCGCCGTTGGGCGATCAAGACGACCGCCGCAACCCTGACGCTCGCACCAGCCGCGTTCGTGCGCGCGTGGTCACTGCCGCGGCTTTAGAGAGGCGAGATGCCGGAATTCGCCGGAATCCTGATCCTCGGCGCCCTGGGCGTTGGCGAAGCCGCGGCCGTCGCCCCGATCGCGATCTTCGGGATAACGACCGGATTGTCGGCGGCCTCGATCGTCGGCGGCGCCGTGCTGCTCGGCGGCTCGATCGGCCTGCAGCTCCTCACCGCGAAAAAGCCCAATGCGGGCGTAGCGCAAGCAGTCGGACCCGGGCCGGCGCTGCCGCCGCCCGATGCCGGCAACCAGCCGCTGCAGCAGGCGATCGCGTCGCGCATCGTCGGCTACGGCACGGTGCGGCTCGCCGGCGCCTACGTGCTGTTCGAGGCGCAGACCGGCATCAGTTACGACGTGATCGCGTTCCACCACGGGCCGATCGCCGCCATCCGCGGGTATTACCTGCACGACGACGCCGTCACGCTCGACGGCTCGGGCTTCGTGGTTGCGCTCCCCGACGGCCGCTACGGCACGAGCCAGATCAAGATCAAGACCAGGCTCGGCGCGACGCCGGAGACCGCCTATTCGGAGATCACGACGCCGCTCTCGACGATCTGGACCTCGGCGCACCGCGGGGACGGTCTCGCGAGCCTCGCGATGATCTGCGCGGCGGCAGCGACGCCGTCCGATTTCGCTAACACCTATCCGCGCGGGCTGCCGCTGCCGTCCGTGGTCGCCGACTGCACGCCGATCTATGACCCGCGCCTCGATGTCAGCCTGGGCGGCACGCAATCGCAGGGCGATTCCACGACCTGGGCCGTGTCGAGCAATCCGGTCCTGCAGGTCATCGACTTCCTCACCAACAGCGATCGCGGCTTCGGCTTCGACTGGGACGAGCTGATCGCGCCGTCGCTGTCGGCCCTGATGGCGCAGGCCGATCTCTGCGATGACCTGGTGGCCCGCAACGACGGCTCGCATGAGCCGCGCTATGCCTCGAACGGGTCGTTCCCGCTCGACAGCGACCCGGCCGACGTCGTCTCCTCGATCGTCGACACCTGCGATGGCTGGATCTCGCAGAACGGCGACGGCTCGCTGGTGATGACCGTCGGCGTCTATGCCGGCCCGACCGTGACGCTCACCTCCGCCCACATCCGCGGCTGCGCCCTGCAGTACGGCGTCGGCGAGGAAGAGGAGATCAACGAGCTCACGATCGACTACACCGAGCCGGCGCTCGACTATAAGACCACGCCGGCGCAGCCATGGGACAATCAGGCGGCGATCGACTCGCGCGGCCGGACATTGTCACAACGCCTGGCGCTGCCGTGGGTCATGTCCTTCACTCAGGCCCGCCGTCTCGCCAAGCGGCGCGATGCCCGCAACAACGCTCCACTGCGCGGGACGCTGACGACGACGCTCTATGGCCTGCGCGCGCTCGGCGAGCGCTGGATCGCGATCCAGGCGTCCGACCTGCCGGACCTCGAGGACCTGGTGATCGAGGTCCAGGGCATCACCATCGATCTCCTCAACGCGGCCTGCCAGATCAAGTTCGTGTCAGTCGACCCGGCGACGATCGACGCATGGGATCCGGCGAGCGAGGAGGGCACCGGCCCGACCATTCCGGCAAAGCTCGTCTCGCCGGCGGCGCCGGTGCCGGCGAACCTGTCGCATTTCGTGATCAGCAACTTCGTCTACCTGACGTTCGATGATCCGGGCATTCCGCTTTTCTTTCAGGCGGGCTACCGCGTCAGCGGCGGGGGCGCCTATACGATCGGGCCGAATCTCGCGAGCTACAACGCCGGGCCGGGACGCCTCGAGGTGATCATGATGTCGCCCGGGCCCGGCACATGGGACTTCGAGCTGCGCTCGGTGACGCCGGGCGGCGCGACCTCGGCGTTCTGCTCGCCGATCACCTTCACGCTCACGGTCTAGCAATATGTCCGTCTTCACCAAATTCCTCTCGGAGATCTGGCGCAACTACGTCACCGACGGCGTGCCGTCGTCGGGGCCGCAGATGCCCGTCAAGGCGGATATCCGGGCATGGGGCACGCAGGCCGAGACCGCGATCGAGCAGCTCGTAGCGGCGACGTGCACGAACTTCCGCAACATCGCCGGCCGTAACGGTGGCTTCGAAGTCTGGCAGCTCGGCACGTCCGTGAGCGTCCCGGCTTCGACAACCGCCTACACGGTCGATGGTTGGTATTTGACGACGGGGGCCAATCAGGCGTCCGCAGTCGCACAAGGTGCCGCTTTGACCCCCGGCTCCATCAACTCGGCGGCCGTTTTTCGCAACTCCGGCCAGACCGGTACCGGGACGATGCGGTTCGCGTTTCCGTTGTCCACGGAAGAGCAGCGCAAGATGCGCGGCAAGAACGTGGTGCTGAGCTTCTCGGTCCTTGCCGGCGCTAACTGGTCGCCAGCCAGCGGGACGCTGAATTACACGCTCTATTGCGGACTCTCAGGGACCTCGAAAAGAAACGGATCGGCCTACACGAGCGAGACCACGCCGATCTCTGGCTCAGTCAACCTCACACCCGGCGGATCCGTCACTCAGGTCGTCTCCGCGCTTTCATCTGTCGTCGGCACGGGCATCACATCCGCCGAGATCCAGTTCTCGTGGGCGCCGACCGGCACGGCTGGCGCCAATGATTGGTTTGCGATCGACGATCTGCAGCTCGAGGTCGTGCCGTCCGATGTCACGGCGATCCCTGTGTTCGAGCGGACGGATTTCATATTCGATCTCGTGCGCTGCCAGCGGCATTTCGAGAAGAGTTACGACATCACAGTCTCGCCCGGCACAAATGTCGGGACGGACAGCGCCGGCTCGAGCTGTTTCGAAGTCGGTGGCGGACTGAGTTCGACAACTGCTGCATTTCGTTGGGGCGTCGACTTTGCCGTTCCTAAGCGCGTCACGCCGACGATTACGCTCTACTCGACCGACGGCACGGCGGCGCGCGTGCGCGATCGTACCAGCAGCTCAAACGCGTCGAGCGTCAGCGCGCCCGGCCCGGGCTTGCGCGGGTTCAACATCTCTGCTGCCCCGACTGCCGGCTCGACCGCGATCTTCTTCGAAGCGCATTGGACCGCTGACGCGCGGATCTGACGGGAAGCTTTGCCGATGACGACTGCGAACGAAGTCTTCCGGGACTACGAGACCGACGGCGTGCCCCTATCGGGGCCGCACAAGGTCGTAAAGGGCGATGCGCGCACCTGGGGCACCGGGATCGAAACCGACATCGCGACGCTCAATACCGAGATGGCGGCGCTGACGGCGAGCGATGCCGCAAAGCTCGTCGCGGCGAACAATCTGAGCGATCTCGTCAATGCGGCGA
>Ga0070741_10014986_pt1 | contig 13263 bp, 8 predicted proteins | sample Coa_R1_4_FD_66440 | JGI IMG/M metagenome (GOLD analysis project Ga0070741, IMG submission 66440) | Surface soil microbial communities from Centralia Pennsylvania, which are recovering from an underground coalmine fire - Coalmine... | ecosystem: Environmental > Terrestrial > Soil > Unclassified ... | reverse complement strand
GCGGCGGCGGAGGGCGACGAGCGAGCGGTGCCATTCGAGCAGGCCGGTGTGGGGGTCCTTGCCGAGCTCCGCCCAGTCGAGGACGGAGCGTTCGAACGTCGCCCGGTCCTGGGGGTCGGGCACGTCCTCCGGCTTCCACCCGAAGGCCGAGAACTCCCGGCGGCGGCCCTCGCTGACCAGCCGGCCGAGCTCGGCGTCGATGTGGTCGGTGAAGTACTGGAACGGCGTCGAGGCGCCCCACTCCTCGCCCTGGAACAGCATCGGCACGAACGGCGAGCACAGCACGAGGGCGGCGGCGATGTGGAGCCGGCCGGTGCTCATCAACGCCGAGGACCGTTCGCCGGTCGCCCGGTTGCCGACCTGGTCGTGGTTCTGGAGGTAGCCGAGCAGGCGGCTGGCCGGCACGCCGACGAGCGGCCGGCCGTGGCGGCGGCCCCGGTGGGCGGAGTAGTCGCCGGCGTAGACGTAGCCCCGCTCCAGGGCCCGGCCGAGCCGGGCCAGCCCGCCGAAGTCCTCGTAGTAGCCCGAGGTCTCGCCCGTGAGGACGCTGTGCAGCGCATGATGGAAGTCGTCGCTCCAGGCGGCGTCGAGCCCGTAGCCGCCGGCCTCCGGCGCCCGGACGAGCCTTGGGTCGTTGAGGTCGCTCTCGGCGATGAGGAACTTCCGCTGCCCCGAACGGGCCTCGAGCGCCGCCACCCGCCGGGCGAGCTCCTCGAGGATGTGGACGGCGGAGCTGTCGAAGATGGCGTGGACGGCGTCGAGCCGCAGCCCGTCGGCGTGGTAGTGCTCCAGCCAGTGGCAGGCGTTGTCGCAGACGAAGTTGCGGACCTCGTCGCTGCCGGCGTCGTCGTAGTTCACCGCGTCGCCCCAGGGCGTGTTGTACCGGTCGGTGAAGTAGGGGCCGTAGGCGCCGAGGTAGTTCCCGTCCGGCCCGAGGTGGTTGTAGACCACGTCGATGATGACGCCGAGGCCGGCGGCGTGGCAGGCGTCGACGAGCCGCTTCAGCCCGTCGGGCCCGCCGTAGGCGTGGTGGGGGGCGAAGAGGTCGACGCCGTCGTACCCCCACCCCCGGGAGCCGGGGAACTCGGCCACGGGCAGGAGCTCGAGGTGCGTGACGCCGAGCTCGACGAGGTGGGGGATCCGGCTGACGGCGTCGTCGAACGTGCCCTCGGGCGTGAACGTGCCGACGTGGGCCTCGTAGACCAGGGCGCTCGACAGCGGCGCCGATCCCCGCCACAGGGCGTCGGTCCACTCGAAGGCCCCGTGGTCGACGACGCGGGACGGGCCGTGCACCCCGTCGGGCTGGAACGGCGACCGCGGGTCGGGCAGCGCCGGGCCGGCGTCCACCGAGAACTGGTAGTCGGTCCCGGGCCCGGCCTCGGGCACGTCGACGGCCCACCAGCCGGCGCGCCCGTCGGAGGCGGGCGCCATCTCGATCCGCCGCCGCTCGACGGGCAGCACGAGGTCGACCCGCTCGACTGCCGCGGGCGCCCACACCGAAAACGTCGTCATCAGGTTCGCTCCAGAAGTGCGACGGGGAAGGGGTCGAGCAGCTCGGCGAGGCGGACCTCGCCGCTGAACGTCCTGTTCCCGTCGAAGACATCGCTGAAGCGTCCCTCGGGCAGTCCGAGCGTCGTTCCGGCCCACTCGCCGGCCAGGCCGAGCACCAGCCGCGGAGCGACGGCCACGGCGCCGGGTTCACCGGTGTCGGCGGCGGTGCGGGCGAAGCCCACGGCGTGGGCGGCTTTCGGGCCGGCCGCGGCCAGGGGCACATAGCCGCTGCCGACGCAGAACAGCTCCGGGCGGCGCCGGCGCAGGTGCAGCGCCCGGTGGGTGAGCAGCAGCTTCGGCAGGCCGGAGTCGGCCCGGCCGGGCCACACGGCGGCCGGCCCGGCGGCCGCCTCGGCCTCGGCCAGCAGCCCCTCCCGCAACCCGAAGTCGACGGGGCGCCGGTTGTCGGGGTCGACCAGGGAGTGGTCCCACAGCTCGCAGCCCTGGTAGACGTCGGGCACGCCGGGCGAGGCCAGCTTGAGGAGCGCCTGGGCCAGAGCGTTGACGCGGCCGGGTTCCACCAGCGGTGTGACGAACCCCTCCACGGCGGCGACGAACTCCTCGTCGGCCAGCACGCCCTCCACGAAGCGGCGCAGCGCGTCGTCGTAGGCCGGGTCGGGGTTGACCCAGCTGGTGTGCTCCTTGGCCTCCTTCGACGCCTTCTCCATGTAGGCCACCGCCCGTTCCGCCGACAGCGGCCACGCCCCGACCAGCGTCTGGTAGAGCAGCCATTCGGCGTTGCGGTCGGGCAGGGACGGGTCGGTGCGGTGCCGGCGGCCGAGGACGGTCCACCGGGCCACGGCCTCGGCGAACTCCCGGGGGATCTCCGACAGCAGGGCGATCCGGGCCCGGGTGTCCTCCGAGCGCTTGGTGTCGTGCGTCGACGTGGCCAGCAGCGTTCCGCCCCAGTAGTGGGCGATGTGCTCGTTGCCGTCGTGGAACTCCTCCGGGCTCACCCCGAACCGGCCCGGGCTCCCCCCGACTTCGTTCAACGCCGTCAGCCGGTTGTAGGTGTAGAACGTCGTGTCCTCCACGCCCTTGGCCATCACCGGGCCGGTGACCTGCTGGAAGCGGGCGACGAGTTCGTCCTCCACCGTCCCCCGGTGCCGTCCGAGGAGGATGTCGGCGAAGAAGTCGAACAGCTCGCCGTCGAGGTCCGGACGCCGGCCCCGGGCCAGCTTCACCGCCTCCTCCACGTGGGCCGCGTCCTCCGGGGACGGGCCCGCACCGCCGGGCACGACGTACGACCGGTAGACCGGGAAGGCGGCGATCAGCTCCCGCAGCGTCTCGTGGAGGTCGTGGCGGGTGTAGTCGCGGTAGCGGCGGTGGTGCTCGCAGGCGTCGATCGCCAGGCCCGTCAACCGGTTGATCTCCGCCGACAGCACCTCCGACATCACGAGGTGCTTCTTCTCGTAGACGACTTCGTCGTAGTCGACGCTCTCGCCCGTGAAGGCGGTGTAGGCCTCGGACAGCGGCTCCTCGCCCGCCGGGTCGACGAACAGCCCGCCGACCCGGTAGGTGAAGTCGTAGCCGGTCGTACCGGCCACCGGCCACGACTGCGGGAGCCGCTCCCCGGGCTCGAGGATCTTCTCCACCACCACGTAGGGGTGGGGACCGCCATCGTTTGGTGATACTGCACGGGCCAGGCGGCGCAGGTAGCCCTCGGGATCCCGCAGCCCGTCGGGGTGGTCGATGCGCAGCCCGTCGACCACGCCCCGGTCGAGCCAGGCGATGACAAGCTCGTGGGTGTCGACGAAGACGGCCTCGTCCTCCATCCGCAACGCCGCCAGCGTGTGGATGTCGAAGAACCGGCGGTAGTCGAGCTCCCGGCCCGCCGTACGCCAGAAGGCCAGCCGGTAGTTCTGGCGCTCCAGCAGGGCGTCGAGCCGGTCGGGGTCGGCGTTGACCGCCGCCACCTCGGTGTCGACCGCCGCCGCCACCGGCGGCTGCTCCCGCAGCAGCCGGGCGAGGCTCTGCCGCAGCACCTCCTTGTCGCGGTGGCGCTCCCGGACGCTGGCCCGGTCGGTGAGGTACGACGGCGGCAGCCGCCCGAAGAACGTGGCCAGGCTCTCGAGCTCAATCGATCGGCAGCGCCGGGCGGCGGGGCCGAGCAGGTCGTCGAGCGAGCGCGGGGCGACGGGCAGGATGTGGTCGTAGTAGTGGACGGTGAAGCCGCCGCCTTCGCGCTGCAGCTTCAGCTCGCCGGCCTCGAGGACCCGGCCGTAGTGGTCGCCGAGGATCGGCATCAGCACCGTGTTGCGGAGCTTGGCCTCCGGCGGGTCCCAGTCGACGTCGAAGTACGAGGCGTACTGCGACGACGGCCCGTTCTCCAGCACGTCCCACCACCAGCGGTTCCCGCTCGTGATGGCCATGTGGTTGGGCACGATGTCGAGCACCTGCCCGAGCCCGGCGGCGCCGAGGGCGGCGCACATCCGCTCGTGGCCCGCCTCGCCGCCGAGTTCGGCGTTGACCCGGCTGTGGTCGATGACGTCGTAGCCGTGGGTCGAACCCGGCGCCGCCTGGAGGTAGGGCGAGGCGTAGAGGTGGCTGATCCCCAGCCGGTGGAGGTAGGGGGAGATGGCGGTGACGTCGTCGAACCCGAAGGCGGGTTGGAGCTGGATGCGGTAGGTGGACAGCGGCCAGGGGTTGGCCCGCCGTCCGGGGGGCGGGGCGTCGCCGGCGCCGGCGTCAGTCGACACGGCGGAGCACGACCAGCGACCGGGCGGCGACGTCGATGCGGTCGCCCTTCTTCACCGGCTCGCCCTCGCCGAAGCCCGGCTCCCACGAGATCGTCGTCGGGTTGGCGGCCGCGCTGTTCTCCGACCGCAGCGGCAGGCCCTCGGTGTCGAGGACGACGACCCAGCGGTCGCCCCAGTCCCGGTCGGGGATCGTGAAGGGCAGGTTCTCGTAATGGGCGTTGAACAGCACCAGGAAGCTGTCGTCGGTGATCTTCTCGCCCCGGGGGTCGGGGTCGGGGATCGCTTCGCCGTTGAGGAAGACGCCGATCGACTTGGCGAAGCCCGAGTCCCAGTCCTCCTCAGTCATCTCGCTGCCGTCGGGCGAGAACCAGCCGATGTCGGTGACGTCGCTGCCGTGGATCGGCCGGCCCTGGAACCACCGGCGGCGGTGGAAGACCGGGTGGTTCCGGCGGAACTCGGCCAGCCGGCCGGTGAGGGCGACGAGATCGGCGTTGTCCTCCAGGAGCTTCCAGTCCAGCCAGGAGATCTCGTTGTCCTGGCAGTAGGCGTTGTTGTTGCCGCCCTGGGTGCGACCCATCTCGTCGCCCCCGAGGAGCATCGGCACGCCCTGGGACAGGAACAGCGTCGAGAGGAAGTTGCGCTGCTGGCGCCGGCGCAGCGCCCGGACCTCGGGGTCGTCGGTCTCGCCCTCGGCGCCGCAATTCCACGACCGGTTGTGGCTCTCGCCGTCGTTGTTGTCCTCGCCGTTGGCCTCGTTGTGCTTGTCGTTGTAGGAGACCAGATCGGCCAGCGTGAAGCCGTCGTGGGCGGTGACGAAGTTGATCGACGCCGAAGGGTGGCGCCCGTCCGACTGGTAGAGGTCGGAACTGCCGGTGATGCGGGAGGCGAACTCCGGCAGCGTGGCGCTCTCGCCCCGCCAGAAGTCCCGCACGGTGTCGCGGTACTTGCCGTTCCACTCCGACCACAACGGCGGGAAGTTGCCGACCTGGTAGCCGCCCTCGCCGACGTCCCACGGTTCGGCGATGAGCTTCACCTGGCTGATCACCGGGTCCTGCTGGATGATGTCGAAGAACGCCGAGAGCCGGTCGACCTCATGGAGGCCCCGGGCCAGGGTGGAGGCCAGGTCGAAGCGGAAGCCGTCGACGTGCATCTCCGTGACCCAGTAGCGCAGCGAGTCCATCACCAGCTGCAGCGTGTGGGGGATGCGCATGTTGAGGCTGTTGCCGGTGCCGGTGTAGTCCATGTAGTACCGGGAGTCGTCGTCGACGAGGCGGTAGTAGGCGGCGTTGTCGATCCCTTTCAGCGAAAGGGTCGGCCCGAGGTGGTTGCCTTCGGCGGTGTGGTTGTAGACGACGTCGAGGATCACCTCGATGCCGGCTTCGTGCAGCGCCCGGACCATGGCCTTGAACTCGCCGACCTGCTCACCCCGCTGCCCGCTGGCGGCGTACTCGTTGTGGGGGGCCAGAAAGGCGATCGAGTTGTAGCCCCAGTAGTTCCGGAGGTTCTTCTCGATGAGGTAGTGGTCCTGGATGAACTGGTGGACGGGCATGAGCTCGACCGCCGTCACCCCGAGGCCCTTCAGGTGCTCGATGGCCGCCGGGTGGGCCAGGCCGGCGTAGGTGCCCCGCAGCTCCTCGTCGACGTCGGGGTGGAGCTTCGTGAAGCCCTTGACGTGCGTCTCGTAGACCACGGTCTCGTGCCACGGCGTGGAGGGCGGGCGGTCGACGCCCCAGTCGAAGAAGGGATTGGTGACGACGGACTTGGGCACGAACGGCGCACTGTCGCGATCGTCGGCGGTCATGTCGTCGCCGCCGAGCGGGTATCCGAACACGGCCGGGTCCCACTCCACCTGGCCCTCGACCGCCTTGGCGTAGGGGTCGAGCAGCAGCTTGGCGGAATTGCAGCGCTGCCCGGCGGCCGGATCCCAGGGGCCGTGCACCCGGAAGCCGTAGCGCTGGCCGGGCCCGATGTTGGGCAGGTAGCCGTGCCAGCAGAGGGCGGTGACCTCGGTCAGCGGGATGCACTCCTCGGCGCCGTCCTCGTCGAACAGGCAGAGGTCGACGCCGGTGGCGACTTCGGAGAACAGGGAAAAGTTGGTGCCGGCGCCGTCGTAGCTGGCGCCCAGGGGGAATGGTTGTCCGGGCCAGAGTCTCATTGTCCCGGCACCTTACCCGGGCCGCTGCGAACTCAAGAGGGGCGGGCTCGTTTGCTGGGTTGGCCTGCCAATCGCCTGGGTAGACGATTCGCCATTGCGAGACGACACCTGGAGATGCCGATGTCGGATCACGACGGTTTCCAACAGCACGAGCACGAGGCGCTGGCCCACAAGCACGGTCATTACCACGTGACCCACAACTTCAACGAGCGAAATGGGAGCTTCGACCATCTCAGCTCGTACCACGAGCACGACCACGACCACGCCGCCCTCACCCACGCGCACTTCCCCCACGAGAACTTCGAGCACGAGCACCAGGGGGAGGCGCACGTCCACGACCACGAGCAGGCGGTGCGGCCGACGACGGCCCGCAAGGCGGCCAAGGCTCCGGCCAGGAAGGCGGCGTCGGAGGGCAATGGCGAGGGCCGGACGGTGCGGGCCCGGGCGGCGAAGAAGGCGGGCTGACGAGCGGGCTGCCGCGCCCCTCAACCGCCGGCTGAACGCGGCCTCAGTCCGCCACCTCGGGTCCCGTCACCCGGCGGACGGGGAGTGCCAGCAGTCATCGCCCTCGATGATGCGGTCGGCTTCGGGCGGGCCCCAGGACCCGGGGTCGTAGGCCAGCACCGGGTCGGGGTGCTCGAGCACCGGCTCCACCACCCGCCACGCCTCCTCGACCGAGTCCTCCCGGGCGAAGCGGCGGGCGTCGCCTTCGATCGCGTCGTCGATCAGGCGCTCGTAGGGGTCGGCGGCCCGGCCGGTGCCGAAGGCCTCGGCCGTGGTGGAGAACTCGGTGGACCGGCTGACGAGCTGCTCGCCGAGCGCCTTCACGTCGAGCATGAAGCTCACGGCCTCGGCCGGCCCGAGGCAGAACCGCAGGTGGTTGGGGTGGGGGCGTGATGCCCCGGGGGCGGCGAAGAGCAGCCGGGGCGGCTGCTTGAACTCCACCACCACCTCGGTGGCCGACGCCGCCAGGTTCTTGCCCGCCCGGACGTAGAACGGGACGCCGGCCCAGCGCCACGACTCGATCGACAGCCGCATGGCGGCGAAGGTCTCGACGTCGGAGTCGGGGGCGACGCCCTCCTCCTGGCGGTAGCCCTTGTACTGGCCCCGCACGACGTGATCGGGGTCGACGGGGTCCATGGCCTTCAGGACCTTGACGCGCTCGTCCCGCAGGGCGTTGGCGTCCACGCCGACCGGCGGCTCCATGGCCACCAGCGTGACCACCTGGAGGAGGTGGTTCTGGACGACGTCGCGGATCGCCCCCGCCTCCTCGTAGAACCGGCCCCGGCTGCCGATCCCGAAGCTCTCGGCCATGGTGATCTGGAAGCTGGCCACGTAGCGGCGGTTCCACACCGGCTCCAGCAGCGTGTTGGCGAACCGGAACACCATCAGGTTCTCGACCGCCTCCTTGCCGAGGTAGTGGTCGATGCGGAAGATCTCGTCCTCGGGGAAGTACTGGTGGAGCACGCCGTTGAGATCCCGGGCCGACGGCAGGTCGCGGCCGAAGGGCTTCTCCACCACGACCCGGGCGCCGCCCGCCAGGCCGGCGTTGGCCAGCCCCGAGGCGACGTCGTCGAACAGGCTCGGCGGGATGGCCAGGTAGAACAGAGGGTGCTCGCAGCCCTTCAGCCGCTCGGCCAGGCGCTCGAAGGTCTTCGGGTCCTGGTAGTTGCCGCTGACGTAGCCCAGGGCCTTGGTCAGCCGGTCGAGGGCGGCCCGCTCCACGTTGGCGATGCCGGCGTCCGCCACCGACTGGCGGGCCCGGTTGCGCAGCGCCTCGTCGTCCCAGTCCGACGAGGCCACGCCCACGATCGGCAGGCCCTTCAGGACGCCGCGGGCGGCCAGGTGGTAGAGCGAGGGGAAGAGCTTCTTGTGGGCCAGGTCGCCGGTGGCCCCGAAGAGGACGAGGGCGTCGGCCCGGGGCCGGGACCCCGACGCCAGCTGGCGCGACGTCAGCGGTCCGGCGGCGCCGTCGGGGCTCATTCGGGATGTACCGCGTGCCCGCCGAACTGCTGGCGGAGGGCGGCCACGACCTTCATGGCCGGCGAGTCCTCCTGGCGGGAGCCGAAGCGGGCGAACAGCGCCGAGGAGATCACCGGGGCCGGCACCGCCAGGCGGATCGCCTCCTCGACCGTCCAGCGGCCCTCGCCGGAGTCGTCGGCGAAGCCCTTGAGCTTCGAGAGCCCCGGATCCTCCTCCAATGCCCGGGCCAGGAGGTCGAGGAGCCAGGAGCGGATGACGGTGCCGTGGCGCCAGGCCTCCACCGCCCCCGCGACGTCGATGCCGAGCTCCGAGGCGGCCAGGATCTCGTAGCCCTCGGCGTAGGCCTGCATCAGGCCGTACTCGATGCCGTTGTGGACCATCTTGGTGAAGTGGCCGGCACCGACCGGCCCGGCGTGCACCAGGCCGCCGTCGGCCGGGGCCAGCGCCTCCAGGATCGGGCGGAGGACGGCGAAGTGCTCGTCGCCGGCGCCCACCATGAGGCCGTAGCCGTTCTGCAGCCCCCAGATCCCGCCCGACACGCCGCAGTCGACGAACCCGACGCCCTTGGGCGCCAGCTCCTCGGAGCGGGCGATCGACTCCTTGTAGTTGGAGTTGCCGCCGTCGACGACGAGGTCCCCCGACGACAGGAGTTCACCGAGTTCGCTGATTGTCGACTTCGTCGGTTCACCGGCGGGAACCATCACCCACGCCACGCGGGGGGCCGGGAGCGCTTCGACGAGCTCGGCCAGCGTCTTGACGTCGGCGATCTTGGGATCCCGGTCGTAGCCCACGACCTCGTGGCCGGCCCGGCGCAGCCGTTCGGCCATGTTCCCGCCCATCCGGCCCAGACCAACCATTCCGATCTTCACGGCGAGGGACCTTACCCCCGCCGGGGGGAGGGCTACGCCGCGACCGGCGTCCCCTCCACCTGGGACCAGATGGCCTTCAGCCGGTCGACGTCGACGGTGTCCTCGTCGAGGAGCTCCTTGACGACGGCGTCGAACAGCGGCCGGTGGTCGGCCAGCACCTGGCGGGCCGACTGCAGCGCGGTGCCCAGCATCCCGTCGACCTCGGCGTGGACCTTGTCACCGATCCCGCCGAAGACGATCCGGTCGGGGTCGAGGGCCATGAGGCCGAGGTCCGACATGCCCCACTGGGTGACCATCTGCACGGCCAGGCCGGTGGCCGACTGCAGGTCGCCCGAGGCGCCCTGCGTGAAATCGCCGTCGAGGAGCAGCTCCTCGGCCGCCCGTCCGCCGAGGGCCACGACCAGCTGGGCCCGGGCCTGGGAGCGGGTGAGGAAGGAGTGGTCGTCGCCGCCCATCCACGTGACGCCGCCCGCCGGGCCCCGGGGCACGATCGTGACCTGGACCGGGTCGTGGGCGTCGGGGAGGACGAGCGCCGCCACGGTGTGGCCGGCCTCGTGCCAGGCGGTGACCTCGCGGTCGCGGTCGGTGACGACGGCTGACTTGCGGGCCCGGCCCATCATCACCGTGGCCAGCGCCTCGTCGAAGTCGGCATTGGTGACGACGTTGCGCTTGCCCCGGGCGGCCTCGAGGGCGGCCTGGTTGACGAGGTTGCAGACGTCGGCGCCGGTGAGGCCGGGGGTGCGGCGGGCCAGGGCGACGAAGTCGACGTCGTCGGCCATCGTCCGGTCCTTGGCGTACAGCTCGAGCAGGCGGGTCCGGCCCCGGCGGTCGGGCGGCGCCACGGTGACCTGGCGGTCGAAGCGGCCGGCCCGGGTCAGGGCGGGGTCGAGGATGTCGGGCCGGTTGGTGGCGGCGATGACGACGACGTTGGCCTCCTTGGCGAAGCCGTCCATCTCCACCAGCAGGGCGTTGAGGGTCGACTCCCGCTCGTCGTTGGCGCCGCCGCCGGGGGCGTTGCCGTTGCGGGCCCGTCCGACGGAGTCGATCTCGTCGAGGAACACGATGCCGCCGGTCTTCTTGGCCTTGGCGAAGAGGTCGCGCACCCGGGCGGCGCCCACGCCGACGAACATCTCGGAGAAGTCGGAGCCGGCCGCGGAGTAGAACGGCACCCCGGCCTCACCGGCTACGGCCCGGGCCAGGAGCGTCTTGCCGGTGCCCGGCGGGCCGACCAGGAGGAAGCCGCGGGGCATCTTGGCGCCGGCGGCGTCGAAGTGCGACGGGTCGTGGAGGAAGCTGACGATCTCCGACAGCTCCTCGACCGCCTCGTCGCAGCCGACGACGTCGGTGAAGCGGGCCGACGGCGGCTCGGGCAGCTCGGCCTTGGTGGCGGTGAAGGCCTTGGCGTTGGCCGCCCCGGCGCCCATGGCCCCCTTCTTCGACATCCACACGAAGAACCCGATGATCAGGACCACCGGCAGCAGCATGGCCACGATGCCGCCGATGGGCGAGGCGTGGTGGACGGGCTGGGTGTCGAACGGGATCCCGGCGTCCTGCAGGTCCTTCACCAGCACCGTGCCGTACTCGTTGGGGTACGAGGTGGTGATGTCCTTGCCGTTGTCGAGCGTGAGGTCGAGGACCCGGTTGTCGTCGTCGAGGTTGGCCTTGACGATCTTCTGCCCGTTGAAGGTGGCCTTCGGCAGGGAGGCCAGGACGTCGGAGAGCTGCTGCTCGTTGGTGGCCGACTGGCTCATCCCGAACAGCGGCAGGACCAGCAGGACCGACAGCAGCAGCAGGGCGGCGATGATCTGGTTCCGCCGGTTCTGGAGGAACGGTGCCGGCTGGCCGGCGGCGGACCCGCCGGGCTGGTTGGGCCCGGTGGGACTGCCGTTGGCCCCGTCGCCGTTGGGACGCCGGGAGGCGTCGCCGTTCTTCTGGATCCGCTGAAAGAGCGGGGTGCGCGCCATGGCACAAACTCCTCGTCCTGGTGAGGGGAAGGACACCCCCTCTTTCGGCACCGGGGCCGGGGGCCTTGAGGGAAGATCCGCGATCCAAAGGAAACCGGAAGGAATCTGTCCACTTCGGCGTTTGCGGCGGGCTCCGGCGGGAATAGGAGTCGGAGGGACGACCTCTCAACCCCCGGGGAGGACAAAGAAGAGTTAGAGAGGTGGTCGGTTCGCCGCCGTCTCGCCCGCCGGTGAGCTTGAGCCGACGCCCGCACAGCCGGGGACGCCGCCCGTTGCGTCCCCGGCTGTGCTACGTCCGGGCCCGGTCGGCGGCTATTTGACGAGGCGGGACAGCCGGCGATCGGCGAGGACCTTCCCGCCGGTCTGGCACGGCGGGCAGTAGGCCACCTCGTGGGAGTCGTAGGAGATGCGCCGCAGCTCGGCGCCGCAGCGGGGGCACGGCTGGCCGTGGCGGCCGTGCACGACCCAGTGGTCGCCGACCTTGGTCGGCAGCCCGCCCGTCCGCCGCCGCTCGGCGGCCAGGCCGTCGGCCAGCACCCTCCGCAGAGCGGCGACGAGCCGCTCCCGGGCCGGGGGGTCGAGCGAGGCCAGCGTGGCGAAGGGCGAGATGCCGGCCTCGTGGAGGGCGTCGTCGCTGTAGCCGCGGCCGACGCCGGCGATCGTGCGCTGGTCGCGCAGAATCGTGTGGACCCGGCGGGTGTCGTCGCTCTCGAGCAGGAGCGCCTCCCCCTCGGGGGAGTCGACGTCGGGCCCCAGCCTGGCCAGGGGGCCGTCGTCGCCGGGCGCCAGGACCCACCAGCCGGCCTTGCGTTCCGTGCCGAACTCCTTGACGAGGACAGCGGGCGCCCCGCCGAACCGGAGGCGGACGACGGCCCCCTTGGGCTTGGTCGTCTTCGGCGGGTCCTCGACGTCGACCCGCCCGCCCTGGGACAGGTGGACGAGCAGCCTCGGCCCGCCCAGCTCGAAGACCAGGAACTTCCCCCGCCGGCCGACCGTTTCGACGGTGTCGCCGATCAGGCTCTCGGGCGGCGGCACCACCGTCTTGAGGCCGGAGAACGACAGCGGCACCGCCCCGGCGAAGGTGTGCCCGGCGACCCGCTCGGCCAGGCGCTCGGCCAGGGCGGTGATCTCGGGCAGCTCCGGCATGCCCGATGAGACTACGAGCTGGCCGTCACCGCCTGGGCCGTCGCCCGCCGCTCGAGCTCGGCCAGCCAGTGGTCCTCCTCCAGCCAGCCGCAGCCCAGGCAGCCGCCGGCGGCCGGATCGGGCCCGGCCTCGAAGGCGGTGCACGGTTCGAATCGCACCTCAGGGGTCTGGTCGCCCACGGACGCCCTCCTGAAAATACCAACGTTGTGATTCGAGGCTACCGCCGCGGTGTGGCCGCCTGGCGGATGCATGGCAGGCTTGGGCCCCATGAGGATCGGGACGTCGCTGCGCAGCTCCTATCCCGTCGCCGACCCCCGGGAGGGCGCCCGGTGGATGGTGGAGCGGGCGGGGGCGGCCGCCGCCGCCGGGCTCGACTCGCTGTTCGTCGGCGACCACCACGCCACCGGGCCGATGCCCTACTACCAGAACTCGGCGATCCTCGGCCGCCTGCTGGCCGAGTGGGGCGACCGGCCGGCCGGGGCCCTCTACCTACTGCCGGCCTGGAACCCGGTGCTCGTCGCCGAGCAGGTGGGGACGCTGGCGTCGCTGGCCAGGGGCCCCTTCGTCCTGCAGTGCGCCGTCGGCGACGGCGCCCAGGTGGCGGCAATGGGGGGCCCGTCCACCGGCCGGGGGGCGGTCTTCGAGCACCACCTCGAGGTCATCCGCCGGCTGCTGGCCGGAGAGGAGGTCGACGGCGTGCGCGTCGCGCCGACGCCGCCGCAGGGGCTCGAGGTGTGGATGGGCGGCCACGCCCCGGCGGCCCTCGACCGCGCCGCCCGGCTGGCCGACGGGTGGATCGCCGCCCCCTGGGCCACCGACGACCAGGCGGCGGAGCTGGCCCAGGCCTACCACAAGGCCTGCGAGACCCATGACCGGCCGCCGGGGGAGGTGGTGCT
>Ga0070741_10014985_pt1 | contig 13263 bp, 10 predicted proteins | sample Coa_R1_4_FD_66440 | JGI IMG/M metagenome (GOLD analysis project Ga0070741, IMG submission 66440) | Surface soil microbial communities from Centralia Pennsylvania, which are recovering from an underground coalmine fire - Coalmine... | ecosystem: Environmental > Terrestrial > Soil > Unclassified ... | reverse complement strand
CGGCCCTTTCATCGTGGGTTTCAATCGGCGGACTGAAAGGTAATCCAGGATGCGGTCTTTGACCTTCTTCAGGTCATAGTGATCGGCATCCAGAACCTCTTTGGCTTTCACGATATCCACGTCGCCGCCGGAAGTCTTTGCCCACGGCAGCACCGCCAGCCACTCGATGTAATTGCGAGTGACGGAATAATCGGCTGCCATCGGCGACATGCGGGAAAGCCGGCCCAGTTCCTTTAGGGCTTCTTTCTTGACCTCGTCGGGCATGCCCGCCTGTTCGATCTTCTGCCGGAGCTCTTCGGTATCACGAGCGCCTTCGTCGGCTTCACCCAACTCCTTCTGGATGGCCTTCATTTGCTCGCGCAGATAGTACTCGCGCTGAGTTTGTTGCACCCGGTCCTGCACTTCGGACTGGATCTTGTTCCGCAGTTGCTGAACTTCCAGTTCCTTGGCCAGGTGCTGATTGATCTTCTCCAGCCGGACGCGAACGTCCGTGGTCTCCAGTGTGTCCTGCTTGTCGGACGTGGAGAGAGAAGGTAGTGAGGAAGCGATGAAATCCACCAGTCGGCCCGGCTCCTCTATGTTCATGGCCACGGTGGACAGCTCATCCGACAGCGTCGGAGAGCCGGCAACAATTTGTTGGAATAAGGTAAGAACGTTTCGCTGCAGCGCTTCCACCTCGGAACTCTTGGGTGGAATCGCCTCGGGAACGGGTTCAACCCGGCCCCGCATAAAAGGCGTCAGCTGGGTGAATTCCGCCAGCCGGACCCGCTCCAAGCCTTCCGCAAAGACGAATAGGCTCTGGTTGGGCATTTTTACGACTTTATGAACGACTGCAAGAGTGCCGACGGTATAAAGATCGCTCGGTTGGGGCGCGTCAACGCGGGCTTCGCGCTGTGCCACCACCACGATGGTCTTGTCCTCGCCGAGGGAGTTGATTAACTGGACGGAACTTTCCCGTCCTACGGTCAAGGGTAAGACCGCATGAGGGAACAGCACCGTATCGCGCACGGGGAGGATCGGCAGGGAACGTTCTTGTTCCGGTTCCTGTTCTTTCGCTTTAGTAGTGCGCTCGGAGCGCGCTTTCTCTGCCATATTTCTCCTTGAGTGTGTTGTACTCAAGTCTTTGGATGACGTTGAGCAGCACAAAGATGCAGTTACTGCAGGCAATCCATCGCGAACGGGTTGGATTGTACCCCCTCAGGCGGAGGTTTGCATTGCTCGAAAGGACTACCGGGCTGTCCAGAGTAACCTGGCTCCGCTAGCGTCGGGATGGGTCTTGGATGCGATCACCGGGCAGGCGGCGGTACTAGTGCGAGCAACGGGGAAACGAGGGAGCCACCAGCCTGCCCTGCCCGGCGGCCCTCAGCCCATCGGAGTCGAAAAGCGGCCTTACCCAGCGACGTTCAGAACACGTGTTTGGCGGTATCGCCTTCGAATACGAGTTCGCGGAGCACTCGCTCATTACTATTGTTGACGGTAAATATCTTTTCGCCCCGGGGAGCCTTTGCGCTCAGCGGAACCAATGTGCATTTCACTTTAGCTTCCGCCGGATTCTTGGTGCGTTGTTGCTGAAAGACCATGATGTGGGTGTCACCGCTCATGGTATGCAGAACCTTGTATTCGCCCTTGGGCAGAACAACGTCTCCGACGCGCACGGCACTCTCAAAACTGATGTTGCGAGTATCAGCCACTCCGAACTGGTTTCGTGCTGCACTGGCCATCAGACTCAGCCCAAATACACAAATTGCCATCACCGCGACTACCTTCAAAGCGCGCATACAACCTCCCTTTCCATAATTGCCAGGCCCAAGCAGGGCTCACCATCAGATTAGAGAGATGGAGGGAACTCAGCCGTGTGCTGACGCACAGGCACACGTGACGGGTAAACATCGTGGGGGCTCACGGCGCACTAAACTTGCTGTTAAGGGCGTGCCCCGCCGCCGTGTCACAGACTTTCTCAGCCTCGCGTTTATAATCTTTGATTCGATCATGACCACTACCGCAATCAGAAGGCAATCAATTTGCTCGACTTCCTAGGCGATCTCCGACGTACCCACATGTGCGGAGCTTTGCGGGCTCCGGACGCCGGCACGAAAGCTGTCCTTATGGGATGGGTGAACCGTCGCCGCGATCTCGGCAATCTCATCTTCATTGACCTTCGCGACCGCACAGGTGTGACGCAGATCGTCTGTGACAAGGAAGCCAACCCGGCGCTTCATGACAAGGCCGAAGAACTGCGCAATGAGTACGTGGTCGCGGCGATTGGCACAGTCAAGCGGCGCGATCCAAATACGATCAATAGAAACATCCCGACTGGCGAAATTGAGCTGGTCGCGGACGAGTTGCGCATTCTGAATGTCGCGAAACAGCCGCCGTTTCTGCCCGGCGACACCGTTCTGCCGAACGAAGAACTGCGGCTGCAGTATCGCTATATTGACCTCCGGCGCGACGCCATGCAGCGCAACATCGAACTACGGCACAAAGTCGCGATGGCAATCCGCGAGTATCTCTCGTCGCAAGGGTTTTTCGAGATTGAAACGCCTTTTATGACGCGCTCCACGCCGGAAGGAGCGCGCGATTACCTGGTTCCCAGCCGGGTGCAGCCAGGATGCTTCTACGCGTTGCCGCAATCGCCACAGCTTTTCAAACAGATCCTGATGATCTCCGCCTTCGACAAGTATTTCCAGATCGTGCGCTGCTTCCGCGATGAGGACCTGCGCGCCGACCGACAGCCGGAGTTCACCCAAATCGATCTGGAGATGTCGTACCCGCAACCCGAGCGGGTGTGGGAAGTGGTTGAAGGATTCCTGAGCGCCGCATTCAAAATTGCGGGGCACGAAGTCAAAACGCCATTTCCGCGGATGTCGTACGACGAGGCTATGCGTCTGTATGGTAGTGACAAGCCCGATCTCCGCCTCCCGGCGATGACCGATGTTCGCGATGCGTTCACACCCGAAAATCTGCACACGCTGGGCATAAGTGGCAATCTGCCCGTGGTCGCCATTCGGATTCCCAAAGTTGGCGAACTCTCCCGCAAGGAGCGGGACGACATCAAGCCGCTATTTAATGCCCGCGGCGGCGCGAAACTGTTTGAGGATTTCAAGCGGCTGGAGAAAAACTTTCCCCAAGCTGCGGCCAAGATTCGCGAAATCACTGGCGCGCAAGCCGACGATCTGGTCATTGTCGTTGCCGGCGACAGCAAGCCCGGAGAGCATAAGTCAGAAGGCGGCGTGAAACCGGAGGTCAAGCAGCATGACCATGCCGTGTACACCGCGGCGGGATTGCTGCGGGTCGCGCTGGGCCAGAAATACGCGGCAAAACACGGCGCCTTTAGCAAGACCGGCGATCCCGCCAAGGACTTCCGCTTCCTTTGGGTAACCGATTTCCCCATGTTCGAGTATGACGAAGATGGACAGCGTTGGGCTGCCGCTCACCATCCCTTCACTTCCCCACACGAGCGCGACATGGACAAGCTGGAATCCAATCCCGGCGCAGTCCGAGCACTCGCCTATGATGTCGTGCTCAATGGAACGGAGCTGGGGTCGGGCTCAATCCGAATTCATCGTCAAGATATCCAACGCAAAATCTTCCATGCACTTGGAATGACGGAGGAAGAAGCGCGCATGCGTTTCGGATTCTTCCTGGACGCGCTCGAGTACGGCACGCCGCCACATGGCGGAATCGCGTTGGGACTGGACCGCATTGTGATGATCCTCGCCGGAGCGGAAAGCTTGCGCGAGGTGATTCCCTTCCCCAAGACGGCGCGCGCCGTGGACCTGATGGTCGACGCTCCGACGCCGGTGAGTGAAGCGCAGCTGAAAGAATTAGGAATCGAAGTCCGCAAAGCTAGAGAATAGTCGTTTAGAATTCCTTTTCTTATGAATAAGGTCGTATCCAGCGCGGAAGAAGCGATTCGCGACGTGTTCGACGGCGCCAGCATTATGGTTGGCGGATTTGGCCTGTGCGGCAATCCGGAAAACCTGATTCGCGCGCTGGTAAAGAAAGGCACGAAGAATCTCACCACGATCAGCAACAACGCCGGCGTAGACGGATTCGGCATCGGACTGCTGCTATCGGCGGGACAGTTGCGCAAGCACATCGGCACTTACGTCGGCGAAAACAAGCTGCTGGAAGAAAAAATTCTCAAAGGCCAAATCGAACTCGAACTTGTTCCTCAGGGAACGTTTTCTGAACGTATCCGCGCCGGAGGAGCCGGTATCCCGGCATTCTTCACACCCACAGGCGTTGGAACCGTGGTGGCGGAAAACAAAGAAACGCGTGAGTTCGATGGAAGACTGTACTTGATGGAGCACGCGCTCAGGGCGGACTTCGCCTTCATCAAAGCCTGGAAAGGCGATAAGTGGGGGAACCTGGTCTACCGGAAAACGGCGCGCAATTTTAATCCGATGATGGCGACCGCAGCCAGGATCACGATTGCCGAAGTCGAGCACCTGGTCGAACCTGGCGAACTCGATCCTGACATGGTGCACACGCCGAGCGTCTACGTAAAACGCATCTTTCAAGGCGAGGTATTTGAGAAAAGGATTGAAAAGAGGACCGTCCGGAAAGTAGCGAGTAGTCAGTAGTGAGTAGTGAGTAGCGAGCTAAGAACACAGAAGTGGAAACTAATATCTAGTACCTGGAGACCGACCGATTCGCGAAATCATGGCGACTCCATCAAAAATCGGCAAGGACATCGATAAGCGCGAGCGCATCGTGAAGCGTATCGCGCAAGAACTGCGCGACGGCTTCTACGTCAACCTGGGAATCGGTATGCCAACGCTCGTGGCCAATCACGTGCCGTCGGGCATGGATGTAGTTCTGCAGAGCGAAAATGGGATGCTCGGCATTGGGCCTTACCCGCTCGAAGGTACCGAAGACGCCGACCTGATCAATGCTGGAAAAGAAACTGTCGCCGAACTTCCCGGCACCGCATATTTCTCCAGCGCCGATTCGTTCGCAATGATCCGGGGCGGCCACATTGACCTCAGCGTCCTCGGGGCGATGGAAGTGGACGAAGAGGGCAACCTTGCCAATTGGATGATTCCTGGAAAAATGGTCAAAGGCATGGGCGGTGCGATGGATCTTGTTGCGGGGGCGCGGCGCACCGTTGTCGCGATGGAGCATACGAACCGCGACGGGCAGCCAAAAATCCTGCACAAATGCACGCTGCCGCTAACCGGCGTACGAGTGGTGGACACCATCGTCACCGAACTTGCCTATATCAAGGTCACGCAGACTGGCTTGGTACTGGAAGAAGTCGCACCGGGCCTGACCGCCGACGATGTCCAGCGCGTGACCCAACCCACGCTGATCATCAGTCCCAATTTGAAGGAGATGGGTAGCTGACCGAATGGGTAAGTGTTTAGAGCCGGAAGGGCGCAGCCAGCAGCCGCGCTGGAACTAGAATCGCTGCGCGCACCACTTCAAGTACGCCGTGCATTGCAATCCCCACCAATCGAAAAGGCAGCAGCAAGAGCCAGATAAACGGATACAGCACTAAGGCCAGCAGCGCCACCGGCCAGCAGATCACGAACAAGAAACACCACAGCAGAAACGTCAGCATACTTAGATCTACGTATGTGGTTCCGTCCCGGTTCCCAAATGCTTTCTTAGAAACGCCAGGGTGCGCTTGCCCGCATCCTGCCAAATCTCGCCGCTGAATCCGTGACCGGCTCCGGGATAAATTTTGATCTCGTATGGAATTCCCTTTTTCTCCAGCACGGTTTGCAGATGATACGCCTCGGCAACCGGCACGGTCGGATCAAGTTCGCCGTGCAAAATAAGCACCGGACACAGGCGCCGCATAAAGAGCTTCATCTCTTTCGGCAGTCCTCCAAAATACTCGACCACCGCCTGGACACGCTTATCAATGGCCGCGGTTGACAGCGATAGGTACGCGCCCAGCGAAAATCCCATCAGCCCAATGCGCTCCGAATCGACATGCGGCTGCTTTTCGACGTGGCTAATCGCGTCCCAGAGCGTTTTCATCCAAAGCGGAAAATGGCGGAAGATGGTTTCTTTGTCTGCCCAGGACGTGTTAGTGCGATCGAAGTAGTGCAGCACGTAGACCGCGAATCCCTGGCTTGCCAAAAGGCTGGCCGGCTCGGCCATGCCGGCAAAGCCGCCGCCGGAGCCATACAACGCGATCACGGCAGGAAAACGCTGGCCGTTTGCTGATGGCAAGAAACCGTCCAAGCGGATCGTCTTGCCTCCGCTCTGGAACGTGATTTGGGATTGAGTGACGGGGAAAGGCATTTAGCTGTAGGATTCAGCGCTCAGCATTCAGTTGCATTGGCAATCGCCATCCTGTTTGATGCAAGCAATCATGCGAACATCCATGCTTAACTTGCCTGCCGTCAAATCTTCTCAAGGCTGAGCGCTGACTGCTGAGTGCGTTGACTCGCTAACTGCCAAGTGCTACCTGCTCGCCGGCTAATTTCCGCAACGAATCCTCATATGGCGCGTGTGCAATCCCACGCTCGGTGATGATCGCACTCACGTACTTCGCTGGAGTCACATCAAACGCGGGATTCTCGACCTCCACTCCGTCGGGAACCATCTGCTTACCCGCAATGTGCGTCACCTCGCGCGAGTTCCGCTGCTCGATGGGAATTCCGCTGCCGTCGGATGTTTCGAGGTCAATCGTCGAGAACGGGGCCGCAACATAAAACGGAATGCCATGTTCATGGGCGAGCACCGCGACCGTGTAGGTTCCAATCTTATTTGCGACATCTCCATTGGCGGCAATGCGGTCCGCGCCAACTACGATCGCGCCGATTTTCCCCTGCTTCATCATGGCGCCTGCCATATTGTCAGATATCACGGTGGTCGGGATTCCGTCTTTCATCAGTTCCCACGCCGTAAGACGTGATCCCTGGAGAAACGGACGGGTCTCATCGGCATAGACATGAATCTTCTTCCCTGCTTCAACTGCCGCGCGAATCACGCCAAGGGCCGTGCCATAGCCGCACGTAGCAAGCGCCCCGGCATTGCAGTGCGTGAGCACGCCGCCGCTGGAAGGCATCAGAGTCGCGCCGTGACGTCCCATGGCCTGATTGGCAGCAATGTCTTCGGCATGCATGCGCTGGGCCTCTTCGATCATCGCCTGCTTAATTTGGGGTACGGGTCGCACACGTACGCGCTCAAATTTTTCCTGCATGCGACGGATCGCCCAGAACAGATTGACCGCGGTCGGGCGAGTCTTACCGATGACGTCGCAAATGCGGTCGAAGTCCTGCTTCAATGCCGCGACGCTTTCGGCCTTGGAGTTCTTCACGCCGAGTGCAATTCCCATCGCGGCGGAAACGCCAATTGCAGGCGCACCGCGCACCACCATGTTGCGGATCACGTCCGCAACCTGCTCATAGGTCTTGCAGGTCACGTAGGTTTCTTCGGTCGGCAGCTTCGTCTGGTCGATGAAGCGCACTCCGGAGTCGGTCCATTCAACGGTTTGAATCATAAGAACAGTAGTCACCAGTATCGGGCGGCCAAATGCTAACTGCGAAGTGCTAAATGTTCCGCACGTACGTCATTCGCAGTGAACACGGAAACAAAAGCCGCTGGCGCCGCAGCCTTCTCCACGTTGACACGGCCACCGGCTTCCTCCCGTTCAACCAGGCACATTACGCCCACTACTTCGAATCCGAATTCGCGGGCAGCCTCAATGGCCTGGATGGTCGAACCTCCGGTAGTACAGACATCATCCACAATCACCACGCGCGCTGCTTTTTCGCGGAAACCTTCGATCCGCTGACCGGTGCCGTGCTGCTTCTCGGATTTGCGAACCAAAAATCCATTCAACTCACCGCTGACCACCGATACGGCAACCACAACGGGATCGGCACCCATGGTCAGGCCACCGATGGCTTGAGGATTCCAGTGGCGCGCACGAATCTCATCCCAGAAAACCTGGCCAACCAGCCGCGCTCCCTTCGCGTCGAGAGTTGTAGTGCGGCAATCGATGTAATAGTCGCTGGTTCCGCCGGACGAGAGTTTGAATTCTCCCAGCCGGAATGACTTCGTCGCCAATAACTTTAGTAGTTCGTCGCGTGCAGACATCGAAAGCAGTAGCGAGTAGCGAGTCGGGAGTAGGGAGTCGCCAATACTCTTTTGCTTGCTACTCACCTCGCTACTTATTCAATTTGTCTAAATGCCGGAACCCGCCGGTGACCACAAACAGCAGCGCCGACAAGGTTCCGTTATATCCAACATGCAGCAGAAAACTCGCCGCGACCGACTTCGTCATCGCCCGAACCGCGGTCAACGCCAGTCCCACCAGAAAAATGATCAGCACTGCCCAGGAGTACTTCAGTTGTGCGCCATGCAAAATCGCGAAGGCAGCCGCAGTCAGCACAACGCTGATTCCCGTTCCCAACCGCCGCGCCAGCACCGGATAAAAAAATCCACGGAAGAATAACTCTTCCATCAGTGGAGCAAGCGTCACCGCAATGATGGAGAGGATAGTTGCCTCACGTGCGGTTTCGAAAAAGCGATCGATGGGAAGGTGCTTGGGGATGGGGAAGAGTGCGCCTAAGCCCGCCAGCACGAAATACAACACCATCCCAGAAAGCAAAAACCCCAGCCACCGATGAGTCGGCCAATTCCACCGTACAGTTTGCCAGAACGTCCCCGTACGCGATTTCAGCAGCTGGTACATCGCACCGAACACAACCAGGTACATGAACACTTGCGCAATCAGGATGACTTCCGGAATGCGCGCAATCTGCATCCAGCTCAGGCTGCGGTACACCGTCGCGTGGGCGATCCCGATGATGATCGCAGGGAGCACAACGATCGACGCCAAAGCGACGGCGATGATTCCCAGGACGTCCCATCCCGTCCAGGGCGGGTCTTCGTCTCTCACCTTTAGCGGCGTGGCCGCCTGAACCATGATCTGCGGCTCAGCCGGAGGAATCTCGTCAAACGGATTTTGCGGAGAGGCCAAGTTGTTGTGTGCGGTCTTTAATGAATTTACACGAAGCGGTCAGGCAATCGCATTCTGGCCGTCAAGCCGGCGATTCTGGCCATTGGCAAAGAAATGCGCCAGCGCCTGCCCGGTGTACGATTTCCGGCAGCGCGCAATCTGCTCAGGGGTGCCCTGCGCCACGATGCGACCGCCCTCCTCGCCACCTTCAGGGCCGAGGTCAATGATCCAGTCGGCGTTTCGGATTACATCCATGTTGTGCTCGATGATGATGATCGAGTTCCCGAGATCCGTAAGCCGGTGCAGCACATCGAGCAGCTTTTTGACATCGTCGAAATGAAGTCCGGTGGTCGGCTCATCCAGCAAGTAAAGTGTTCTGCCAGTCTGGCGCTTGCTCAACTCGCGCGCCAGCTTGATGCGCTGCGCCTCGCCTCCGGAAAGCGTGACCGCTGACTGGCCCAGGTGAATGTAACCGAGCCCCACGTCTACGAGGGTTTGCAGCTTCTGCTTCACTTGCGGAATGTTCTCGAGGATCGGCAAGGCATCCGAAACCGGCATCTCCAGCAGGTCGGCAATGGAATTGCCGTTGTATTTGACCGCCAGCGTTTCGTGGTTGTAGCGCCTCCCACCGCAGACTTCGCATAAGACATAAACGTCCGGCAGAAAATTCATCTCGATGCGGCGCTGGCCTTCACCCTGGCACGCCTCGCAGCGTCCGCCAGGCACATTGAACGAAAAGCGACCTGGCTTATAGCCGCGCTCGCGTGACTCCGGCAACATGGCGAAGAAGTCCCGGATTTGGGCAAACACTCCAGTGTAGGTTGCCGGATTCGATCGCGGCGTACGCCCAATTGGCGACTGGTCGATGCGAATGACCTTATCGATGTTCTCTGCCCCGGAAATCGTCTTGTGGGCGCCGGGATCTTCCCGCGAGCGATAAAGTTTTTTTGCCAATGCGCGATACAGGATATCGTTCACCAGCGTGGACTTTCCCGATCCCGAAACACCTGTGACCACCGTCATAACGCCGAGTGGGAAGGTCACGTCGAGGTTCTTGAGATTGTTCTCGCGCGCACCGAGGATCGTGATCGCGGCGCCATTAGTGCGGCGGCGCTCTGCACGCATGTCAATCTGCGCTCTGCCGGAGATGTACGCTCCCGTAAGCGATTCCGGCGCGCGCTCGATTTCCGCCGGAGTCCCATGTGCGACCAGCTTGCCGCCGTGGCGACCTGCTCCCGGACCGAGATCAATCACGTAATCTGCGCGGCGGATCGTCTCTTCATCGTGTTCGACCACCAGCACTGTATTACCGAGTTCACGCAGTTCCTCAAGAGCGCGCAGCAGGCGATTGTTATCGCGGTGATGGAGCCCGATGGACGGCTCGTCGAGCACGTACAACACGCCCCGCAGCTTCGATCCAATTTGAGTTGCGAGGCGAATCCGCTGGCCCTCGCCACCGGAAAGAGTCGCCGCCGAACGATCTAAAGAGATGTAGCCCAGGCCCACCGCATTGAGGAACTGCAAGCGCTCGACAATCTCGTGCACGATCCTGCCGGCGATGATCTCTTCCCGCCCAGTCAGTTTGATTTTGCGGGCAACCTCGAGCGCGCGGGATACCGGCATCGCGGTGAAATCGGCAATCGAGATGCCGTTCACTTTTACGGCCAGGCTTTCCGGCCGCAACCTTCGTCCGTGACAGGTCGGACACTCGGTCGCCGACATGAAGTCCAACAAGTATTCGCGGTAATTATCCGATGTGGACTCCTCCAGCATCTGTTTGAGATAGCCCAGAATACCGAGGAAGCCCGTTTTGCCGCGTCCGTTCTCACCGTAGAGCAGCAGGTTCTGAATCTTCTCGGGAAATTTATCGAATGGCGTGCTCAGAGCAAATCCGTGCGCCGCTGCAGTCATCTGCAGCATGTGCTGCAGGTTCGACGAGCCCGATCCCGGCCCCAGGCCGCCGTCGAGCAACGGTTTCGACCAGTCCACGATCACCTTCGCGGGATCGAAATCGTAACGGCTGCCCAAACCATGACAGTCCGGACACGCCCCGTATGCGCTGTTGAAAGAAAACGATCGAGGCTCCAGTTGCGGCACGTTGATGCCGCAATCCGGGCACGCCAGCCGCTCGGAATAAAGCTGCTCGTCACCACCCACGACCGCGACCTGGACCAATCCGCCCGCCAACTTCATGGCCAGGCCGACGGACATCTCGAGCCGGTGCTCGATCCCAGGCTTCACCAGCAGTCGATCCACGACGACTTCGATGGTGTGGTTCTTGCGCTTGTCGAGCTTGAGATCGTCTTCCAGGTTCACGAGTTCGCCGTCAACGCGCGCGCGCGTGTAACCGTGCTTCACCAGCGTCTCCATCTCTTTTCTGAATTCGCCTTTACGTCCTCGGACGATGGGCGCCATGATCATCACCCGGTCTTCCGGGGTAAGAGACATGACGCGCTGAACGATCTGCTCGGCGGATTGCCGGCTGATGGCGCGGCCGCATTGCGGGCAGTGCGGGACTCCGATCGAAGCGAACAGAAGACGAAGGTAGTCGTAGATCTCGGTAATCGTTCCGACGGTCGAGCGCGGGCTGCGGCTGGTGGTTTTCTGCTCTATTGAAATCGACGGGCTGAGGCCGTCGATGGCATCCACGTCAGGCCGTTCCATCTGATCCAGGAATTGCCGCGCGTAGGCGGAGAGAGTCTCGACATAGCGCCGCTGCCCTTCGGCGTAGATGGTATCGAACGCCAATGAGGACTTCCCAGAGCCGGACAGACCGGTAATCACGGTCAGGGAGTTACGCGGGATGTCCACGTCTATGTTCTTTAGATTGTGCTGTCTCGCGCCGCGGACAGAGATTTTGGTGATCGGCATGGACGGCCGTGATGACCCTTCGTAATGTGGACGGGACCCCAGAAATGTTGGAGAGTGGGGTTGCGCACCTATACTCACGTATCTTAGTTGGCAATACTCAAAACCGTCAACGACGATAGAGTGACAGGTGCAGTTATCCACAGCGCAATTGGCATCGAAGTGCCAGATTCGAGCAATCGGTCCGGCAACAGCGTACGTGAAAAGGGGCCTAAAGTGAGTGGGATATTGGTGGCTTGTATTCTTTGCCTGACGGTGCTGCTAGTGGTCGCACTCGGAATCCTAACCGCCTACACGATTGTGAACGGCATCGTGTACCTTTTTGCCCGCCAATCCCGCCAACATACCGGCACGCCCGTCCTGGTTCCCAGCCAGACCCACGCAGGCGACTAAGCGCGTCTAGCACACTTTCCTCAGGTCCCACCCCGCAGCTCAACTTTGCCCCTATTCGCCTCGCAGCTCTCTCAAGCTTCGCCTCCCGGTTTTGGACGCTAACCCGGGCAAGTAGAACCTCGCCATCTCACTCCTGACTACCCGGTGTACGAACCTCCTCTTGTGCCATTAATATGGCTTCCAAATGATCAACTCACGAATCAGGTTTTGTTCCATCATGGCGGGCATCGTCTTAATTTGCGGCGCGGCCTTGGCCCAGACGCATTATGACCTGGTCATCCATGGCGGACGCATTCTCGATCCCGAGACCTCGCTGGACGCAATTCGCGACGTCGGTATCCGCGGCAACCAGATTGTCGCCATTAGCGAGCGCCCGCTTTCTGGTACGCGAGTGATTGAAGCCTCGGGTCTGGTTGTGGCTCCCGGCTTTATCGATCTCCACCAGCACGACCTGACCGCAGCAGGCTACCGCCTGAAAGCGATGGATGGAGTTACCACCGCGCTCGAACTGGAGATTGGCCCGCCCGATGTCCGCAAGTTTCTCGACCAGCGTCGTAACACTTCGCTCATCAACTACGGGACGAGCGCCAGTCATCCCTGGGCGCGCGCCATGATCATGGGCCAGGCCGCTGGCGGGAATGACGTCGTGCCGTCCGCCGGTCCTGCGACCAATGACCGAGCCACCCCGGCGCAAATACAACGTATGCAGCAGCGTCTGCGCGACGAACTCGACGCTGGCGGCCTGGCCGTTGGCATGGGTATTCAATACACACCCGGGGCGACACGTCAGGAAGTGATCGAGATGTTTCGCGTCGCGGCCGAACGAGCCGTCCCCGTGTTCGTTCACGCTCGGGGTGACGGAATCGAATCGGTGGGTGAAGTCATCGCTGCCGCCGCCGTCACCGGTGCACCTCTGCACATCGTCCACGTTAACAGTAGTTGCCTGCGCGAGGCTCCGGAGTGTTTACGCATGGTCGCCGGCGCGCGCGGCCGCGGACTGGACGTGACCACCGAGGCGTATCCCTACATTGCCGGCATGACGCAAATCAACTCGGCGCTGTTCAACCCCGGCTGGA
>Ga0070741_10014984_pt1 | contig 13264 bp, 13 predicted proteins | sample Coa_R1_4_FD_66440 | JGI IMG/M metagenome (GOLD analysis project Ga0070741, IMG submission 66440) | Surface soil microbial communities from Centralia Pennsylvania, which are recovering from an underground coalmine fire - Coalmine... | ecosystem: Environmental > Terrestrial > Soil > Unclassified ... | reverse complement strand
CCTGCGCCGGCGCAGGACAAGGGCAGCGTCGATGACAAGCCGCTGCCGCCGCTGGAGAATCCCAGGGATCCCAAGATCGGCGCCAAGCAGTTGTTCGCGCGCAAGCTGCTGCCGTCGTCGCAGACGCCGAAGGCGATCGGCTCCTACACCAATGGTTGCCTTGCCGGCGGCGAGCAGATGCCGATCACCGGCGACACCTGGCAGGTGATGCGGCTGTCGCGCAATCGCTACTGGGGCTATCCCGACATGATCGCGCTGTTGAAGCGGCTGTCGGAGAAGGCGCACAAGGACGCCGGTTGGCCCGGCATCCTCATTGGCGATATCGGCCAACCTCGCGGCGGACCGGCGCTGTCGGGCCATGCCAGCCATCAGATGGGCATCGATGCCGATGTCTGGCTGACGCCGATGCCGGATCATCTGTTGTCGCGCCAGGAGCGCGAGGAGATGTCGGCGACCATGATGGTGCGCGACGACCGGCTCGACGTCGATCCGAAAGCGTGGACGCCGACGCACTGGATGGTGATCCGCGACGCCGCGCAAGAGCCGGCGGTGCAGCGCATCTTCGTCAATGCCGCGATCAAGAAGGCGTTGTGCCGCGAGGCCAAGGGCGACCGCAGCTGGCTCACCAAGATCCGGCCGTGGTGGGGCCACGACTATCACTTCCATATCCGCATGCGCTGCCCGGAGGGCGACAAGGAGTGCCACGGCCAGGCCGATCAGGGCGGCGACGACGGCTGCAAACCGTCCGAGTTGGCCTACTGGTTCAAGGATTCGATCATCCATCCCAAGCCCGAGCCGCCAAAGCCGCCGCCGAAGCTGACCGACGGGATCAAGCTTTCGGCGATGCCGGCCGCCTGCAAGGCGGTGCTGAACGCGCCGGATTCCAAGCAATACGCCAAGCAATGACGCGATCGTGGTGTCTGGTCGCGCCGGTTTGCGCTATTGTCCGCCAAGTCCGCGCGCCGTAAGCGCCCGGCAACCCGGGACGACGGTCCCCTCCCCGTTTCCATCACACAGCCGCTCGCTCGCGCGGACTTCCGCGCATGGCTCAACATTTTGAGAGAACGATATGCGCATCAGTGCACGCAACCAGCTCAAGGGTACCGTTACCGAAGTGACCAAGGGCGCCACCACCTCGCATGTCCGCGTCGATATCGGCGGCGGCAAGATCGTGACGGCGTCGATCACCAACGAGGCCGTCGACGAGCTCGGCATCAAGGCCAAGGGCAACGTCACGGTCGTGATCAAGGCGTCCGACGTCATGATCGCGGTGGATTGAGATGCGCGCGATTTTGCTGGTCGCATTGCTGGCTGTCGCCACCCCGGCGTGGGCGGCGGAGGAGCCGAGCGGCTGCGACAAATTCAAATGGCCGATCGATCGCGAGCGGGCGGCATTGGCCGCACCCAATCGGGTTACGCTCGCTTCCGGCGGCGATCTTGCCGCGATGCCATCGACCGGCGTCACGCTGTCGCTGGTATCGCCGGCGGACGCGAAGCTGCCGTCACCGCCCGAACGCGCGCCCAAGGACGGCACGATGGCGGGGTTCGCCAGCTTCAAGGGCGCGCCGAAGGCCGGCATCTACACCATCAGCCTCTCGACGGGCGCCTGGATCGACGTGGTGCAGGACGGGCATTTCCTCAAACCCAGGGCCTTCAGCGGCGCGACCGATTGCGACGGCATCCGCAAGACCATGAAATACGAGCTCGCGCCGCGGCCCTTCGTGCTGCAGGTCTCCGGCGCCAAGGAGAACGCAATCTCGATTGCGATCCTGCCTTCCGAATAGGCGCGAATAGGCGAAAGTCGACCAGGCGACGCTTTGACCCGGCCGATCAGCCTGATATTGTCCGCCCCAGCGACATTCCCGTGCACCGTAAGTCACGGGGATTGCCGGGACAGCGCTTCCGCGGGTCGCATTCCGATCGAACCGAGGCCTGATTTGCGCGCGCCATGCGCCCGCGCAAACACGCATGGAGCGCTTTCAGATGTACCGTCTCGCCGGATTGTTCGCCGCCTTCGCGATTCTCATCGCGTCGGCCGTCTCGCCTGCCGCCGCCGCGGACAAGACGCTCACGATCTTCGCGGCCGCGTCGATGAAGAACGCACTCGACGACATCGACGCGGCGTTCACCGGCAAGACCGGCATCAAGGTCAATGCCAGTTACGCCGCGAGCTCGACGCTCGCCAAGCAGATCGAGCAGGGCGCGCCGGCCGATATCTTCGTCTCCGCCGACACCGACTGGATGGACTACGCCACGGCCAAGAAGGCCATCAATGAGCCGACCCGCGTCAACCTGCTCGGCAACAGCATCGTGCTGATCGCGCCGAAGGACTCGAAAATCGATAACGTGACGATCGCGCAGGGCTTCGATCTCGCCAAGCTCGCCGGCGACGGCAGGATCGCAACCGGCGACGTCAAGGCGGTGCCGGTCGGCAAATACGCCAAGGCCGCGCTGGAGAAGCTCGGCGCGTGGCGAGCCGCGGAGCCGAAATTCGCGATGGCGGAGAGCGTGCGCGCCGCGCTGACCCTGGTCGCGCGCGGCGAAGCCGTGCTCGGCATCGTCTATTCGACCGACGCCAAGGTCGAGCCCGGCGTCAAGATCGTCGGTACCTTCCCGGCCGATTCGCATCCGCCGATCATCTATCCGGTCGCGGCGACAACGACGGCCAAGCCCGAGGCCAAGGCCTATCTCGACTATCTGCAATCCTCGGCGGCGAAGGCGGTGTTGGAGAGATACGGCTTCAACTATCTGATCAAGCCGACGTCCTGACGTGAGCGAAGCCTCCCAGACTCTCATGGTGAGGAGCGCGTCTGAGTTTATCATCGGGCCGCGCTTCACGCGGACCCGTTGGCGCGTCTCGAACCAAGAGGCCTCGACCTTGGCCTCATCCTTCGAGACGCGGGCTGCGCCCGCTCCTCAGGATGAGGGATAACGCTGTGTTCGACATCACGCCCACGGAATGGACGGCGATCCTGCTCTCGCTCAGGGTCGCCGTGATCGCGACCCTGGTCGCAACGCCGTTCGGCATCGCACTGGCGTGGCTGTTGGCGCGGCGCGACTTCTGGGGCAAGTCGATGCTCGATGCGCTGGTGCATCTGCCGCTGGTGCTGCCGCCCGTGGTCACCGGCTATCTCTTGCTGCTCACCTTGGGCCGGCGTGGCCTGGTTGGCGCCTGGCTCGCCGATCACCTCGGCATCGTCTTCGCATTCCGCTGGACCGGCGCGGCACTCGCCTGCGGCGTGATGGCGTTTCCGCTGCTGGTGCGCCCGATCAGATTGTCGATCGAAGCCGTCGACCGCAGGCTGGAACAGGCCGCATCGACACTGGGCGCCGCGCCGTGGCGCGTCTTCGCCACCGTGACCCTGCCGCTGGCGCTGCCCGGCATCCTCGCCGGCATGGTGCTCGGCTTTGCCAAGGCGATCGGCGAGTTCGGCGCGACCATCACCTTCGTCTCCAACATTCCCGGCGAGACGCAGACGATTTCCTCGGCGATCTACGCGCTGATCTCGACGCCGGCCGGCGATGCCGCCGCGATGCGTCTGGTGCTGATTTCGATTGCGATCGCATTCGCCGCGCTGATCGGTGCGGAATGGTTCGCGCGGCGCGCGACGGCGCGCCTGCACGGGAATTGAGCGATGCTGCGCCTCGACGTCCGCAAACAGCTCGGCGAGTTCTCGCTGGAAGCCGCCTTCCAGAGCGAAGGCCGCGTTACCGGGCTGTTCGGCGCTTCCGGCGCCGGCAAGACCTCGCTGGTCAACATGATCGCCGGACTGCTCACGCCCGACCGCGGCACGATTTCGCTCGATGGCGAAATGCTCGACGACGCCGCGGCGCGCGTTCACGTGCCGCCGCATCGCCGCCGCATCGGCTACGTTTTCCAGGATGCGCGGCTGTTTCCGCATCTCGATGTCAGCCAGAATCTCGATTACGGCCGGCGCATGAACGGGCTTGCCGCCGATGTCGCCCAGCACAAACGCATCACCGATCTGCTTGACATCGGTCCGCTGCTCGATCGCCGTCCCGGCAAATTGTCGGGCGGCGAGCGCCAGCGCGTCGCGCTCGGCCGCGCGCTGCTGTCGAAGCCGCGGCTGTTGTTGATGGACGAGCCGCTCGGCTCGCTCGATGAGGGGCGCAAGGTGGAGATCCTGCCCTACCTGATCCGCCTGCGCGACGAGGGCATCCCGATGGTCTATGTCAGCCACGATGCCGCCGAGCTGCGCCAGCTCGCCACGCAGATCGTGATGTTGAAGGACGGCCGCGTGACATCGTTCGGTGGCGTGAAGGTGCTCTCTTAGTCGTCATTCCGGGGCGACGCGAAGCGTCGAACCCGGAATCCATCGCGCCGAAGGAATACTGGAAGAAATGGATTCCGGGCCTGCGCCTTCGGCGCATCCCGGAATGACGAGTCACTTTAGACGACTTCACGTGCGTGCAAATCCGCGATCGCCTTGGCGTCATAGCCGATCGACGCCAGCACTTCGTCGGTGTGCGCGCCCGGCTCCGGCGCCATGGTGTCGAGCCGGCCGCCGCCATGCGCCAGGCGGAACCCGCTGCCGGCGAAACGCAGGCGGCCATAGGGCGTATCGATCTCCTGCAGCGCACCGCGCGCTGATATCTGCGGATGATCGATCACCTCCTCGATCTTCCAGATGCTGGCGCAGGGTGCGCCCGCCGCATCCAGAATCTTTTCCCATTCGCGCGGGCTTTTCTTCGCCAGCGCTTCCTCGATGATCGCGCGCAGCGCCGGCTCGTTTTCCTGTCGCGTAAACCAGTCGGCGAAGCGCGGATCGTCAAACGTGTCCTCGCGGCCGATCGCGATCATCAGCGCGCGATATTGCTTCTCATTGTTGACGGCGAGCAGCAGGTGGCCGTCGCCCGCCCTGAAGAGATTGGCGGTCGCCTTGCGGCTCACAGCCTGATTGCCGGACAATTGCTGGCGATGGCCGGCGACGGAGTAGTCCGCGACCTGGCCCGACAGAAACGCCAGCGACGCTTCCAGCATCGAGACATCGACGAGCTGGCCCTTGCCGGTCGCGTTGCGCTGGAACAGCGCGCTGGAGACGCCGAACGCAGCGGTCGCGCCCGACAGCACGTCGCAGACCGCAAATCCCGCGCGCGTCGGCCCGCTCGCCTCATGGCCGGTGATCGCCATGATGCCGCTCATCGCCTGGATCTTGCCGTCATAGCCCGCGCCGTTGCGCTCCGGGCCGGTTTGGCCGAAGCCGGACACCGCGCAGTAGATCAGGCGCGGATTGATTTTGGAGAGTGCGTCATAGCCGATGCCGAGCTTGTCCATCACGCCGGGCCGGAAATTCTCCATCACCACGTCGGCCTGCGCGGCAAGCTTCTTGACGATGGCGAGCGCTTCCGGCTTCGACAGATCGAGCGTCAGGCTCTTCTTGTTGCCGTTGACCGCCAGAAACGCGGGCGCGAGGTTGCGCTCCGCCCATTCGCGGGATAGCGGCGTGCGCCGCATGTCCTCGCCGCCACGCCGTTCGATCTTGATGACGTCGGCGCCGAGCAGCGCGAGCTGGTAGCTCGCATAGGGGCCGGCCAGCACCTGTGTGAAGTCGAGGATTTTTACGCCTTCGAACGGCCGGGTCACGTATGGGTCCTCTTGGTTCTGACCCTCTCCCCCTGTGGGAGAGGGTGGATCGCCGATGCGAAGCAGCGGCGAGCCGGGTGAGGGGTCGCGGTCTCTCAACGAAGAAAGGACCCCTCACCCGGCTCGCATCTAACGATGCTCGCCACCCTCTCCCGCAAGGGGAGAGGGTGAACCGCATTCGCGGATGCGCGGTGTCCTCACGGCGAGTTCACGCCGCGCGGTTGCCGCGCGCGATCTCCTTCTGGCGATCGAACTCGGCGCGGCGGCGCGCCAGTTCCTCCGGGCTCATCTGCGCGACGTTGTTGTAGTCGAGCTTCCAGGAAGCGTCCGCGCTCCAGCGCAGCGGCGACTGCATGGTGGTGCGCGCGCCGACAGCACTTTCGAGGAGCGAGAGCGCGAGCTCGAGCGTCAGCGCTTGTGACTCCGCGTCATGCGGCTTGCCGGCGGAATTGCCGAGCGGAAAATCCGAGAACAGGAAGCGCGGCACCGCGGCGTGCTCGACGATATCCTTGGCGCAACCCATCACCACGGTGGGAATGCCGTTGGCCTCGAGATGCCGCGCCACCAGCGCGGTGGTCTGGTGGCACACCGGGCAGTTCGGCACCAGCACGGCGACATCGACCTTGTCGGCGAGACAGCGTGCCAAAATCTCGGGCGCGTCGACATCGATGGTGACGCGATGGCTGCGATTGGTCGGCGCGCCGAAGAAGCGCGGCGCGACCTCGCCGATCCGGCCACGCGCTTGTGCCTTGATCAGCTGCGGCAGCGGCCACCAGGTGCCGCTGTCGGTCGCGGTGGTGTGCTTGCGGTCGTAGCCGATATGCGAGATGCGCAGATCGTGCTGCCTGGTCGTGTCGCCGCTGTAGACCTTGTAGAACTTGGCGCCGCCATTATAGGCCGCGCCCGGCCCCTGATCGCCCTTGGCGGGATCGTAGGGCGCGGCCGTGGTGACGATGGTCACGCGCGATTGCGCCAGCGGCTTTGTCAGCTTCTGGAACGGGGCGTCGACATAATGCGCCCAGCGGTACGGTGTGGTGTAGCCGATCGCGGTGTAATAATCGCGGGTCCGCTGCATGTAGGGGATTGGGGAATCGTAATCGGGCGCGAAGCCGAATTGCTCGTCTTCAGGGGCGGTCATGCGGTCTCTCTCCCGTTATCCAGGTTTGACGTCCAGACTAGAGATAGTGAGCCGTTTGCTCAACAGCAGAGCTGGCATGCCTGTCCCACCATCCGGTAGCTTCAACCGGCCGCCCTCCTGTCAGCCGCCGGTTGAACAAGCGTTTGCAGCGTAGAGCGGGCAGGAACGAAGAACGTCGTGCCGGTGTGCGGCGTCGAGAAGTCGAGCAGGCGATCATAAGCTCCCGGTGGATCACCGATATACATTCGTTGCAGCATCTTCTCGATCACCCAAAGATACCGGCAATAGCCGATGAAATATGTTCCGTATTCGCCGTGCCCCGGCCGGCCAAAGGGCATGTTGTCGCGCAGGATGTCATGTTCGGTGCCATCGGCGTCGACGATCGTGGCCAGCGACTTGTGCGATTTGCGAGGAGCGTTGTCGTCGTCGATTTCGATGTTGTCGATCTTCGTTCGACCGATGATCTCCTCCTGGAGGGGCGTGGGAACTCGCTTCCACGCGCTTAGATCGTGCAGATATTTTTGCACGACGACATAGCTGCCGCCGGCAAAATCAGCATCTTCATTTCCGATAAGCACCGATGAATGAAGATCGAGGTTGGTCGGGTTCGCCGTCCCATCGATGAAGCCAAGAAGGTCACGTGCGTCGAAATACCTGAAACCCGACACTTCGTCGATGACAGTTACGGACGAGCCCAGACTATCGAGCAGAACCCGTTCGAACTCAAAACACAAATCGGGACGTTCGGATCGGATATGGAAGAGAAGGTCGCCGGGTGTTGACGGCGCAGTATGAACGGCGCCCTTGATCGGCGCAAACCGTCTGAGTTCGTTCGGTCGCCTGTCCAAATGGAGCCGATCCCAAAGATCGCAGCCGATCCCTGCAACGCACGACAGGCGGCCGGAAAGATCGCGAAATCCGACAGTCTTGACGAGATCGTCGAGCCCGCCGAGTACGGACAACGCCTTCGCGAGGGCGGCCTGTTCGCCGGCGACGGTGACAACGAGAAAGACCGCCGCCATCGACAGCGGCGCGTCGACGCTCTGCGCGTCGATCGGAACCCTGTCCCAACTCTTGCCTGACATCCCTGTCCTTCGTCTCTTTCGGAGCTGTTCGGATGACCACGAACCGGCGCCGGCGAATATATTCACGGCAGGATATCGCTATCAGAAACGGGCATGCAACACCGTAGGCCGCCTTGTTCAGACGCCATCAAACCTGGTCGCGACGCAAAATGCCGGAATCGCAACACTTCTCGCCATGACGAGCGACCGCATTCCCGCGGCGCGATTTGCGTCCGGGTGATGCATCAGACCGTCGCTCCCTCGACACTGAGGGCGCAGGGAATGCCGGGCGCTGGCCGCACCCGCAGGCCTTGTGTGCTGAAAAGGGGTAGAATGCACACAAGTCGTCAGGTAGAGCCGAAACGGTCCGGCACTCCCTGCGCAATGGCTTTACGGCTTACTCCGCGCTCTCCCCGGTGTGTCGGGCTTTCTAGTCACCGTCGCTGCGCAAATCGCTTTGCACAACTTGACACCAGCGTCGAGGCGTCAGGACCACGCGGCTTGACCGTACGCATCGTGCCGCACGTCTTGCGGCCAAACGCGTCCATCGCAACCCGCCTCACGTCTGGTGACGAATGGCCAACACGTCCCCCATATCGAGGCGGGCTGGCTTCGTTAAATCATAATTTCCGCGTTTCGGAAAGAAGAATATTTTTGCGAAGCTGGCTTGACACGATCTCAGGTGTTTTGCCCGTCGTGTCGCCGCTGCAACACTTCCGCCCTACCCAATTCCGGGCCTGAGATCATCGCTTGCGCAGCGTTGGCGCAGAGAGAAGCATCGTCAGCCGAAAATCGGGCCAGCCCGCGAGAGACAGTGACACCTGCTGATAGCGCAACAGGCCCATGGCCGGATGTTTGAACGCACGTTCGCCGCCTTCGCGGGCCAAAACCCCCTGGGTCTCCCAGCAGCGCTCGAAGTCCGGGCTTCCGATTCTCAGTTCGGCTACGAGCCGGCGAATATCCGGATCGTCCGAGTAGGCTGTCACCGCGGCGCGGAACTCTGCGACGACGCGATGCGCGCGGGACGTCCAGTCGAGGATCAGGGCTCGCGCCTCGGGCCTGAGGAAGATGTAGCGCAGCAGGTTTTTTTCGCCGTCGGCATCGAGCCATCCCGCAAACAGCCGGGACGCTTTCGCGTTCCAGCGACGCGCGCTCCATGTACGATCGAGGATGTAGGCGGGACCATCGATCGCATCGACGCAAGCCAGCACCCCCTCGGGTGGATCATCCCTGTTGCCCGGCCGCTCGGGATCGCGCTTGCCCGCAACTTCGAACAGATAGCCGCGCTCGGCCCGCGACAGGCGCAATCCGCGTGAGAGGCGCGCAAGTGTCGACGCGGAGACGGACACGTCGCGCCCCTGCTCGATCCACGTGTACCAGGTGACGCTCAATCCGCAGAGCTGGGCGACCTCCTCGCGCCGCAGCCCGGGCGTGCGCCGTCGCGGTCCGGCGGCGAGACCGAATTCCGCCGGAGACTGGCGCTCCCGGAGCGCCCGCAGGAACGCGCTGAGCGAGAGAGCCGGAGCGATCGGATCTTGGGCTTTCATGGTGGTTTTTATACCAGTATAATATGGCTACTTAAACCGGTACTTTTGCTGTGTTATCTGTAGTTACCAGACTTGGTCGCTGCGCAAAGGACGGAAGGAGCGCGGCCGGGCCGCGCACGAAGGGGCGGCGTCTTGAGCAGACATTCCTATCGCATCGGCATCGACGTCGGAGGAACCTTCACCAAAGCCGCCTTGATCGACAACATCGACGGCAGCGTCGTGGGGCGTTCGTCCGTTCACACCACCCATGACCATCCGGACGGCGTCGCCGCGGGCGTCATCCAGGTGTTCGAGCAGGTCTTGGGCGATGCCGGCATCGTCGCCGGCGACGTGGTCCTGCTCGCGCACAGCACGACGCAAGCCACCAACGCGCTGCTGGAAGGCGACGTGGCCCGCGTCGGAATCCTGGGCCTGTCGGCTGACAAGGCGGCAAAACTCGCGCAAGGGCAGGTTCGCATCGATCCGATCGAGCTCGCGCCGGGCCGCGTGCTGCAGACCTGCAACCGGTTTCTGCCGAGCGACGCCCTGGACCGGACGGCGGTCGAGGATGCCGTGCGTGCGCTCCGCATCGAGGGCGCCCAGGTGCTGGTGGCATCAGCTGCGTTCGGCGTCGACAACACGTCGACCGAAGAACTCGTCCGTAGCGTCGGCGAGGAGTTCGGTCTTCCGACGACATGCGGGCATGAGGTCACGAGGCTGTACGGCTTGACGACGCGAACGCGCACCGCCGTCATCAATGCGTCGATCCTGCCGCGGATGATCGCGACCGCCAATCTGACCGAGACGAGCATGAAGAATGCCGGCATCGACGCGCCGCTGATGATCATGCGCGGCGACGGCGGCGTCATGGACATCAGCGAAATGCGGCATCGGCCGGCGATGACGATGCTGTCCGGACCCGCGGCCAGCGTGGCGGGTTCGCTGATGCATGTCGGCATGTCCGACGGCATCTACTTCGAGGTCGGCGGCACGTCGACCAATCTCGGCGTCGTCAAGGCCGGGCGTCCGGTGGTGACCTACGCCAATGTCGGCGGCCACGATACGTTCGTCAATTCGCTCGATGTGCGCGTGCTGGGCATCGCCGGGGGCAGCCTGATCAGGATATCGGACGGTGCGGTGCGCGAGGTTGGACCGCGAAGCGCCCACATTGCCGGGCTCCGATACGCCTGCTTCGCGCCTGCCGAGGTCTTCGCGAACGCCCGAATGGTCCTCTTCGAACCGAAGCGAGGGGATGGCGGCGACTTCGTCGCGATCGAGACCGAACGGCATGGCCGCTTTGCCCTGACCACCACCTGCGCCGCCAATGCCGCCGGACTGACGCATCCGGAGATGCATTGCTACGCGCCGGCGGACGCCGCCCGCGCGGCTTTCGCTCCGCTCGCGGTAATGATGATGGGCAAGGACGTCGTCGCGCTGGCAAAGGACGTGCTCGCCGCGGCGGCGGGCAAGGTGACGCCGACCATTCGAACGCTGATCAGGGATTATCAACTCGACGAGGACCAGCAGGTGCTGATCGGAACGGGCGGCGGCATCGGCGCTCTGTTGCCGACCGTCGCAGAAGAGCTGGGCCTGCAGTTCGAGATCGCCAAGGATGCGGAGATCATCTCCTCGATCGGCGCGGCGCTGGCGATGGTTCGCGAAGTCGTCGAAAGGGTCAATCCTGATCCGTCGTCCGACGATATTGCGCATCTGCGCAGCGAGACGCTGGAAGCGATCAGCCGGCTCGGAGCCGACCCGAAGACCGTCGATATTTCGGTGGAGATCGACCGCCAGACCGGCAGGATCCGGGCGATCGCCACGGGCGCCGCTGCGCTGCGCAGCACGGGCGACACGGACACCGTCTCGGAGCGGCAGGCCCGCCGGATCGCGGCACGATCGCTCCATCAAGCGGAGGACAGCATCGAGCTCGCCGCCGAAACCCCGGGCGCGTTCGTCTACATCCCGAAAGCCGGTTCGCGGCATTCGCTCCGGATCGTCGACCGGCGCGGGCAAGTGCGTTTGCAACGCAGCCATGCGGTCGTGGTCCGGACGACCGTCGAAGAGTGGCGGCATGCGTTCCGATCGATGGATCTGTTCGGGCCCGAGGATCCGACTGACGCCTTTTTCGGCGCGGTGTTGCTGTACGATCAGCACCTGCTCGACGTGACCGGCGAAAGCCTCTATTCCAATGCGGTCAAGATCGTGGACAGCGAACTTTCGGGCGTGTCGCCCGAAACGCCGTTGGTTTTGATCGGCCTGGGACGACCGGCGTCGGCCGGGAAGACGCAAGAGGAGAAGAGCGATGGAGAAGTTTGAAAAGCTGACGGCCGTGGCGGCCCCGATGGGAATTCCCAACGTCGATACCGACGCGATCATTCCCAAGCAATTCCTGAAGACGATCAAGCGGGCCGGGCTCGGCAAGGCGCTGTTTTCCGAACGACGCTACAACGACAATGGCGAAGAGCGGCCGGACTTCGTGCTGAACCAGGGGCCTTTCCGCAAAGCGAAAATCCTGGTGGCCGGCGAGAATTTCGGTTGCGGATCGAGCCGCGAGCATGCGCCCTGGGCGCTGCTCGATTTCGGCATCCGCTGCGTCATCGCGCCCTCGTTCGCCGACATCTTCTACAACAACATGTTCAAGAACGGCATGTTGCCGGTCAAGCTGAGCGCCAAGCGGGTGCACGAACTGATCCAGTTCCTGACCGAGCTCCCCGGCGCCGAAATCACCGTCGATCTGCGCGAGCAGACCGTGACCGGACCGGACGAGCAGGTCGATCATTTCGATGTTGCGGCGTTCTCGCGCGAGAGTCTGCTGAACGGCTATGACGAGATCGAGCTGTCGCTGTTGCAGAAGGACAAGATCGAAGCCTTCGAGAAGCGAAAGAGCGCCGAGCGGCCGTGGTTATGACAACGTAGGCACGGCCCCGTCCTCGGGCGCGGACCACGTCAGGGTTTCCGATGGAGCCGTTCGGCCAGGGGTCCCAACAATGGACCGTACATCCAACGACTGAGCAGACCGTCCGAGTTCTCGATTCCCAGGGTGTGCATGATCTCCTCGAGGTATCGGAGCAGCTGTTCACGATCTTCCGTGTCAATGGACTCGAAGTCTTCCATAGTCTTCGCGAATTCCGACAGCACGAATTTCTTGGAAGGCCTTGACGGCAGGCCGTCTCGAAGACGGTCGATGAGGGAGTTGAGCTGCGCCTCGGCAATCACGCGGCGGCTCTCGGGTCTCATCCCATTATAGATCGAGCCGGGGATTTCGACGTATTTGGTTCGGTTGCGAAGATCCAGAAGACTGGCCAGCGTCTGCTGCGATACATCGAGTACCTGATCCGGCGCCGGCCAAAACAGCCCCCAAAACGCCAGAAGGCCTGCGCTCACCAAGATCGCCAGAAGACGGAAAATATTCAGCACCATTTTCGAAAGTCGAAACATTCCGCTAAATCCCCGCGACCGAGGTCCAGAGCTCGCCGAGCTTGCGCTTCAAGCTCTCGACCCGTGTCGGCGGCGGCGTGCCGTCCTCGTCTTCCGGCAGGCGCAGGCCGACCACATTGACGCGGCCGCCGGAGATCGAGCGCGCTACCAGGGTGATGGCATCGAGCGGCAGGGTTGCACCCTCCTTCGGCGCGTGATGGAGATGGATGTCGAAATAGTCCGACAAGGTGAGCCGCTCCTCGCCGGCCTCCACCTTGACGCCGTAGATTTCGGCGAGCTCGAACAGCGTGTGCTCGCCGGACACGGTGAAATCGCCGAGCAGATGCGGATCGGGCGCAGCACTCGGCTGCATGTCGACGAAGAAGCGGTCGAGTGCTTCGGCGCGCTCCGGCGGCGCCAGCAGATAGATGTAATCGCCCGGCGCGATCGGGTCGGCCTCCGCCGGCGTCAGGATGTGCTCCTTGCGGATCACCAGGGTCGGCTTCGACCAGGA
>Ga0070741_10014983_pt1 | contig 13266 bp, 9 predicted proteins | sample Coa_R1_4_FD_66440 | JGI IMG/M metagenome (GOLD analysis project Ga0070741, IMG submission 66440) | Surface soil microbial communities from Centralia Pennsylvania, which are recovering from an underground coalmine fire - Coalmine... | ecosystem: Environmental > Terrestrial > Soil > Unclassified ... | reverse complement strand
ATCCGACGCGGACCACCGGCCCGGGCTGGATGCGGTAGCGGACGTCCACCCGCGACGCGCCGACGGCGGTGTCCTCGAACTGCTCCTCGTCCTCCACCCGGGTGTAGAGATGCCCGCGGCGGGTGAAGATCTGCGTCAGCGCCGCGCGCCCCTCCTCCGCCCGCAGATAGCTGAAGGGCTGCCCGGTGCGCAGCACGATCGCCGCGTCGAGCTCGGAGGCGGGAACGTCGCCGCCCCCTTCCACCAGGATGCGCCCGACGCGAGTCTGCTCGCCTTCCCGGACGGGGATGGTCACTTCGACGTGCGCCGGGTTGCCGCCGATCGGCTCCAGCTTCGGAGGGCCGGCGCGGACCGAGAGGTAGCCTTCAGACTTGTAGAGATCCTCGATCTGCTTGAGCGCGCGCGCGTACAGCACCGGCTCGAACACGGTGTCCGGGTCCACCCGGATCCGCGGCGTGTGCGGGACGCGAACCCTCCCCATCACCCCCATCTGCTCCACCCTCGCCGGATCCGCGCGCGAAGCCGGATCGCGCACGATGTTGTCGCGCAAGAGCAGCAGGAGCCGCTCGCGTAGCTGCGAGGTGGAAATGCCCTTGTTCCCGGTGAAGAGGACCCGCTCCACCCGGACCTGCGGCCCCTCGTCGATGCTGAACACCACCTCTTCCGCGCCGTCTCGCCCGACCATTCCCCGCTCCGCCACCTTGGCGCGGAGGAATCCGGCGCTGACGTAGAAGCGTCGCAGCCTCGCGGCCAGCTCCTGCGAGGCCTGCGCGTCGAGCGGCTCTTCCGACTCCACCGCCAGCTGCGAGGCGAGGATGGTATCGGAGAACACGCGATTCCCGCGCAGCTCGAAGCGCACCAGCGGTCCGGCAGCGACGGGAACGACGATCCGGGCGCTGCTCTCGTCCAGCTCCTCGATCGACGGAGCCTCGACGCGAGCCCGCAGCCGTCCGGCCCTGCGGTAACGCTCGCGGACGCGGTGGACGGCGTCCTCGAGCAGCCCGAGATTGAGCACGTCGCCGGGCTCCAGACGGAACGCGGCGGAGAGCTGATCGGGGGTGAGCCCCGGGTCCCCGGCGAAGCGGACCTCGGAGATCCGGGTCACCGGCCCCTCGGCGATGCGAAGCTCGAGCGCGACTCCGGAGGGGCTCGACTTCCGGGCCGGCGTGATCCGCGCGTGGCGATAGCCGATCCGGAAATATGCGGCCCGGATCGCCTCGATCGCCGGCCCCACCTGCTCGGGCTGGAACTCGGCGTTCGCCGTCAGGTTCGCGTTCTGCAGCAGCATGCTCTCGGTCAAGGCGCTGTGCCCCGGAAACGTCACCGAGGCCAGCTTCTCGATGGCGGTGAGCACGAAGACGAGCCGCACCCGCCCTTCCCCCATCGGCTCGGCGTACGCGGCCACCCGCGAGAATCGGGCGCTGGCATGCAGCGCGCGGATGGCGTCGCGCACGTCTCGCGTGTCGAGGGGCTGCCCCGGCCTGACCTCCACGAGCTCGCGGACCGATGCGGCGTCCGCGCCCTCGAACGTGATCTCTCCCACCCGCAGCGGTTCCTGCGCGGCAGCTTGCGCGAGGAGGAGCGCACAGAGGAGCCCCAGCACTAATCCCCCTCCCACTGCAGGTGCAGATCGAGGCCGAAGTCGGTGCCGGTGCCGGTGGTGATGTGCTCGTTGTCGAGCTGGAACCGGGTGGAGAGCGCGTCCGAGAGCTGGTAGCTGATCACCCCGCGGTACCGCCGCGTGGTGAGCCCTTCCAGGACCTTCAGATCCAGCCGGTCGGAGAGAAGGTGCGACTGGAAGCGCGCCATCGGCTCCAGCCGGTTGGTGGCCACCGAGAAGTCGCTGGCGAAGTCGATGTTGGGATCGCGCAGGATGGCGTTCTTGGGGATGAAGCGGCGCACCTCTTCGGAGAAGCCGGTCGCCTTGTTCAGGGCCTCGATCCCGATCGCCAGCCCGGAGTCCGCCGCGGAGAAGTTGTTCTGCTGGAGGTCGCGGGAGACGAAGCCGAAGGTGAGGAGGAATCCGAGGTCCGCCTCCGCCAGCGACGGCTCCGAGGTGAGCGAGACGTGCGGCTCTCCCGGCGTCCCGAACGCGTGCAGCCGGATCTTGTACACCTGGTTGCCCGCGGTCACCTGCGAGCTGGCCTGCAAGTCGAAGCTCGGGCGGATGCGCTGCCGGTCGATGAAGGTGAGCACCCCTTGCTCGATCTGGAACTCGTTGCCGCGGAAGGTGGCGGTGCCGTGGACCGTGTTCACGCTGCCGAGCAGCCCGATGGCGCGCGACGTCCCGGTGACCTTGAGGTCGCCCTTCAGATCCGCCCGCGCGAGGTTGTTCTCCAGGCGCACGGCGCGGGAGAGGTGGACGTCCAGATCGAAGTGGACCACCACCGCGCTCTTGGCGAGCACCTTGGGCGTCGGCGGCCGCCGGGAGAAGTCGAGCAGCGATCTCTCCAGATCGATGTCCTCGGTGTAGCGGATCTGCGAGAGCAGGAGATTGCCGCCGAGGACCGGCTCGTACGGCGCGCCGTAGAGGGTGAGGTCGCCGTCGACGTTGCCGCTCAGGTTCTCCTGGAGCTTGACGTTGACGTCCTTGACGTGCGCCGCGATGTCGATCTTGCGGGGGACCAGGCGGTCCATCTCCATGCCGCCGGAGACGCGCGCCTCACCGTTGTTCAGCTTCCCGGAGAGGGAGTCGATCACCAGCGCGTCCTGCGAGAAGGAGATGCTGCCGTTGAGCCCGCGCGCCGCCACCGGGAGCCCGGTGAGCGTGAGCGCCCCGTCCTCGACCCTCACGTTCCCCAGCACGATCGGCTTCTTCGCGGTGCCCCCGACCGTCGCCTGCATGAGATACCGGCCCGAGGCGTGCTCCAGGTCCGGCACCACTCCCGCGAGCACCCGCCCGTCGATGCTGGCGGAGAGCTTCAGATCGAGGGTGCCGTCGCGGGATCGCCCACCGGAAAGCTGGGCGGTGGTGTACGGGGCGCGGAGCGCCAGCCGCTGCGTGCGCACCCCCTCCGGCCCGAAGGTCACCTCCGCCGGACCGTCGCTCTCGAACGCCAGATCGCTGCGCACCACCCGGAGCTGCGAGAGCGTGAGGACTCCGGCGCTCTCGCGCCAGCGCCGCAAGAGGCCCCTGAGCTCCACCGTGCCCGCGAGCGAGCCGCTCTGGATGTTCGCGTCGGGCACGAAGAGCTCCAGGTACTGCGCGAGGTCCGGCACCCGGACGGTCGCCGACGCGGTGTAGGGAAACTCTCCCTCGAGCCGGGCCTCTCCAGCGACCGCGTGGGTCCCCACCTTTCCCTTGAGCGCCATCGCCTTGCCGTCGATCCGCAGCGACAAGTCCCCTTCCCCGAGATCCGCCTCTCCCGACATGCCCTCGGTGAACTTCACGCCGAGGTCGATCACCGGATGCTCGGCGACGCCGCGGATCCGCGCCGTCGCGGTCAGGGGTCCGGAGAGCTTCGCCGCCTCCGCCATGTCGAGGTCGGAGAGGTCGAAGCTCTCGCTGGCCGCGTCCATCTCCAGCTTCCAGTGCGGCCCGAAAGCGCCGGAGAGCCGGACGGAGGCGTCGCCGTGCCGCAGAGCCAGCTTCTCGATCTGCAACCGCGGCTCGCGGCCGTGCAGCGAGACCCGGGCCTCGCCGTCGGCGAAGGATTCTCCCCAGAGATCGAGGTGGTCGAAGCGCAGCGACGCCGTGCCGTCCGGACCGGCGACCGGACCCTTGACGTCGATCGCGGCGCTGAGGTGCCCGTCGACCTCGTCGGGATCGTGGATCGTGGACAGCGTCGGGACCATCCCGACGGCGAGGTCGACCAGATCGTGGACGCGCCCGTCGGGCACCTCGAGGTGCGCCTCGATGGGCGTGGCCGGCGTCCTGAAATCCACCGCGATGTGACCGAGGTACGCGGTGCGATCCTTGCGGCCCCGGATCCCGCCGAACGAGAGCTTCAGCGTGCGCGCCTCGAATCCCACGTGGGTGGTGAGGTCGCCGAGCGACAGGTCCATGAAGCGCACGCCCTGCGCCGCCGTGTCGCCCTCGATCGCGAGCGAGCCGTATGGGCCGTTCACGGTGGCCGAGAGCTTCAGGCTTCCGTGGGCGGAGAGCGGCCCGAAGTGGGCGAGAAAGTCGTCGAGGACGATCCCTTCGGATTGGGCGGCGAGCTCCATGCCCCGATGGACGTCCGTGTAGAAGGTGCTCTCCACCTGCAGCCGCGAGGCGGCCACCTCCACCGTCACGGCGTGGGCGACGATCTTCTCCCCGTCGACCGACACCTGGCCGGCGAGCTTGCCGCGGGGGAACTCGAACATCTTCTTCGCCTGCGCACGCTTCTCGTAGCTGCGGTCGAGCACGGCAAAATCCGCGAGGTCGAGGGCGGTGTCGCCGGCGAGCCGGAACGGCGCGATGGTTCCCTTCACCTGCACCCGTCCGCTGGTCCGCAGCACCACCCAGGCCCGCGGCAGCCCGAGCTTGCGGAGGAGATCGGCGAGCTCCATGTCTCGGAGCATCAGGTCTGCCGAGATCGGAAGCGAGGATTCGGCCACCGAGAGCTCGATCGACCCGTTCACCTGTCCCCGCCCGACGGGCACCTCCAGGCGATCGACCTTCACCCGCGCAGGCGTCAGGTCGAAGCGCAGCCGCGCATCGCCGGGAACGAAGTTGTCGACCACCACGCCGCGCAGGCGCAGATCGCCCTTCAGGTGCGGAACGCCGCGCGCGATGGAGACCGTCGCGTCCGCGGAGACGCCGCCCTTCAACGTGCGCAGCATGCCCGGGATCAGCCGCGCGCTCGCCGCCTCGAGATCGTCGACCCGCACGTTCGCGGCGAGGTCGATCTGCGGATTGCAGAGGTTCTGCAGCTTTCCCTTGAGGAACGCGGAGGCGTCGATGCCGATCACGTCCCCCCGGCGCAGGTCGACGCTGCCGCTGCCGCGCAGGTCGACGATGGCGGCGACCCTCGACGAGACCAGTCCGATCGTGCGGCCCGGCAACTCCAGCGAGCCCGCGCGCGTCGAAAGGCCCACCGAGATCCGCGACCCGCTTCCCTTCAGCGAGAGGCCGGCGTGTGGAAGCACCAGGCGTGCGCCCGCGGTGCGCACCTCCACCGCCGCCTTGCGCACCTTCACCCGGCCGAACTCGAATCGGTCGAGCAGATCGGGCAGGCACTGCCCTCCGGACGGAGGAGACGCGCCGGCCCGGTCGAGCGCGAGCCGGAGCCGCGGATGATCGAGCTCCAGCCGCTCCAGCCGGAGACGCTGCAGGAGCGGGCGCACTTTCACCTGGGCAAAGACGCGAGCCACTTCCAGGTCGATCCGGCCGCCGGGATCGCCGACCTTCAGCCCCTCGATGGTCAGCTTTCCCTGTTCCGGCTGCACCGAGCAGCGCGAGACCTGGACCCTGGCTGCGGTGGCCTCCTCGATGGTGGCGACCGCATACGCGCAGAGATTGTTGGCCACGAACTCCGTGCGCAAGAACGCGATCGCTGCCCCGAAGACCACGGCGGCGGCGAGGCCTGCGGCGACGAGGATGCGGCTCAGCACGCGTCAGCTCGGCTTTGCGAGCCCCGCCAGGTACCGATCGATCTCGCCGAGATCGATCTGCTTGCCCTTCTCGGCCGCGGCGGGTGGCGGGATTGCGACGGGCTTCTTCGCCGCGCCGGAGGGCGGCGAGGCGCCGTCGAGCCCCAGGTCGCGCGCGACGCGCTCGATCATCTGGTCGTCGATCATCGGCACCCGCGCGACGTACCCTTCGAACAGGGCGTTGTCGCAGAGGGTGTTGATCACCCGCGGGGTGCCGCTGGAGAACCGGTGCACCGACGCCACCGCCCCCGGGGTGAACGGCATCCGTGCCGCGCCGCCGAGGCGCAGCCGGTGCTTGATGTACGCCTCGGTGCTCTCCGCGTTGAGGTGGTCGAGCCGGTACTTCATCGAGACGCGCTGCGCGAGCGGCGGGTCCAGCTTCAGGTTCTGCTCGATGTCCGGCAGCCCGAAGAAGATCAGGCTGAGCAGCTTGCGCTCCGGCACCTCGAGGTTGAGCAGGCCGCGAAACTCCTCCATCAGCTCGCGGGTGGCGAGCATCTGCGCCTCGTCGATCAGCACCACCGCCCGCCGGCCGGACTCGTAGATCCGGACCAGGCGCTGGTAGAGCTGTCCGAGCAGCGTCAGCTTGTCCTCGCTGGGCGCCTCCACCCCGAGCTGGAGGGCGATGCGCTTCAGGAGCCAGGAAGCGGTCACGCCGCTGTGGATGATCACCAGCAGCGCCGCCTCGTACTCGTTCTCCGGCAAGGAATCGAGCAGCCGCCGCGCGAGCGTGGTCTTCCCCGCCCCGATGTCCCCGACCAGGATGCCGAGGCCCTTCATCTGCGAGCAGAGGTGCGTGAGCCGCACCAGCGCCTGCGAATGCTGCGGGGAATTGAAGTAGAAACGCGAAACGGGCGCGTTCGAGAACGGTTCCTGCGCAAGCTCGTAGTAGTCGAGATAGTTCATCACACGAAGCCGATCTTGCGGTTCTTCTGCGGGATGTCGTTCGGCTGCGAGGTGCCGGAGGCTGCGCGGGCGGCGGGCGCCGCGCCGGTTTGCGCCGCGGCCTTGCGCTGGGCGGCCGGGGGCGTCGAGGAAGGCTTGACGATCGGGCGGCCCTTGGCGACCGCGCCGCCGAGGCGCTGCAGGCGGGCAGCGACGTCGCGGTAGCTCGCGTCCTCGCCGGCGAGCGTCTGGTACTGCTCGACCGCGTCCGCGGGGCGGCCGAGCGACTCGAGAGCGCCGCCCAGCTCGAACTGGAGCGCATGCCGCGCCGCCGCCGCCAGACCAGGCAGCTCGAGTCCCTGCTGGAAGTGCCGCGTCGCCGCTTCTCCGTTGCCGCGCTCCAGCTCGCAGACGCCGAGCATGGTCAGGCAGTCCGCGCCGCGGGTGCCGCCGCCGTGCTGCAACGCCACCTCGAACTCGGCGACGGCCTCGTCGAGCAGGCCCATCTCCTTGTAGGCGATCCCCAGATCGTAGTGGGTCTGGACGTCCTCCGGCCGGACCACCTGCTGGAGGCGGGCGCGGAATTCGCCGAGCACCTCGTGCGCCGGCACCTGGAAGGACTCGAGCACGTCGCCGTCGAGCGGCTTGTCGTCCTCGGTGGCGGTGAGGCCGACCTCGGCCGCCAGCTCTGCGGCGAGCTCCGCGGCGAGATCGTCGTGGTCCTTGTCCGGCGCCGCGGCGCGGGGCGCGCTGCCCAGCTTGCGCAGCCGCTCCAGGGCGCCCGGATGGTCGGGGGCCGCCATGGTGATGCCTTCGAGGATGGCGCGCGCGTCTTCCGGAAGGCCGGTCTGGAGATAGAAGTCGGCCTCCGCGAGATCGCCGGCGAACTCGTCTTCGTCCTCCGCCGCAGCGGGCTCGCCCTGGACGACGCGCTCCGCGGCCCGCGGCGGCTCGCTGACCTCGAGCTCCAGATCCGCCCCCTCGAGGACCACCTCGTCGCCGCCCGCTCCGAGCGATCGCAGCTCGGCGCGCACCGCGTCGGCGCGCGGGTCGCGCCGCTTCTCGCAGAGGCGGAGCATGGTGTTCAGCGAGGCGAGCGCGTCTTCCGTCCGCCCCGTCGCCAGCGCAACCGCCTTTGCCTTCTCGTGCGCGTCGATGTTGTCCGGGTCGACCGAGAAGATCCGGCGCAGGTGATCGAGCGCCTTCTCGTGGAGCCCGTACTTGACGTAGACCTCGGTCTCCTTGAGGAGCTTGGGGATCTGGGCCGGCGTGGGCGGCGGCAAGGCCGCTCCGCCGGCCTGGACGGGCGCGGTAGGCGGCCTCGCGCCGACGATCGGCGCGGTCGCCGGGCGGGGCGGCGGCGAAATCACGGCGGGCGGCGCCGGCTTCGCCTTGGGGGGAGGCGGCGGCGTGACCACCGCGGCAACCGCCGGCCGTGCCGCGGGCGGAGGCGGAGTCCGCGCCGGCGCGGGGCGTGCCGGCTCGGGCGTCCTGCGCTGGGCCGCGGCGGAGTCGACGCTGTGGATCGCGGCCTTCAGCTCGGCGTCGTCGGGCGCGAGCTCCTGCGCCTGCGCGAAGGTCTTCTTCGCCTCGGCGGCCCGACCGGCGTCGAGGTGGACGCGCGCGAGCTCCTTCAGGACCGACACCGTCTTGGAGACCTGGCCCAGCTCCTGGAAGGCGCGGGCGAGCATCGTCAGGGTGGCCAGCTCCCGCGGATCGGCCTTGAAGCAGATCTGCAGCTTCGCCAGGGCGCGCTTCGAGTCGCCCTTCGCCAGGTATTGCTCGGCCAGCTCCTTGGCCAGCACGAGATCGTTCTGGTCGAGATGGCTGATCCGCTCCGCCACCCGCAGGTAGTCGTCCTGCCGCCCGTTGCGCTGCAGGTACTGCGCGGCGCGCCGCAGCTCTGCCACCGCTTCGATCAGATCGTCCTGCCGGGCGTACTGCTCGCCGAGGCGGATGCGCGCGGCGACGTTGTCCGGGTCGAGGTCGACGAGCTTCTTCAGGGTGTCGAGGCTGGCCTTGGTGTCGCCGGCCTTCTCGTAATGCGCGGCGACGCTCTGCCACTCCTTGGTGGCGTCGCCCACCAGCCCGAGCTGCTGGTACAGCTCGGCGAGGCGGACGTTCACCTCGATCCGGTCGATGACCTTGAGCACCTGCTTATAGAGGGCGACGGCCTTGAGATAGAAGCCCTGCTGCGAGTAGGTGCGCGCCACCTTCTCGAAGCAGTCCGCCGCGTCCGACTTGCGGTTCATCTTCTGGTACAGCTCGGCGAGCTTCTGCAGGACGCGGACGTCGTCCGGATCCATCTCCAGCACGCGCTGGTATTCCTTGACGGCCTTGTCGAACGCGCCCTTCGCGATCAGCTTCGCGGCGGCGTCGATGACCTTGTTTTTGTCCATCGGCCGGAGGCTCGCGGAGGCGGAGGGGAGGGAAGGACCAGCGTCCCAACGTAACGGGGAATCTGCTTTTGGGTCAAGGCTGTAACGCGAGGTGAGACGCTCCGTCCGGGCGGAAGATTCCCACCCTGCGGCACGCGGTCAGTTCGGGTTGTCCGCGAGCAGCTTTTCCACCAGCCTGGTGTCGTACCTACCTTGTACGAAAGGCTCGTACACGAGCAATTTCTTGTGGAAGGCGATGTTGGTGCGGATGCCTTCGACGATGTATTCCTCCAGCGCGCGGCGCATCCGCATGATCGCCGCCGGCCGGTTGTCGGCGAAGACGATCAGCTTCGCCACCATCGAATCGTAGAACGGCAGCACCCGGTACTGCTCGTACGCCGCGGAATCGATCCGCACGCCCAGCCCTCCCGGCGCGTTGTAGGCGGTGATGAGCCCGGGTGAGGGCGCGAACGACACCGGATCCTCCGCGTTGACGCGGCATTCGATCGCGTGGCCCTTCATGGAGATGCTCTTCTGCGTCCGCCCCAGCTCCTCGCCGGCGGAGAGCCGGATCTGCTCCTTGACCAGGTCCAGCCCGGTGACGCTCTCGGTGACCGGGTGCTCGACCTGGATCCGGGTGTTCATCTCCATGAAGTAGAAGTCGTTGCGCTCGTCGAGCAGAAACTCGATGGTGCCGAGATTGTTGTAGCGGATCTTCCGCATCGCCTCGACCGCCACCCGGCCCATCCGCTCGCGAAGGCGCTCGTTCAGCGCCGGCGACGGGCTCTCCTCGAGCATCTTCTGGTGCCGCCGCTGGACCGAGCACTCGCGCTCGCCGAGGTGGATCACGTTGCCGTGCTCGTCGGCGACGATCTGGATCTCGATGTGCCGCGGGCGCTCCACGTACCGCTCCACGTACATGTCGCCGTTGCCGAAGGCCGCGAGCGCCTCGGCGGAGGCGGTGCGGTACATGGGGGCGAGCTGTTCCTTTTCCCGGACGATCTTCATCCCCCGGCCCCCGCCTCCCGACGCCGCCTTGAGGATCACCGGGAACCCGACCTTCTCCGCCAGCCGGACCAGGTCGCGCTCGTCGTTGACCACGCCTTCGCTGCCGGGAAGCTGCGGCAGGCCGGCCTCCTTCATCGCTTCCTTCGCCCGGACCTTGTTGCCCATCATCCGGATCATCTCCGGACGAGGCCCGATCCAGCCCAGCCCGGAGTGCTGCACCATCTCGGCAAACTCTGCATTTTCGCTGAGGAACCCGTAACCGGGATGGATCGCGTCGGCGCCGCTCAGCTCGGCCGCGGAGAGGATGGCGGGGATGTTGAGATAGCTCTCCTTCGACGGGGGCGGCCCGATGCAGAGCGACTGGTCCGCGAAGCGGACGTGCAGGGAGCTCGCGTCGGCGGTGGAGTGGACCGCGACCGTCTCCACGCCCAGCTCGCGCGCCGCGCGGATCACCCGCAGCGCGATCTCGCCGCGGTTGGCGATGAGGATCCGGTGAAACACTAAACCGGCTCGAGGCGGAAGAGCGGCTCGCCGTACTCCACCGGGCTGCCGTTCTGCACCAGCACCTCGGTCAGGCGCCCGGGCTGCTCCGCCTCGATCTCGTTCATCAGCTTCATCGCCTCGACGATGCAGAGCACCTGCCCCTTCTTCACCACCTGGCCGACGTCCGCGAACGGAGGGCTGTCGGGCGACGCGGAGCGATAGAACGTGCCGACGAACGGCGAGTTGACCGTAAACGTCTTCTTGTCGTCCGCCGGCTTCGGCGCAGGCGCCGGAGCGGCGGCGGCGGCCGCCGGCGGAGGCGGCGCTGCCGCCGGGGCAGGTTGCGGAGCCGGGGCCAGGGCAACGGGGATGGGCGCGGCGACCGCCGGCGCGACCGGAGGATGGCCCAGGCGGACGTCGAGCGTCTCCTGTCCCGACACCCAGGTCAGCCGGGTGACGTCCGTGCCCTGCAGCGCCGTGAGGATGGCTCTCAGCTTGTCGACGTCCACACGCGCCCTTTCCCTCTGGAACGCTCGCGCCGCGATCGGCTAGCCGACGCGGGTGAGATACTCGCCTGTGCGGGTGTCGATCTTCAAGATATCGCCCTCGTTGATGAACAGCGGCACGTTGAGCGTGTACCCGGTCTCCAGCGTCGCCTGCTTCATCGCGCCCGAGACGGTGTCGCCCCGGACGCCCGGATCGCACTTGGTCACCCGCAGCTCCACGGCGTTCGGCAGGTCGACGGAGATGGCCCGGCCGTTCCAGAAGAGCACGGAAGCGTCCATGTTCTCCTTGAGGAAATTCTTCGAGTCGCCCAGCCCCGCCGCGTCGATGTGGCTCTGCTCGTAGTTCTTCGAGTCCATGAAGACGTAGTGGTCGCCCTCTTTGTAGAGGTACTGCATCTTCTTTTCCTCGATGTCGGGGCGGCCCACCTTCTCGCCGGACTTGAAGTTCTTCTCCAGGGTCCGGCCGCTGATCAAACTCTTGTAGCGCGTGCGCACGAACGCCGAGCCCTTGCCGGGCTTCACGTGCTGGAACTCGACGATCACGAACGGCTCGTTGTCGATGAGGATCTTCAGGCCGTTGCGGAATTCGCTGGTGTCGATCACATCCGCCATCGCTGCGCTCTCCCTTGCCCGTGCTTTTCGCGTAAGGGCGCGCGGGTCTACCGCAAACCGCTGGAATCGTCCAGAGAGACGATGCCTTAGAGCTGCGCCACCAGCTTCGCGCTGGCCACGCGCAGCTCGTACCGCGCGCGTCCGACGTTGCCTTCCGGAGAGAGCGCCAGGACGACGAAGTAGTCGGGCGTCAGTGGCCTCGCCACCGCCACCAGCTTCTCGGTCCGGATGGACACCTCGCTCGCCCTTCCCATCTGCAGCGCTTCCGCGGCTTGCCGCACCTGCGAGACGATGCCCGAGTACTCGACCAAAAGGCTCTGCAGCTCGATCCCGTCGGGCGGCCGGGCCTCATGGGTTTCGATGGGAATGCCGTCGAAGCCCATCACGCTCGCGGCGAACGAGCCCTCCACCTTGCCGCAGATCTGTTCGAGGTCTTCCTTGAACGCCATCTCACTGTCCTCGTCTGCGGTCCTGCACCCTCGCCAGCAACTCGCCGAGCATCGCGATCCGCTCCGGCGCCGAGGGAAGCTCGGCCAGCCGCAGCCGGGCCGCCTCGTCGCCCGCCTCCGCAAGCCGGCGGTAGATCTCGCGCGCCCGCCCGATCAAGCCCTGCCGCACGTACAACTCCGCAAGCGTCCGCGTCACAGCGGCCGATCTGTCACGCGACCTCCGCGCCGGTCAAGCTCTCAGAGACAGGCGTTGGTCGTCGTGCAGGTCGTGCAGATCTTGAACAGGTACTCCCGCTCGGTGGTGCGGACGGTGGATCCGTCCGCGAGCTTTCCCTCGACATGGAAGATGACGCGGATGATGTCGTTGGTGGCGGCAGCCGCAGGCAGCACGCCGGGGAGGAAGAGGGGCGCCGCGACGGTCCCCTCGCCGCCGGTCGGGACCACCACTCCGCCGGCCGCGACGATCTGCCGGGGGATCGGTCCGTACGGCGGCGGGGCGCCCGAGGTCCGGGGAAGCACCTCGTAATCGACCACCACCTGGTGCGGCTCGAAGAGCGCGCTGTTCGTCCGCAGCAACGGATTGATCGAGCTGGGATCGGAGAGGCGGTTCTCGACCACCGCGGCGACTTCGCCGAGGTTGGTGGTGGGATTCAGCGTCGAGAACACCAGCTCCTGGGACGCCGTGTCGAAGACGCAGGCGGTGCCGTTGTTGGTCGCCTCGATCACCTTGGTGATCACCAGGTCCGAGCGCTGGTTGTTGGTCGAGCAGGCCGCGGCGAGCAGCCCCAGCAGCGCGATGCCGTTGCGGACGTTCATCTCCGTTCCTCCTACTGCTTTCCCTCGTCGACCACCGGTGGAACGGCGGCGACGACGGACTGAGAGCGGTTGACGATGCGGGGGGTGATGAAGACCAGCAGCTCGGTGCGGTCGTCGGTGACCGCCTTCTTCTTGAAGAGCCAGCCGAGAACCGGGATCTTCGAGAGCACCGGGACCTCGTTCCAGGCCTCCGAGTTGCGGCGGGTGTAGATGCCGCCGATCACCGTGGTCTCGCCGTCGCGGACCAGCACCTCGGTGCGCGCCTCGCGGCGGCTGATCGAGGGCTGCCCGTTCGACCCGGTGAGCTGCGGGTTCGGCTGGTTGTTGGTGGCGTTGATGCGCATCTGGATCGAGCCTTCCTGCGTCACGTGCGGGGTGACGCGGAGCTCGAGGCGCGCCTCGATGAAGGAGGTGGTCACGCCGGCTGCGCTGGTCTGCGAGAACGGGATGCTGACGCCCTGGCTGATGCTGGCGTCGACGTTGTCGACGGTGACCACCCGCGGCGAGCTGATGGTCTTGATCGTGCCGCTGTTCTCGGCCGCGGAGAGGCGC
>Ga0070741_10014982_pt1 | contig 13267 bp, 11 predicted proteins | sample Coa_R1_4_FD_66440 | JGI IMG/M metagenome (GOLD analysis project Ga0070741, IMG submission 66440) | Surface soil microbial communities from Centralia Pennsylvania, which are recovering from an underground coalmine fire - Coalmine... | ecosystem: Environmental > Terrestrial > Soil > Unclassified ... | reverse complement strand
GCGGCATCCATTTCCAGCACACGGTTGAGCGCTGCCTGGGCTTCGTTCAGCAGCCGCTGCACCTCTTGCAGCTGGATCTCTTTTTCTCGGAGCACCTCGTAAATGCTCTTCATTGCCATGTGAATTGCCTCCTCAAGACCAGCATCTTGCAACCCATAACGCGCAACACCGGCGCGTGCCGGGGGGAGCCCGCGACCGACGCTACCAAAGAAACTGCCACCTTGCTGGGTGGGAAAGCGCTGGAGGACTGGCATATGGTTAACCGCAAAGTGACACAGAGTCAAGCGACAGTTTCGGGAAATCATCCACCTTGGTAACCAGCAAGGGTCTTCCCGAAACTGCAATTTGCGCGGGTCGGGAGCCGTGGCCCCGGCAGAGACGAGTTAACTGAAGAGTAATTCTGGAGCAGGTCGGGGGTAATCCTTTGGGCTAGATGGAGCGATTTAGCCAGAAGGGCGAGGGGCTACAACTAAAGCAGGTAGTGGTGGAGGAGAAGAAAATGGTGGCGGAACTCGGAACCGAACCCGCGTCCGCAAACCGAACCAGATAGTAACGCCTTGGCCTTGAGGGCGTGGATTCGATGATTTGGCAACGCCGACGGATGACTGCTCACGTCTTGGGCGTCATACCTTGGCCGCCCAAACGTCGTACTCGACTATCGGCTTGGACTTTGTGCGCAGGAAGGCATCCGCCTGGCGCTTGCCCTCTTTGGCAGACCCGGCCTCCCTGATGGTGGTGATGCGCCAGCCGCTGTCACTGAGAGAGCTCTTGATGAGGGCCAGCGGGTCGGCGCGCCTGTCCGTGATGCCCCCGAACCGGATGACCATCTTGGCATCTTCGGCACACACCTCATTAGCATTACGCCACACTCGGCGGAGATCTTCCGCGAAGTCCTCGGGACTTGAATGAACGATTTGATCGCTACTGCTGTAGTCGACAACGTCGGAGCCACCCACGAACCAATTGCGCAGCCACTGATCAGGAATGTAGGTCCTCATGCCGTAGTACGGCGGCGAGGTGATCACCCAGTCGAATCGGATTTCTGGTGTTTCCGGCTGGAGCGCTCCGGCCTGACGGCTGTCCGCCAATCGCACGGCGCCCTTAGTGTCATGCGAGCTTCCATAGTAGCGCTTCGCACGCCGTTCGATCACGGCCAAGACATCAATTGGCTCCGGCGAAAGCCCTCGCGACCGCCAGAAGCGTGTCGCATAGGCAGGCTTTGGGGCGTAAGTGCGGGGGCATTGGTTGGAGAAGTAGCTCGGGAAGGTTTTCTGCTTCGGGCCGTGCAGCGCACCTAAGCCAATGCCGCGGAGTGCGATGCGGGCGTCTGTGGTGCAGTCCTCCAGAAATGCCTCTCGGAATCGACACAGCGCGTCTAGCACGGTCGGGTGATACGCCCATTGCCAAAACTCGCCGGCCGGGATGTGGCGCGGCTTACGTTCGGTCAGAATTCTGCGCGCTTCGGCAAGGATGTCTTCAACGGTGGTCGTCGCGAGCTTGGAGGCTGTAATGGCTGCGGCAACCGGACTGGAGTCCACCCCAAGGGAACGGAGGCCGACAAGTCGTGCAGCGAAATTGGTGGTTCCCCGGCCGCAGAAAGGATCAAGCACGACGTCACCCGCTCGCGCTCTCCGCTTCAGAATATTGAGCGGAAAATCGAGTGGGAACATCGTGAAGTACGGACAAATCCCATTCAGGGCGGCATCTTCACGCAGAAGGGTAACGGTCATTTTCTGACTCTTATCCACGTTTTCCCGGTGCTTGGGTTCTTGAAGGTCTCCCATGCTGTGGGTTGTGGCCCAAACACTGCGTTCATTGCCTTCGACACCAGGTTGTACGCAAACTGGCGGCGGTCCTCCAAGTGTGCCGGCAGGTGGTCGATCAGGAACTGTTGAACCCCGTACCACGGCATGCCATTCAGCGACTCGAGTTTCTGGCGAAGGTCGTCGTTTCTCTGCATGGCTTCGATAGCGCGCCGCTCGATGGCTGCCATGACATCCACCGGTTCGGCTTCTTCGTGCTCGGCCTCCGTTGGAAACGATATGCCGGCGCCCTCGACTTCCGGGACACGGGCTGTCGTCGCCATCTGCCTCATCCCCGAGAAGGTGCTGCGCAGGGTTTGAGCATAGGTGTTGCCCGCCGGCTGGTTGTAGTCATGATCGCGCATCAAGAACAACTTCTCGAAGGAAAGGGCGCGAAGGCTGACCGGATAAGGCTTGCCTCCCACCGAGCTCCAGAACACACCCTGGCCCGCGATGGGCTCGTTGAGTAGCGAGCTCAACAAATCGTCACTGAAATGGGCGTTGGCTCTTTTGAGGGACGTGAGATCTGCTGCCGACAACAGGTGGAAGATGAACCAGTTGTCACCCTGGCTGAGGATCTCGACTGGAATGCTACCCGGCTGCTGAGTAATCAGCAGCGCGCCCAGATCGTATTTACGCCCTTCCTTCACCCAGGCGATGTAGGGCTCTGCGGCCGGTGCATTTTCGTTCAGCACCGACTGGGCCTCTTCGACGACCGCGATCGTCGGGATCGTCTTTGGATCGGCCGCGGTGAACTCCTGTTGGTTTCGGTCGAAGATCCGGCGCAAGATTAGGCCCGAGAGAACCAGCGATTGGCCGCCACGCATCTGCGAGACGTCAATGACGCACAACTTCCCCTCGGACAACGCATGAACCAGCATGTCCATGAGCTGGCTGCTCTTGTCGTGCAGCATCTTTACGATCGCTGTCATGTTGGCTCTTGCAGCGAGTGCTTCAGCCTCTTGCGATTCTTGCAAATCCAGAATCTTCTTGATCTCACCTAAATCAGCTGAGTTGCCATTGGCATCAATTAGATCAACTATTTCCTGCCACTTGGTGGGCCCAAGCCCGCGCAGTTTTCGGACATTCTGTTGGTCTTGGCGTTCTGGTCCAAGTGCGATCGAAATCACGTCGCCCGGACGCAGACGACGAATATCCAGCTTGATGCCGCCAGCCACGAACGACTGGTAGAAAGGGCTTGGATTTTTCCTGTCGGTGAAGACGACGAGCTTGTCCTCCAGAGCCGGGACGTCGCAAAGGCCGGGGCGGCCCTTGTCGTCGGGCCAGAAATATTCGCCATCTGGGTCGAAGATCACCGTGCCTACGGGAACCTGCTTGCCTGCACGCTTGGTGACGAAGGGCGTCGTCTCGTAGAGCTTCGAGAAGAGCAGCTTGTTGAGATTGGATTTGCCGAAGCCCGCTCTGGCAAAGATGAAGCTGCGGCGAGATACCAATGACTCAATCGGGAAGCGGACCAACACCTCCGGATTGACCACCTGCATCCAATCTTCTGGCTCGAATGACTTGCTGCCCGCGGCGTAGATGTATTCTCCGAAGGCCAGATGGCCGATGGGAGCGCCATCAATGTTGTGACCGGCGATCTCGCGCAGCACCTCATCGTTTGGAAAGGCCACCTTGCTACCGACATGGGGGAGTCGGCGATGCGAGGGGACGAAGGTCAGCCCCTTGCCATTCTTGCGCAGCACGCCCAACACGCGGATGTTGACCCTGTACTTGAGGTACTGCTCACGCAGATCTTCGGGAATCGGCCGATCCTCGCGGACCGCGCGGATATTGAATTCCTCGCCGGAGCCGAAGGACAGCTTGCCCTCCGAGGAAAGCGACACGCAGGTCACGCCCTTGTCCATCGTGCTGGCCGAGCCCGGGCGTTGCAGCCTGGCGGGAGAGAAGGACCAACGCCTGCGCCGAGCCGGGATGCAACTGCTCGAGGCCTTGGGGGTGCGCAAGCCCTTGCATCCGGGCAGCGGGGTGGACGACCCCAGCCTCATCGCACAAGTGGCGCGGCTGCTCGAATGCGCCAGCGGTTCGATGGACGGCTTCGCCTTGGCCAAGCTCGGCATCGACATCGACCGCTTCGAGGACGAAGGCATCCTCACCGAAGGGGAGCGGATCACCGAGACCGTCGTCGAGTTGGCGCAAGGCGAGCGCACCACGGTCCGGCTCGACCTCGACCGCGATCCCGGTCACGTCAGCTACCGCGACCCCCTGTCCGGCGAGGTGGTGCGCCTGCCGGCGCAGCAGGCCCGGCGCTGGAAGGTGCATCTGGGCTGGATGCGCGAGGAGATCGTCCATGCCTTGGGCACGGCGCTCAAGGCGGTGGGTGGCCGCCTTGGTGGCGAAGACCCGGTGTTTCTGGGCGAGATCGAGCTCGACGCGCAAACGGTGGCGGTGTACTTCGCCGAGAAGATGTCCCACGAACGTCGATTCGCCAAGGTGGACTCTGCGCTGCGACTGCAACCGCGCGACGTGCCCGGCATCGTGCTGACCACCAGTCCCGAGCCCTATCCGTTTGCCGGCACCAACATCGTCGTCCCCATCGAGGACGTGCTGGCCCGCGGCGAGATCGGGGAAAGGCGATCCGCCATCGACATGCAGCAACTTGCGGTGATCTACCGCCACCACCGGCTTGCCGCCATGGGCGGCGCTTCCGTATCCCTGACGGTCGCAACGGACGGCCACTCGGCCACGCTGTATCTCCCTGGGAAGGCGCCGTGGAAGGTGACCGGCCGCGCCAAGATCCTGGTGCTGAGTCGGCTCGTCGAGGCCTATCTGGCCGGCAATCCGCCGGTGCAGACGAAGATCCTGATGAAGGACACCGGCTGCGACTCGCCCGGCAATCTGTTCGCCAAAAACAGCCCCTGGCGCCAGTACATCGTCCGGGTCAAGGGTGCCTACGCCTGGCAGTTGAACGTCTCGCCGCAGCCCGTCGTCGTCGAGGACGACGATGCTGCCGGTACCGAGCCGCAGGTGTCGCTGGCCGATTGATCCCGGCACCGCGCCGCCCCGAGGCGGGGCGGTGCCCACATGACCGGAGACAGCCCGCAGGAGGGGACCGGGCCGCGACGCGTGGTGCGTATTGCCCTGCGTTGCCCGCTATTTCGAACGTTCGGCCTCACCATCCGTGACGGTTTTCGAATCCCTTCAGGCCGTCATGAACCCACCGCAACTGTCTTCTCCCGAGGCCATGACCCCGGCCGCCCGCGCCGCTGAGATCACCGCCATCCTTGCGGCCGCCATCGTCCGCACACTCGTCGCGAGTGAGCCAAAACAGAGAGAAGTTGGCCTTGGCTTCCTGCCCGACCAGCGCGTTCATACAACTCCCTATCAACAGGAGAGGTTGTGATGAACGCAATGAACGAGAAAGAAGTCTCCGTCGCCGCCCGGATCGCCGAGCTGGGTCACCTGCCGATGGCCGAACTCTGGGTGCTCTGGGATCGGTACTTCGAGCGGCGCCCGGAGTTCCCGAACCGCACACATGTCGAATCCCGCATCGCCTACAAGATGCAGGAGGAGGTCTTCGGCGGCTTGGCGCCCGAGACGCGCCAGCGCCTGGAGGCCATCGGCGCGAAGCACTCCAAGATCAAGCTGCGCGCCAAGCCGCGCGTCTTCAACTTCGCGCCGGGCACCGTGCTGCTGCGCGAATGGGGCGAGCGCGAGCACCGGGTCACGGTCACCGCCGAGGGGCGCTTCGAGTACGAGGGCCGCAGCTTCAAGAGCCTCACCGCCGTGGCGAGACACATCACCGGACAGCACTGGAGCGGGCCGCTGTTCTTCGGCCTCAAAGGAGGTGCCTGATGACGGGAATTGCCTCCACCCAAGCGCGCAAACGCTGTGCGGTCTACTGCCGGGTGTCCTCGGACGAGCGGCTCGACCAGGAGTTCAACTCCATCGACGCGCAGAAGGAAGCGGGCCACGCCTTCATCGCCAGCCAAAGGAGCGAGGGGTGGATCTCTGTCGCCGACGACTACGACGATCCCGGCTTCTCGGGCGGCAACACCGAGCGCCCGGCCTTGAAGCGCCTGATGGCCGATATCCAGCGCGGGGCTGATCGACATCGTGGTGGTCTACAAGATCGACCGCTTGACGAGGAGCCTCGCGGATTTTTCCAAGATGGTCGAGGTGTTCGAGCGCCACGGGGTGTCCTTCGTCTCGGTCACCCAGCAGTTCAATACCACGACCTCGATGGGGCGGCTGATGCTGAACGTGCTGTTGTCGTTCGCCCAGTTCGAGCGCGAGGTCACCAGCGAGCGCATCCGCGACAAGATCGCCGCCGCCAAGAAGAAGGGGCTGTGGATGGGCGGTCTGCCGCCCCTGGGCTACGACGTGCACGACCGCCAACTCGTGGTCAACCCGGCCGAGGCGGCGGTGGTGCGCCGCATCTTCGAAGAAATGCTCACCATCGGCTCGCCCACGCAGATCGCCGCGCGACTGACGGTCGACGGCATCACCACCAAGGCCTGGACGACCCAGGACGGCCGGGTGCGCACCGGCGCACGCATCGACAAGAAGTACCTTCACCACGTGCTGCGCAACCGCATCTACCTCGGCGAGATCTCCAACCGCGGCCAGTGGTACCCCGGCGTGCACGAGCCGATCATCGAGCGCGAGCTGTGGGACCAGGTCCACGCCGTGCTGGCCCGCGACAGCCACGCGCGCGGGGTGGAGACCAAGATCCGCTCGCGCAACGACGCGCTGTTGCGCGGACTGCTGTACGCGCCCTCGGGCGAGCGGATGTACCCGACCTACTCGCGCAAGAACGGGCGCAAGTACCGCTACTACGTCTCCAAGTCGGAGAGCCGCTTCGGCGCGCCGGGCAAGAGCTACGAGCGCCTGCCCGCCAGCGAGATCGAGGCGGCGGTGGTCGCCCAGATCCGCACAGTGCTGACCAGCCCCGAATCCATCGCCGCCGTCGCGCGTCACGTCCAACGCCACGGCGCGCCGATCGACGAGGCCACGGTCGTGATGGCGATGGGGCGGCTGAACGACGTGTGGGATCAGCTCTTTCCGGTCGAGCGTCATCGCATCGTCAACCTGATGATCGAGCGCATCGATCTCGTCCACACCGACGAGATGCAGGGCATCAAGGTGAAGTGGCGCGAGCTGGGCTGGGACGCCTTGATCGGCGAGTTCGCGCCCAGGAGCATCGGCGCCGAGCTGCTGGAGGTCGAGGCATGAAGGGCGCAACGCTCGAGACCTTCGTGCCGCTGGCCTTGCGCCGCCGGGGTGTGCGGCGGCTCGTGCAGCACGCGGTCGACGACCGCGCGGCGCACGACAGCACGCTCATCGAAGGGATGGCGCGGGCCTTCCACTGGCAACGGCTGCTGGACAGCGGCGCGATGCCGAGCGGCTCGGCCATCGCGCGTGCCGAGGGGCTGCATCACTCGGTGGTCAACGAACTGCTGCGTCTCACGCTGCTCGCGCCCGACATCGTCGAGATGCTGATGGCCGGGCGCCAGCCGCGCCGGATGAGCCTGATCTGGTTCCAGCGCAATCCGCTGCCGGTGGACTGGGAAGCGCAGCGCGAGATCGTACGGCGCTTCGAGGAGAAAGCGTGAGCACGAAACACCGGGGACGCTTCGAGGGAGCACCGGTCACCCAGAAACTGCCGACGCCGGCAGGCGGCGTGAAACTGGAAACCTTCGTGCCTTGGCGGCTGGTGCAGCGCGGCATCCGGCGCGTGGTGATCGCGCCGCCCGGCGCACCGAAAGGTGTGGAGGTTCACTCGACGTGGGCCGGCCCGGCGCGCACCGAGGCCAAGGACACGGCGCTGATGCGTGCGCTCGGGCTGGCGCACCACTGGCAACGACTGCTCCATGAGGGGCGGGTGGCGTCAGCGGCCGAGATCGCCCAGGCCGAGGGGCTGGATGTATCCAAAGTGCATCGCCTGCTGCGGCTGACGCTGCTCGCGCCCGAGGTGATCGAGCGGCTGGTCGGATCGCCCGACCTCGCCGTCGAGAAGGTGCTGGGCCGCCCCTGGCCCTATGGCTGGCGCGAGCAGGTGCGGTTGCTTGACTGAGGCGATCTTGAACCAGTCGGCGGGACGAACATCCCAATCGAGTTTGCCCAAGCAGCAGTGCGTACTTCTTGCCTGTTTAGCAAGGGCAGCAAGCATTGCGAGAAAGCCCAGTCATCGCTACACCGCAACCGCGTCGCCAGCCTCATCTGCAACTGAACTGCCGGCAACTGCACTCGGCATCGACCACACGCGACTCTCGACAACCGACGGTATGCGCTCCAGAGCCCCAAGCGGCTCGATGCCCATTGCATGTAGCCGTGCCTTGAGTTCGGCTAGCACCTCGTCCTTACGCAGCGACCACGTCGACGCAAAGCACCGCCAAAAGACCCAGCCAGCGCGCTCGAGTATGCGCTGACGCTGCATGTCTGCCGGCCAGCGGTCCGGCCCGTGGAACTCGTCGCCGTCACATTCGATAGCAAGGCGCGTGTCGTTCGCTCCCTCCACCACCATGTCGATGCGGTAGGCACCAACCTTGACCTGAGGCGTGACGCGATAGCCGAGATCGACGAGCGACGAATACACGTCGCGCTCGAAACCAGACTCACACAGGTCGACGAGGCTCCTTTCCTCCTCGCCGCCCTCCAGCGGCATGGTGAAGTGTTCGACGAGCGTGCGCCGGACGTCCGTCATCGACAGCTCACCGAGCTTGACTGAGCGTACGAGGTACATACGGTCGCGGGCACGGCTGGCGGCGACGTTGAAGCGCTGCTCGAAGACCTGACCGGACAGCGCATGATGGCGGGTGGCGTCGGCCACCATGCTCAGGAACATGATGTCGCGCTCGCTGCCCTGGAACACGTAGGCGTCGCCGCAGGCGAACTTGCGGCGCTCGAGTTCGGCCAGGTCCACCCGGCTGACCACCACGTTGTAGATGAACTTGGCCTGCTCTGGCCCCAAGAGCGACACGACCCCGATCGTGCGATTGCGCAGCTTGGGGTTGCGCAGGATCGCCTCGATCTCAGCTGCGATGAACTCGGCCTCCATCCGGTTGACGTCCCGGTTGTCCCGCACCCCATGCTCAATGAATACGTCCACGAGCGGTGGGTCGATGCGCTCAGAGGTCTTGGGCATGCGAAGGGGTCGAATCTGGTTCTTGTAGAAGGTCTTGTTGCTGTAGGCGATGATGGGCTGCACGCAACGGAAGTGCTCCGCGAGCATCACGCGCTCGGCCGCAAAGACGGTGGACGCGATGTCGTACAGCGACTTCTCGGGAGTCAGGTCCCGCCCGTAAGGTTGGTCAGAGAGGAAGCGCTCTCGGAGCGCTGCGATCTTGGCTGCCGAGATGAAGCCACCGCTCGGTGATACTTGCTTGTCGTCGCCCACCACCAGGATCTTCTTGCCACGCAGCACCGCTGGCAATGCCCAGAGGTCGGACTGGCTGGCTTCGTCCACGATGACCAGGTCAAAGACACCGAGCTGGGCCGGCATGCTCTCGGAGACCTTGGCATGACTCATGATCCAGCAGGGAATGGCGCCTTGAGCGTCGAGCATCGCCTTTTGTGCGTCGCGTCGATAGCGGGTGGCGTTGGGCCCGGTGCCTTGGCCGATCCTCCGGATGGCCACACGGTAGCTCTCCAGGGCCGATAGCACCCTGGCTGATGCCTGGGCCTTTGTCTCAAGCCACGCCGACTTGGCCACCAACTGCTCGTACTGCTGAGCGAGCACTCTCTCGAGGTCGCGGCGGCGTTGTGCGAGCGTCAGGAGTTCATCGCGGGCTTCGATGGTTGCGAGGTGGTTCTTGATGCGCGCCCAGTTCCAGGCATCGCGCCATGAGACAGGCAACACCTCGTCGTCGCCGGTGGGCGGGAGTACTTGAGAACGCAGGCGGGCTGCCCACTTCATCGCCCCGGCGCGCTCGATGCGCGCGCACAGGTCGTTGACGGTTGCCAAGCTCGACGACAGCGACTCGACGCGCTTGATCTCACCGATGATCTCCGCATACTGCGCCACGATGCGCTCGGTGGCGACTTCGGGATTGCCGAGCTGCGAGTCGATGAACGCGCGCAGCCGCTCGACCACCGGCCCCGAAGTGCCGGCGAGCTTCTCCTGGAGAATGGCGAGCTGCGCGGCGGCAGTCGCGAGCTCGGCGCGCGTGAGGTGGCGGCGTAGCTGTTCGCGCACCGTCTGCAGTTGAGACGAGCCGCCAAGGAGTTCGTTCTTCGGCGGCTCGCGAAACACCTTCTCGGCCATGCGAGGCAGATTGGCGTCGTGGGCGATCGCCAGTTCGTGCGCCAGTTTCGCCGCGAGCGCAATCCGCTCGGTCGAGCGCAGCGCCTCTACGTCAGCCTTGACCTCAGGCACCGAGAGTTCCTGCGCGAACTGATTCCATCGCACGGAGAACGACAGTACCCTCTCGTGCAATCGCACATAGCGATGCACATGTACCCAGTCCTCGACTGCTTGGGGCGGTAGTCCGGACACGCGGATGGCACCCACCTGTTCCTTCGCATCACCGTTGCCAAAGCTCATCAACCCGAAGGGCTTGCCCGTCTCGCGCGCCCGCTCGATGGCTTGGACGACCTTCGGGTTGCCCAATGCTTCAGCGGGCAACGCCACAGGCCGCTGCAGGAATGCCGCGCGAGCCTGCACCAGTTCGTCGACCTCGGCCAGCAGTGCCTTCAGCGCCTCCTGTTCGCTGGCGAAGTCCGGGCGTCGGCACTTGGTTCGCAGATCGAAGACCCAGGGGCTCTCCAATTCTTCCAGGTGGTGCACGATCTTGAGCACCTGGTCGACTGCCGCGAGCATGCGGCGGGCTTCATCGAGCACCTCGGGCGTCAAGGCACGCAGCGCCAGCAATTCGCCGTCGGCCTCAGCACCATCGATTTCGCGAATACCCACGAGAGCGTCGTGCAGCTTGGCCACCTCTTCGGTAGGCAAGAGCCCGAAGCTCGAGGGCAGCCGTGAAGAGACGTAGATGAGGTCGGTTCCCAGTCGGCGGCGGGCATCTCTGAGCGTCTGTGCCTCGGCGTCGCTCAGGGGCGGGGCGTGCTCCGGCAATAGCGTCAGATCGTCGTCGAACCAGTCGTGCTGTTGTTGGCCGCAGACGACCAGCTCGGCCATCTTCTGCGCGCGCATCTGCACGCCATCGACCTCGATGTCCGCCAACTGCTGAACGGCAATCTGGTCAACGCGCTTGTCGATACGGGCGATCTCGGCGTGTGCGGCGTCGATCAGCTGCTTGCAGCGCTCAATCTCGTCTTGTATGGCGCGTGCGTTGAGCTGCGACAGGTTGTGGATGATGGCCTCGATGGAGGTCTGGAACTGCCGCATCCCTTCCTTGTCGCCTGAAAGCAGCGCCACTGTCAGCGGCCGCACGTCCTCCGGGATCTTCTCCTGCAGCACGGACAACGCATGCTCGCCCTTGGAGGTCACCAGCACCTTGCGCCCAGTGGCGAGGTAGTGACAGATGATGTTGGCGATCGTGTGCGTTTTGCCGGTGCCTGGCGGCCCTTGGACGCAGACGCCAGGAGCGCGCTCGAGCATCTCGACGATGGTCTCCTGCTCTTGGTTATAGGGCAGCGGGAAGTAGAGTTCGCGCGGCTCACCCTTGGCCCTGCTGCCGCTGCACAGGCCTCGAAACGAGATGGCCTCGTACTTGACGACCTCATCAGAGGGCGGCGTCACGAGGCAAGCAGGGCCGGCAGGTATCGCATCGCCTGCTTGCAGGCGTGCCTTCAAACGACGGATGTCCTCGACCAGGAAATTGGCCGAACGCGGACGAACGAACAACACCCATCCGGCCGTGACGAGCAGTTGGTCGGACGGAGTGGGCAGCCCCTGATGGGCTGGGTCGTAGCGCCCTGCCTTGTCGAGGCTTCCGGCGGCGAGCTTCAAGATGGGCTCGAAGCTGCCGATGTCGAACGGTGTGAGCGTGCGCTCCGAGTCGCTCTCCAGGAGCACCTTGGCCTGCTTCTCGACTTCGGCCGCTCCCATGACTTGACAGGCGTCAAAGGCGTCGAACTCCAGGCGCGGGGCCACGGCCCTGGGGCGCACCGAAATCGTGTGCGTCTGGGGGTCGAGGTCAATCTCGACGACTTGTGTCAGCAGCGGGTACTGGTAGTCGACGCTGACGCCCTTGCCGTTTCCGTCCTCCGTGCGCGTGCCGGTGAACTTCCAGGCCGACACGCCCATGCCCCAAACCAGTTCCGATGGGTTGGAGGTCTCCTCGGCTTCGAGCCGACCCTTGAGCATGAAGAGATCGCCATAGAGTGCGATGGTGCGGCGCCGGGGTTTCTCCCCTTCGGCCCAGGCCTGCCAAAGCGGTATGTAGTCCGTCAAGGCTCTCGTGACGCGCTCGCGGCGATGCTTGTCGCGAGTGGCCGCGACCTCCTCACTCATCGAGCGTCTGTCGGCTGCGAATCGATGTTGCAGCGCCTGCTCGTTGAGGGTCGGCACGGGCCCGCTCGGATCGTCGGAATAGGTGATATAGGGCCGCGCCTCCTCGTCAGGAGCAGGTGGCGAGGTGGACGCGAGGCGCGCAACCTGCAGCCAGATGTGGTCGCCTTCGACCTTGCGATCAAGGTCGACGCCGGGCAGCCCGGCCAGGTCTTTTGGGAAGCGCCTGAAGTCGGAGGCGCCTGTGAGAACGTAGGCCCTGGGGTCGATCTCCTTGCCCTGCTCGACGATGTAATCGAGCAGGCGTGTAAGCAAACCGTGTTGCGGGGTCGTCGGCATCAGTCTTCCCTGGGCTGTTCTTCTTTGACGGCAGCGGGCACGGCTATGTGGTGGCGCTTGACGTACTCGAGGATGGCGACCTCGAACACGTTGGCCAACGAGCGGCGCTCGGCCTCGGCGGCGGCCACCCATGCACGCCTGACTTCAGGCGTGAGTTTGATGGTCGCGACTTCGGTCTTGCGTCTGACTCGCGGCATCGCTTTGGTCCCATTCGGTGTTGCAAAAGTATTGCCCTGAAGACGTGCGTTCGTCAATGACGGGAAGAGTTGGGGAAGAAACTCTCGAGGCCGAGTTCGAGCGTCTTGATCTCGTGTTGCACGCGCTGCAGAAAGCGCAGGTTTTGCGCCAAGTCGCGGGCCGTGCGGGCGCGCCTCTCGGCGAGCCACTTGAGCGCGGAAGGGGTCTTTTTCACGTCGGGCTCACCCACTTACTTCGGTCGCCGTTGCAAGGCAGTCTCCGACCGCAACCCGGGGTCTCTAAGTCCTTGTCAGGCAAGGATGTGGCCTCCGGTTCCTACCACGGGCCGCAGAGAAAAACCGAGAACAGAGAGGCCCTGTCGGGGCGGGAACGGCGCTCGGACGGAGTGCGCGTCCGCAAGGCGCCGCCCGGAAACCGCGCCAATACTGGCGTTGCGGGCAGAAAAAAGGCCAACCGAGATCGGTTGGCCTTGGGGTATTGGTGGAGGCGGCGGGAGTTGAACCCGCGTCCGAAGGTGTCGTCGGCAGAGAGCCTACATACTTAGTCGCACTCACGC
>Ga0070741_10014981_pt1 | contig 13268 bp, 7 predicted proteins | sample Coa_R1_4_FD_66440 | JGI IMG/M metagenome (GOLD analysis project Ga0070741, IMG submission 66440) | Surface soil microbial communities from Centralia Pennsylvania, which are recovering from an underground coalmine fire - Coalmine... | ecosystem: Environmental > Terrestrial > Soil > Unclassified ... | reverse complement strand
TATGGCCCAGGAGGCGCACGGCAAAAAAGGCTTCCACGGCGAGGACGGCAAGAGCGCCGAGGCTGGCAGCGGGAACGGCCAGGCCAGGCGAGAGCAGGAAGTTGGCGGCGAACCACAAGGCAAGGAAGGCGAGGGCAGGGGGAATCAAAGCCAGGGCGAGCGCGAGCATCTGCCCGAAAACAAGAATTAATTGTTGACCCGTGTTTTCAAAACCGCGCGGCCCATCACGCCCGAGCTGGAACCACGCGGGAAAAAGGAGGACGGCGAAATTGCGGATGAGCAAATTGGCAAAGTTAACGGCTGGCAGGAGAAGCGCGGCGCCGAAGAACACGCCCAGACGCAGCCAAAGGGGGACGGGATGGGTTTCCCAATGGGTGGGGCAGAAGATCAGGGCCAGAATGAGGAGCAGCCATTGGCAGGCGACAAGAATGGCGACCGGCGCCATGATTTCACCCAAAGCGACTTGCCAACCGGCGAGCGGGAGGGCTTTGAGCATGTCGGTCACGGGCAGGTCCTGGCGGAAATCGTTGCGCAGCAAGTTGGGGCCAATGACGATGGAAAAACCCAGCAAAGCGCAAAGGAGAATGGTCAGGGCCATTTCGACGCCGCCATGCAAATTGGAGCGAAAGAGCATGCCACCGAAGACAACCATCCAGGCAAGCATGATCCAGAAGCGCATGGTGACAACACTCCCCGCAGCAATGAAATTCTTCCAAACCAACGCCATGGCGGGAAAACCAGAAGAATCGAGTTTGAAGGGGGAGCGGGAAGCTTTGCGGGCGCGACCACCTGCCTGCCAGTTGCCGGCGCGGACCGCTTTGACCCGCTCGGCGAGTTTGCGCGATGCCTCGACGGAGGCTTCCTCGAAAGCAACGTTGGAGCTGATCACCCAGAGGTAATGCAGGGCGACGATGCCGAAGGCGGCCGGCAGGGCGAGAAGAAATTCGCCGGAGGTTTGGGCGAAGAAGGGCGCCAGGAGAAGATGGAACGGAACGAGCAAATAATGCAACGGACCAGTCTCAAGGGCGTGATTGAAATAATGCGTGAGAATCGGGAAGGCGTCGGGGCTGGCCTCGATGTTGGGCGGCGGCGGAAACGTGGCGCGCAGCCAGAGGAACAGGCCGAAGACGCCCAAAGCCAGGGCGCCCAGGAAAATCAAACGGCGGCGCCAGTTGGAGATGCCGCGATCCATCAGGATGGTGAGAGCGAAGGAACTGCCGAGCAGGTGCAGATTGAAAACGGCGAGAACGAGCCACCAACCGACCCAGCCAGTGTAAAAATGCGCGCTGCTGAACCGGCCAACCAAGGCCATGAAAAGGCTGCTGAAAAGGATGGCCGTCTGCAACCGGAGCAGCTTGAAATTGATCAGGTCGCGCCGGCTGACTGGCGCGGGAAAGAGAAAGGCCACTTCGGACTCGGTGAAGTTGAGGGCTGCGCGCGAATGCGGGACAATCCACATCAAAAAGATCACGGCGAGGAAGCCGAGGGCGAAGATGTTTTCGAAGAGCCGAAGATGTTCGCCTGCAGCGAGATTGGGCAACGGCGTTGCCGGGGCATTGCCGATTTGAACGCGCGCGCCGCGATGGAAGGCGCGAAAGATATAGAAGTAAAAGTAAAGGGCGCCGACGATGCCGCCGACAAGGTAGCGCGGCTCCTTCATGCGGCGAATCCGCACGATAAGTCGATTCTTCACCGAATGGAACTGGTAGAAAAAAAGGGCGCGCGCGATCATGGGGTCCCCTGCCCTTCGCCAGTGGCGCGAAAGAAAATTTCCTCAAGGTTGCTGTCGCCCTGCTCGGAAAAGCGCTGGCGGACTTCTTCAAGCGTGCCGTCGATGACTTTTTGGCCGTTCTTGACAATGAGGACGTGGGAGCAGACTTCCTCGAGCAAATGGAGCAGATGCGAGCTGATCAAGATGGCGGCGCCTTCGCGGCTGCGTTTGAGAATGGAGTTCTTCATGCGGCGGATGCCGATGGGGTCGAGGCCGGTCAAGGGCTCATCGAAAAAAATAACGTCAGGCGCGTGGATGAGGCCGCAAGCGATGGCGAGTTTTTGCTTCATCCCGCGCGACAATTCGCCGGGGAGTTTTTCGAATTTGTCGGCGATCTCGAGTTCTTCGAGAAGCGGACGGGCTCGGGCCTGCCAATCCGCAATGTTGTAAATACGGGCGGTAAAGGCGAGGTGTTGGTTCACTGTCAAGTACTCGAACAAACGCGGCTCGTCGGAGAAAAAGGCCAGGCGCCGCTTGGCCTCGATGGGGTTGGCCCGCATGTCATAACCCCCGACGCGCACTGCACCGCTGGAGGGGGGGATGATGCCAGCCAGGCAGCGAAGCGTGGTCGTCTTGCCGGCGCCATTGGGGCCAACCAAGCCGATGACCTCGCCGGCTCGCACGGTGAACGAGAGATCCTTCACCGCGGTAAAGTCGCCATAGAGTTTGGTCAATCCGGTGACTTCGATGAGGGCAGAGGCTGAGGCAGCGATGGTTGGCGGAGCGGTTGGCTGGGCTGGCGGCGGGATCGCTTCCATGGCGTGAAAATAGCAAGAACACTGCTCTTGGCGAGCGGGAAAAGGAATCGCATCTGCGTTGTGTCGAATTCGCCCCATTCGCGGACATGAATAAATCGGGGAAAAATCTAGTCAATGGGAGGGAAAAAGCGCAGACTTTCGGTTCAGCATTTGGACAGACGAATCGTGTTTTTCCTTTGTCTCCAGAGAATGACGTTCGCAAAACCATTGGGCATCGTGGCGGCGGCGCTCGGCTTGGCGGGCGGGTTTGCCGCCGGAGCGTCCGAGCCGGCGGTGTCTTACAACAATGATATCGGACCGATTCTTTCGGAACATTGTTTTCATTGCCATGGGCCCGATTCGGCGGCGCGGAAACCGAAGAAGCGTCCGTTGCGCCTGGATCGCGCCGAGTTCGCATATGAGGCGCGTGAGGATGGCAAGCCGGTGATTATAAAGGGAAACCCGGATGGGTCGGAGTTGATGCGTCGGGTCACGGCAACCAACGACGATGTGATGCCGCCGGCGGAGGAGCAAAAGCCGCTGAACGCGGGCGAAATCGCGCTGTTGAAAAAGTGGATTGCGCAAGGGGGCAAATACGAGAAGCATTGGTCTTTGATTCCACCGGCGCGGCCGGTTGTCCCGGAAAATGGGAAAGGATGGGCGCGCAATCCAATCGATCATTTTGTGGCGCGCAAATTGACGCAGAACGGGCTGGCCCCCAATCCTGAGGAGAACCGGGCGCGGCTGTTCCGGAAGCTCAGTTTTGATTTGACCGGGCTGCCGCCAGACCCGAAAGCGTTGCGACGATTTGTTCGCGATGGTTCGGACAGGGCTTACGAAAAAGCCGTGGACCGGATGCTGGCGAGCGACGCCTGCGCGGAGCACTTTACGCGTTGGTGGCTCGACGCTGTGCGCTATGCCGACACGCAGGGCATTCACTTGGATTACGCGCGGATCATCTGGCCATATCGCGACTGGGTGATCGCGGCCTACAAGACGAACATGCCGTTTGACCAATTTACCATCGAACAGATCGCAGGGGACATGCTGCCCCACGCCTCGGACGGGCAAAAAATTGCCTCCGGCTACGATCGGTTGCTTGAGACGACGAGTGAGGGCGGAGCCATCGAGGACGAGTATGCCGCCATCTACGCCAAGGATCGCGTAGACACGACGGGGGCGGTCTGGCTCGGGTTGACGACGGGTTGCGCGACGTGCCACGACCACAAGTTCGACCCGATCACGATGAAGGACTTTTATTCGCTGACGGCGTTTTTCCGGAACAACACGAGTTCGATTCTGGACGGGCCGAACGGCAACAATGCGCCGCTTCTGTTTATTCCGGCAAAAGGCGACGAAGCGCATTGGAAAGATGTCGAAAAGAAAATCGCCGCCGTCAAAGAGGCGGTCAAGGCGCGCGATGCGGCGGTGGAACCGCAATTTAAGAATTGGCTGGCGCAAACGACGAATGAGCCGTTCGCCGTTCCAAAGGGTCTGAGCGCGGCACTGAGTCTTCCGTTGACGGAGAGCGACGGCTCCAGCATGGGTGTGGAAGGGCGCAGGCAACTCGCCTGGACTGGCGGGAGCGGGCGCACGAACGGCGTCTTTGGCCCGGCGCCAGCTTTGACCAATGGCGCGGTGGTGGAGGGCGCGGCGCCGGTGGTGAGCCGCAACGGCCAGGCCAGCTATGGCGCGTTTATCTACGCGGAAGATCATCCGAACGGCGCCGTCTTGTCGCGCATGGACAACGACAAGGCTTATCGCGGCTGGGACCTGTTCCTCGTGGATGGTCGCCCCATGGTCCACATTATTGACAAGTATCCGGACCACGCGCTCGAAATCGAGGCCAAAGATCAGCTCGAGCCGGGCAAGTGGCACCATGTCATGGTGTCTTTCGACGGCTCGCGCAAAGGCGCGGAGGCGTTGGCGCTTTATGTGGACGGATTGAAGGCCGCCGTCAACGTCAATCAAAACAATCTCGGCTCGAACATCGTGGCGGATGTTCCTTTCCGTATCGGCGCGCGGACTTCCAAAGGGAACGTCGCCGACGCCATCAAAGATGGCCGCGTGTTTTTGCAGGACGTTCGCTTTTATGATCGCGCATTGCGCCCGCGCGAAGTTGCGACACTCGCGCTGGCGGGACTGTCGCGCGCGCCCGCGAAAGCTTCAGAAGACGTGATTAAGCAAGTTTACTTGGCTGCGTTGGACGCCCCGAGCGAGCGTCTGACAGCCAAATTGGCCGACTTGAAGGACCTGGAGGAGATGCTGCGCAAGCGCGGCGCGACCACGTTGGTGATGGAGGAAAAACCGGACGGCAAGCCGATCGCGCATGTGCTTTTGCGCGGCAACTACTTGACACCTGGCGAGGAGGTTTCGGCCGCCACGCCGGCCGCCCTGCCGCCGATGCGGAAAGACGCGCCGCGAAACCGCCTTGGCCTGGCGCGCTGGATTATGTCCCGCGAGGACCCGCTGGTGGCGCGCGTGACAGTCAACCGCCTCTGGGCCGAGATTTTCGGGACGGGCATTGTCGAAACTACGGAAGACTTCGGTGTGATGGGCAGCCGGCCCAGCAACCAGGATTTATTGGATTGGCTCGCGGTCGAGTTCATGGATTCAAAGTGGGATTTCCGCCACATGGTCAAGACGATTGTCATGAGTTCAACCTATCGGCAGTCCGAAAACGTTTCGCCAGACAAACTGGAAAAAGATCCACTGGACAAGTTGCTTTCGCGCGCCCCGCGCCTGCGCCTCGACGCCGAGGAAATCCGTGACCAGGCGCTGGCGGCATCCGGCCTGATGACGCGCAAGATCGGCGGCCCGCCGGTCAAGCCCTACCAGCCTGAAGGCGTCTGGGAAACCGTGGCCATGAAGGAATCCGACACCAAAATCTACAAGCAGGACAGGGGCGACGCCCTCTACCGCCGTTCTCTTTACACGTATTGGAAACGCACCGCGCCGCCGCCGAACATGGAAATTCTCAACGCGCCGACCCGTGAGACATTCTGCACGCGGCGCGACCGCACAGACACTCCGTTGCAGGCGTTGGTCACGCTGAATGACACTCAGTTGATCGAGGCGGCGCGGCACGTCGCGGCCCACGCGCTTTTAAAATCGTGGAGTTTTGACGCGTGTCTGGATGACATTACGGAACCGCTGATGGGACGCGTCATGACCAAGGACGAACGCGCCGTTATCCGCAAAATGGAAGCGGACTTCGAGCATCGCTACGAAGGCCACCCCGCCGACGCCCAAGCATTGCTCGTGGTGGGGGATTCTAAAGTGAACGCCAACTTGAAGCCCGCCGAACTCGCCGCCTGGACGCTCGTCGCCAATGAAGTTCTCAATCTCGACGAAACCCTGACCAAATGAAGAGGCGCCTATGAAATTCGATCCGCTTTGGCTCCCGGCAGTCAACACTTACAATGACGCCTTGACGCGCCGTCAGTTCTTCCGCAAATCCGCCTGTGGCCTCGGCATGGCGGCCCTCGCCTCCCTCCTCGGTCCCGGCGCCCTCGCCGATCCCGCGCCCGCCGATGAGTTCTGGCGCATCGCCCCCAAGGCGAAACGCGCGATTTACATTTCATTGATCGGCGCCCCGTCGCAACTGGATTTATTTGACTACAAACCCGGCCTGCGCCCGCGTTTCAAGGAAGACCTCAAAGACTGGCTTAAGAAGCAGGGCGAGCGTTTGACCGGCATGACGTCCGGCCAGCAGACCTTTCCGCTGGCGCCTTCGATTTTCAATTTCGCCCAATACGGCCAGGGCGGCGCCTGGATCAGCGAACTCCTCCCGTGGCACGCTAAAATGGCGGATGACCTTTGCTTCATCCGCTCGATGCACACAGACGCCATCAACCACGAGCCCGCCAACCAATTGGTTTACACCGGTTCCATGATCACCGGTAAAGCGTCGCTCGGCTCGTGGATCGCTTACGGCCTCGGCTCGGCGAACAAGGAATTGCCCACCTTTGTGGTGCTGCACGCCAGCCATTCCAGCCCTTATTCCAATGTCCAGGCCATCACTGCGCGCCTCTGGGGCGCCGGTTTTCTGCCCGGCAAATACGCCGGCGTCGCCCTGCGCGCCAAGGGCGATCCCGTTCTCTATCTCAAGGATGCGCCCGGCATTTCGCGCGAAATGCGGCACGAAATGATGGATGGCATCACCGCGCTTAACGATCGTTCCTACGCGGCGATTGGCGATCCAGAAATCCAAACCCGCACGCAGCAGTTCGAGATGGCTTTTCGCATGCAGGCCAGCATCCCCGAACTGACCGATCTTTCCGGCGAGTCCGAAAAAACCTACGACCTCTACGGGCCGGACGCCAAAACCCGCGGCACCTTCGCCAATTCCGCCCTCATGGCCCGCCGCCTCGCCGAGCGCGGCGTTCGCTTTGTCCAAATCTTCCATCGCGGCTGGGACCAGCACGGCAATTTGCCGCGCGACCTCGCCTCGCAATGCAAGGATGTTGATCAAGGCTGTTATGGCCTCATCCAGGACCTCAAGCAACGGGGCATGCTCGATGACACTCTCGTCGTCTGGGGCGGCGAATTTGGGCGCACCATCTATTGCCAGGGCACACTCGAAGAAAAGGATTACGGCCGCGACCATCATCCCCGCTGCTTCAGTGTTTGGATGGCCGGCGCCGGCGTCAAAGGCGGCTTTGTTTATGGCAAGACCGACGAAATGTCCTACAACATCGTCGAGAATCCCGTCCACATCCACGACCTCCACGCCACCATCCTGCACCAACTCGGCATGGACCACGAAAAACTTGCCTTCAAGTATCAAGGCCTGGACCAGCGCCTCACCGGCGTCGAGCCGGCTCGAGTGGTCAAAGACGTCCTGGCTTGAAAGCTCGTCCGGCGGGGCGCCCAAGCAAGCTTACGCCGCTGTGAACTCGCTATGAGACTCCATCTGCCGCCGCACCATCGCTTCATACTGGCCGCCCAGGCGCATTAGCTCCTCATGCGTGCCGCGCTCAACGATCCGGCCCTCCTCCATCAGCAGAATCAAATCCGCTCGCCGCACGGTGGAAAGCCGATGCGCAATGACAAACGTCGTCCGCCCCGCCAGCAAGGTCGCCATCGACGCCTGGATGAGTTGCTCGCTTTCGGTGTCGAGGTTGCTCGTCGCTTCGTCAAGAATAAGAATCTGTGGCGCTTTGAGGATGGCCCGCGCAATGGCGAGCCGTTGCTGCTGGCCCCCGGAAAGTTTCACGCCTCGCTCGCCGATAAAGGTCCCATATTGCTCGGGCAATTTGACGATGAACTCGTGAGCGTTCGCCCGCCGCGCCGCGTCCTCCACCTGCTCATCCGTGACGTTCTGCCGACCATACGCAATGTTGTCGCGCACCGAGCCGTCAAACAAAAAGACGTCCTGTTGCACGATGGCCAGGAGGTCGCGATAGGTCCCGAGGCGAAAGTCGCGAATATCCGTCCCGTTCAGCAAAATGCGCCCCCGCGTCGGATCGTGGAAGCGCGCGACCAGATCCGTCACGGTGGTTTTGCCCGCGCCGCTCCGGCCGACCAGCGCCACGACCGAATCGCCTGGCACCGTCACATTGAAATCGCGCACCACCGGCTGGTCTTCGCGGTATTCAAAGCTGACGTTGTCGAACTGAATTTCGCGGACGCTCGCGGGCGCCGGGATGGCGTCGGGTTTGTCCGGTTTATCCGGCTCCATCGCGAGCACTTCGAAGACCCGCTCCATCGCCGCCAGCGAGCGTTGCAGTTCCGAGAACGAATTGACGATGCTCCAGACCGGATTGAGCAGGAGAAACGTGTACCACTGGAACGCCATGATGTCGCCGATCGACGCGCCGCCCGCGATGTTCAGCGAGCCGCCGTACCACACGATAATGACATTGACGGCGCCGAGCAGGAGGCCCCACGACGTCCAAAGAACCGATTCCCGCCGTTGCGCGAACATTTCCTTGCGCAAAATTGTGTGCCGCCCGACGAGGTAGCCGAGCAACTCGCGCGCTTCCCGCCCAAACGCCCGCACCACGCGAATGCCGGAAATCGTTTCACCCACGCGCCCGTCGATGTGCTCGACGTCTTTGCGCACCGAGCGGTAAATCGGGCGGATGCGTTTGGAGAAGACAAAACTCATCAGCATGATGCCCGGCACAATCGCCAGCGCCGTCAGGGCCAGCCGCCAGTTCAGCGTCAACAATAGCCCGATGGCGACCAGGAGGCGGATGACCGAGATCGCCGGCGACATGATCGCCAGTTGCAGCAGCCCGGTGGTCGTCTCCACATCTCCGGTCAGCCGCGAAAGAATCCCGCCCGTTTTCATATCCCACAATTTTGGCAGAGGCAGATGCAGCAGCCGGTCAAACAACGATCGCCGCAACGACAGCATCACATCCACATTGACCCGCCGTTGCCGATAATCCTTGACCGCCCCAATCAATCGCGAAACCACCACCACGCCGACAAACAACGCCCCCACCATGCGCAGACGATGCAGCCGTTCCGTGGCCGCCACCGTGGTCTTGAGGAGGATATGATCGACGATGTAGCGCATGAATAGCGGCTCGATCAATTCGAGTCCCGCCGCCACCAACGCCAGGGCAAACAGCGCCCCGATGGCATACCGATGCGGCCACAGCCAGTGTCCATATTCGCGGACATATTGCCGCCGGCGCGCCTTCTTGTCCGTCGCCGCGTCCTTCTTCGCCGGCGGATCCTCCGCCTCATCCAGGCGCCTGCGTTTGTAATCGTGAACAAACGCCGTGTAACGCCGTCGCGACGACCGCGCAAACCCTTCGTGTGCGTCCCGCTCGCGCTCACGTTCCTGGTTTGGGGCGCTGGCTTTCATTCCATTTCGCTCAACACGTCATCGTTCGTTGACGCCGGCATTAGCGACGCGAAAGAGTGCTTGTCGGACGGAATCAATGCCAGCTTTTCCGCGTTGCCGCCAAGGTTGCTTCCCCCGTGAAGGAGCTTTGAATACAGTTTGTTTTTGACAGATTGCTCGGATTCCGCGCTGGGAGATTTTTTTAGCGCGAGATGGCAGGAGACAACCCGATTTAGCTCACCGCCTGCGAACTCACGCGCCCAAGCCTGCGGCCAGATCTTCGCTTACCTTGAAACATTTGATAACCACCGCCGCCTCCATAGCGCCCTTAACCACCGTTTGTCCATTGACTTTGAACTCCTGAACAACCAACAAAAATGACCCGTTTTTACTGGCCGATTTTTCGAGGCAAGCCCAACGGCCCTTAGGTCGCTGATGTGTCGTAAAGCGATATTGCCATCGTTTGGGCTCTGGCCTTATATTGAGAGGCTCGAATTAAGAATATGGAAGCACGGACGACAACGACGACGACCGCATCAAGCGACGATATTTTTTTCAAATTTATGGGTTGGGCGCATGCCAATCGCAAGCCGCTGATCCTCGGCGTAGCGGTGGCGGCGATAGCGGGGACGGCGGTGGGGCTTTACAGTTGGAAGCAAGGGGAGAACGAAACCGATGCGAATGCGAAGCTGCTTTCGATGCCGATCAGCCCGGATTTGCGGATTCATTCGACGGACGGCGGGTTGGCCAACCTGGCCTCCGAATATCCCTCGACGCCGGCGGGCGAATACGCGCTCTTGCTGCACGCGGAGAATTTGTTCGTAAGCGGCGATTACGCGCAGGCCCAACAGGATTTTGCCAAATTCCAATCGGATCATCCATCCAGTCCTCTGCTGCCGCAGGCGGGAATGGGCGTCGCGGCTTGCTTGGAGGCGCAAAACAAGTTGACCGAAGCGACGCAACAATACGAGCGGGTGATTCAGAACAACCCGACCGATGCGTCGATTGTGGAGCCGGCGAAATTGACGCTGGGCCGACTGGCCGAAGACCAAAAGCGTTATGATCTGGCGTTCATGCAATACAAGGAATTGGCGCAATCGCCCAACCAAAGCGACATCTGGGCGCAGGAAGCGCGCCAGCGTTTGCAATTGCTGGTCAGCAGCCATCCAGAGCTTTTGAAGTCCATCACAGCGCCGTCCACGACGTCTGCTGCGACCCCCGCCGGTTCAGCCATGGGGCCAGCCCTTCGTCCATCTAGCGGGCCCACCCTTTCGGCTTCGCCAGCGGCTCCAACGCTCTCCGCGTCGCCTGCGGCGAAAACAACCGCGACCCCGACCGGCGCCAGCAATGCGCTGCATTTCGAGCTCCAGCCGCCGCCCGCCACCACTCCCGCGCCCTCGGGCAAGCATTGAATTGATGCCGTCGCCGATTGAGGTTGCCGCAGGGTTGGTTTTTCGGGACGGCAAACTTCTGATCACGCAACGGCCTGCGGACACACACCTCGGCCATTTATGGGAATTCCCTGGCGGCAAACGCGAGCCGGGAGAAACCTTTGAGATCTGTTTGGAGCGGGAGTTGCGCGAGGAACTGGGCACGGACGTCGAGGTCGGCGGGTTGATCGAGGAGTTGACACACGATTACGGGACGCTTTCGGTGTATTTGCGATTCTACCGCTGTCGGTGGTTGCGCCACGAGCCGCGCCCCTTGCATTGTCAGGCCCTGGCATGGATTGACGCGGAACAGTTGGGGCAATACGCGTTTCCCGCCGCTGACGCCCGGCTCCTGACGCGTTTGCGGGAGCAATGGGCGACCCTCGCGACGACGGCGCCTAGCTCTGTGACTGCGTCGCCGCCAACTCGCGGCGCGTGAAGAAGATAATGCCGAAAAGGGCGAAGACGCCGCCGAGGACCACGATGATTTGCGCGAAGGCGAGTCCGAGGTCACCCCAGGTGATGCTGCGCCCGGAGCTAAGAAAATCCACGGGTGAAAACGTGGTGGCCAGGTTGATGACTTTGAGGGCTCCGCTGAAGAGGGGCACCATAACGGTGTCAACAACCGAATGTCCGTAGCCGGCGGTGGCCGAATCCCAGCCGGTGATGGTCCCGTTCTCGACAACTGATTTGATCGTGCCGCTGAAAAACGCCATCGCCAAAATGCCGAGCGAGGCGAAGGCCGCGACCGGGAAGGACAGGAAACTCGCGGCCGCCAAGCCGATGGCCGCGAGAAAACCCAGCCAGCAAAGAATCACGCCGAGGCCGCGGCAGAAATTTACCCCGAACGAATTTTCGTGGTAAAGGACTTCGAGGCCGTCGTCCATAGAGAACAGGACTGGCAGCGGATTGCGGTTGAGATAGCTCACGGTGAGCGAGCCGTCGTCGGAAATCATTTCGGATGGGACATCAAATTCCTGGAAGGAATCACCGGGCAAATCCTCCTGGACGAGTTGGTGCCGCGTGGAATTGGGCGGCCCAATAAGCCAGAGGCTGTCGTAAACGGCGTCTTCGCGCGGATTGGAGGAATGGAATTTGACGCGCAACTGCATGGGCAGCCCACGGGCGCGCAAGCCGGCCTGGCCAAGGTCAAGTTTCCATTCCTTGGTCTCCATCGGCGCAACTTCCTCATTGGTGGCGATCACCGAGGAAACAACCTGGCTGGCGATGGTGGTTTTGTCCTCGGGCGTGAGTTTGGAACTGTCAATGCCGCGCAAGCGGGCGACGAGCGCGCGCTGGATGTCTTTTTGCAAATTCTTCACGGGCGGTTTGGCGGAAGCGCGAGCGACGAGGACTTCCTTGCGCAAGAGTTGCTGCTCATTGGGCGGGAGACGTCCGGCGCGCCACATGAGCACTCCGTAAACAGCGGCGCCGGAAAGGGCGAGGAGCAGGGCGTTGAGGCCGAGAATGCCGGCCCATTTGCCAAGCCAGACCTGCCAGCGGGCGATAGGTTTGACGCTGACCATTTGCATCTGGCATTCCTCGACGTCCCGGGCCAGGGTGCCGCAGGCGAGCCAGAGCGTGAAAAAAGCCAGCAAGGCGGTGATGGAGCCGAGGGTGTAGGTCAGAACGATTTGGGCGAGGCCTTGGGCGGTGCCGTCGGCCTGGAGGGCGAGCGGCAGGCCGACAACCGCTGTCAATAACAGCACGGCCATGATCCAAAAAAGCCGGTAGCGAAAGGCCGACTTCCAGGTGAGCCGCGCAATGACCAGAATGCGTTTCACAAGTCCCCTGCCCTACTGTTTCTCATCCGGTTTGCCGCCGAGGAGCGAGTTGAGTTTCTCATTGGCCCGTGACAAATCCGCGGGCGGCGGAGGCGCGGGCGCGGATGGCGCGGGAGATGGAGCGGCCTGGGCGAGGGAAGCGAGTTTCGCCTGGTCGATGACAGGTTCGGCGGCCTTGGGGGCCGGTTCATCCTGCGTTTTGACAGGCGCCGCCGAGAGGCGTTCGAGAATCTTTTCGCCGGCGGGACCGGCCTCGGCGTCGCCGCGCAAGTAAGCGGCGACCCTGCTGCCGGAGGTGGCCCCGGAGGTTTCGGCGAGGTTCTCCTTGGCCTTGCGGACGACTTCGAGGAAATAGCTTTCCAGATTCTGCGTCGGGTTGTCAATCTGAACAGCGGCGTCCAAAACATCGCGGCGAATCAGTTGGAGGACCTTGTCCATGGTCTCGCGCGAGAGAGCCGGGGTTGTGATACGAACGGAATCAGGTTTGGCAAGCAGTTCCTTGAGCGTGCCCATGGCCTGAATGCGGCCGCCGTAGTAAATAACGACGCGGTCACAAACGTCTTCGACGTCCGAAAGCAAATGGCTGCTGAGGATGACGGTCTTGCCGCGGCGCGCCAAAGCGAGAATCAGATCCTTCACCTCGCGACAGCCGATGGGGTCAAGTCCGGCGGTCGGCTCGTCGAGGATCACCAAATCGGGATCATTGATCAGGGCCTGGGCCAGGCCGATGCGGCGCTGCATGCC
>Ga0070741_10014980_pt1 | contig 13268 bp, 13 predicted proteins | sample Coa_R1_4_FD_66440 | JGI IMG/M metagenome (GOLD analysis project Ga0070741, IMG submission 66440) | Surface soil microbial communities from Centralia Pennsylvania, which are recovering from an underground coalmine fire - Coalmine... | ecosystem: Environmental > Terrestrial > Soil > Unclassified ... | reverse complement strand
CTTTCCTCGCTGTCATAATGTACACCATTCGAGTAGGGGACAAAGCCCAAACCATTCGTTACCGCTCGAAGCTCTACCCCAAATGAATCCGTTGTTCCTCCAGTATGCCAGCAAATTGATCCAGCGCTTATTCCGCCAAGCACTATCCCGCTTTCCCAGGCTTCACGCAGTATTTCGTCCAGGCCGTGGGTACGCCATACCGCTAACAGGTTCGCGACTGAGCCACCCCCCACCCAAATCATATGCTGCGCAAGCAAAAAATCCTTGACATTACGCGTGTTTGGCATAGGGAACAGCGCCAGGTGACTGGGTGTGACTTGATGGTTTTGGCAGGCGGTATAAAAGTTTGCCACCCCGGCAGGCGCATCTCCGCAGGCTGTACCTACATAGCAAAGCCTGGGAGTTTCTTGTTTAGTAAGGTTCAACCCGTATTGTATTACGGGGCCTAAAGTTGGTATGCCCTGATTTTCTCTAAACCCGGCACTTCCGGCAAGAATGTGTTTATTCATCATGTGTTAAGTATACGATATGGCATCGGTACAAGCTATTGCGCTCGACCTGCGAAAGTGAATATCGGTCCCACAGAAATCGCTCGAACTGCACTCAAGGAGTGGTACAGTATACTCCGAGCTCGTAACCAGAGGCAGGGAAAGAAGCTGAGGGCCAAAAAGCAGACAAAAGACGGACCTTCCGAGGTATACTGAGGAACCATTAAAAAACGCTTCGATGGATTGGGAAGTCGTCTTCATCGTCAGAATGCTCTGCACAGAGAAACAAACGCCGTATTGAACGGTTGAAAGGAAATCTCATATGGATATTATGAATCAGGCTCCTGCTGTCCAATCCAGCACGCATACGGTGTTTAATCAGCCACCGCCTTTGGTCGATTACAATGTTTTCACGCAAGATGCCGCCCTGGTTGAAAGTGTTCAGCGCGAGGGAGCCGGCTGGGCGCAGGATCGCCTGAGCACTATTGGTGCCTTTGCTGGTCGTGAAGAAGTCATCCAATGGGGGTTCGACGCGAATGCGTACGAGCCGGTTTTGCAGACGCACGACCGTTACGGACATCGCATCGATGAAGTGAAGTTTCATCCCACTTATCATCACCTGATGAAGCATGCTGTGGCCTGGGGAATGCATGCCTCCTCCTGGCGCGATGATGCGCCGGGAAGCCATGTGGCGCGGGCCGCTGCTTTCTATCTTTTTGCCCAGGTTGAGGCCGGGCATGGCTGCCCGATCTCGATGACGCATGCCGCCATTCCTGTGCTCCGCAGGCAATCTGGCCCGGCCCAAAGCTGGTTGCCGCAATTGCTCTCGCTTGAGTATGATCCCGGCTTGCGCCCCGCTGCGGAGAAGAAAGGGATGCTCTGTGGTATGGGCATGACCGAGAAGCAGGGGGGATCAGATGTGCGGAGCAATACCACACAAGCGCACCCGGAGGGAGATCGAGCCTATGTGCTGACAGGACACAAGTGGTTTTGTTCAGCCCCAATGTGCGATCTCTTCCTGGTACTGGCTCAGGCGCCGGGAGGACTTTCCTGCTTTTTGCTCCCGCGTGTGTTGCCCGATGGCACGAAAAATCGCTTTTTGATTCAGCGCCTCAAGCAGAAGTTGGGGAATCGCTCCAACGCTTCCAGTGAGGTTGAATTCGATCATGCCTGGGCGGTGCTGCTGGGAGAAGAAGGAAAGGGTGTGCGGACCATCGTGGAAATGGTCAACTTTACCCGCCTGGATTGTATTCTCGGTACCGCCGCGCTCATGCGCCAGGCCGTTGCGCAAGCGACCCATCACGCGGCCTATCGCCAGGCGTTTGGTCATCGTCTCCTGGAGCAGGCTCTCATGCAGAACGTTCTAGCCGACCTGGCTATCGAGTCGGAAGCCGCGACAATTCTGGCGATGCGGCTTGCACGGGCCTGTGATCAGGCAGAGACGAGCGAACATGAGCAACTAATCAAACGGCTTGGGACGGCCATTGGCAAATACTGGGTGACGAAGCGCGGTCCGGTGCATGTTGCCGAAGCCCTGGAGTGTCTGGGAGGCAACGGGTACGTCGAGGAGAGCATGCTACCCAGACTATACCGAGAGGCCCCGCTCAATTCTATCTGGGAAGGCTCAGGAAATGTAAACGCGCTGGATGTGCTGCGAGCACTCGCCAGGGAGCCGCAAGCACTCGACCATTTCTTTGCGGAACTCGCTCCAGCGTGCAAAGCAGAGCCACGCCTTGATACAGCAGTCACGCATCTTCAGCGCCAACTAACCGACGGAGAGGCGCTGGAATGGCGAGCGAGATATCTCGTGGAGCAAATGGCTCTCGTGTTCCAGGGGGCGCTCCTGGTACAACATGGGTATCCAGCGGTTGCAGACGCCTTCTGTGCTACACGTCTGGCTGGTGAGTGGGGAAGAGCCTTTGGTACGCTGCCAAGAGCCACCGATGCGGCTGCTATTCTTGAGAGGTCAAGACCAATACGAGAGCGCGCATAGGGCAGGGGTGAGCTCGGCCTCTACAGAAGGATGGTCGAAAAGGGGTACAGGGCGGGGGCAAGCCCGGCCCCTACACAAGTTGCAGCCGGATGTTCCTCCCTGATACAATACAATACAACCGGCTCAACTTTCGAACGGTTGTTACATTTCAGTACCCTCAAGCGGGTCGAGCTAGCTATCTAACTATCAGCTCACGCCGCCCCTTGGAGGGGAGTATAGGCATCACACCTGAAGATGTCAAGTGGAAATACAGTAAGAAGGTTGCTTGGCGAGATATATGCTCCATTGCAAGTGTTATGGATTTACCTTGCAGTAAGCGGGCGTTTTCTACGCTGGCGACTGCGCCTATGGCTACTACATGGTATGGTGGAAAGTACACAAACTCGTATGAAAAAAACAATGCTCATCATTCGACATGGGCAAACCACATGGAATGTTGAACACCGTCTGCCGGGGCAGCTTCCCGGCGTTACTTTATCCGATACTGGACGCCAGCAGGTCGCTCGTCTGGCTGAAGCTCTCTCCGTATTGCCTATCAGTGCTATCATCAGTAGTCCATTGGAGCGGGCTATGCAAACTGCTGAAATTATCGCGGATGGGAGGAATTTGCCCATAGAGCAGGAGCCAGGGTTGATGGATACAGATGTGGGTCGCTGGGCAGGTCAGGTCATTGAGGAACTCTCCAAAAGCGATCCGGCGTGGAAAGAATATGTCAGAAATCCCACGGTTGCCCCCGAGGGCATTGAGACATTTCCCCAGGTCCAGCAGCGCGTGGTGGCGGCGGTTGAGCGCTGGCTGGCGAAGGACGATATTGGCTCCTATCCTGTATTTGTGGCTCATGCCGATGTAGTGAAGCTATTGCTTGCCCATTACACTGGTTTAGAGGCCGGGCGAGCAGGAACGCTGATGATAGATAATGCCTCTGTGAGCCTGGTTGAGATGGAAAAAGAGCAGCATCCGCATGTCGTTTCAATCGGGTGGAGTCCTCATCCCGGGTGGTTAAAGCCGCCCCAGCTCGAAGCGCCGAAAAGTGCTGATATCACACAAGAAGTCGGTGAGCAGAAAACATAAGTTTATCGGTGGTATGTTTGATCGCACCTGGAAAGGGAGCAGAGCATGTTTGATCCGCGAGATCCCTACGAGCGCTACTACTGGCACTATGAATCTCGACGTCCGCTTTCAATCGCGCAAATTGTCGCGTTAGGCAGTGTTGATGCGGAGACCGCTGCTCTGGTCTGGCTCTTGCTTGAGCAGGGCACCTCCCTTACCGTGGCGGGGCCTACCGATCCTCAGCCAGGCGTGGGCAAGACCACAACCCTCAATGCCTTGCTCCAGTTTTTGCCGGAGGGGACGGCACTGGCGTATATGTCCGGTATGTACGAAAATTTCGCCTTTACACGCCTGCCAGATGTCGATCCGGCGACGACGTATGCATTGTGCAATGAAGTGAGCGACCATCTGCCAATTTATATGTGGGGGCGCATAGCCCGGCGCTATCTCACCTTGCCGAGCCAGGGTTATCATATCGCCACAAGTGTACATGCCGATACCATTGATGATGTTATGTCTATGTACCAGCACGACTTACGTCTAAAAGCGGAAGATATTCGTCGTCTGGGTCTGGTGGTAAACATTGGCCTGGCGGGACGTATCTATCCACCAAAACGGCGCTGGTTTACCACGCATTTTATCCAGCCGGACGCAACTCCTGGGCGCCCTGATGAAATAACGCCTGTTCCGCTCTCACTCTGGAATAACTTCGATGACACTTTTGAGCATGCAGACCAACCCATTCTGACCGATCTGGCAACCTGGACAGGTATGACATGCCAGGACTTTACCACCGCCCTCGAATTGCGCTGCGATTGTTTAAATGACCTCTCGCAATCATCGGGGGCTGATTTGCAGGAAATGTATGATGCGATCAACGACCTGCGCCGCCGTTCAAAGAGACCGTGAGGAAATAGAAATGTTGCTAAGGATTGTTGTTGATCTATGAGGAACATGAAAGGAGGAAGCGAGATGACTGAGCGTAAGCTGTTTGCTGGCGAAGGGCGCTGGCCTCGCATCTGTAATGAATGTTGCTAGACAATTGAAGAAGAGGAGTAGCTTCGACATGCCGTATTCTGTCGCCATGCTCAGTATCCATACGTCGCCACTGGACACGCCAGGGCGCACAAAAGATGCTGGTGGTATGAATGTCTATATGCGCCAGTTGGCACAAGAACTGGCTCAAAACGCTATCAACGTTGATATCTTTACCCGCTGGACCGACGAACGCGCCCCGCAAATTGTGCCGCTGAATTGCCGCGTACGGGTAATCCATATAAAAGCCGGACCCAGGTCGCCTGTTCACAAAAATGACCTCCATCACTATACCTCCGCATTCGCGCGTAATATCGAAGAATTTAGACGTAGCGAGGGGAGAAGCTATGATATTATTCATAGTCATTACTGGTTGTCGGGCATCGCTGCGATGCAACTTGCCTGTGCCTGGGATGTGCCGCATGTGACTATGTTCCATACGTTAGGCCGTCTCAAGCAGGAGGCCAATCCTCATGAGCAGGAGCCTTCATTGCGATTGGAGATGGAGCAGCGCTTGATTCAGCGTGCTGACCGTATTATCGCTGCCACTGCCGATGAGCGCGTACAGGTGATTCGCCTCTGTGGAGCCAGCGCCAGCAAGGTAGAAGTGGTTCCTTGCGGTGTGGACCTCAAACTCTTTGTGCCACATGATCGGCATCAGGCTCGTGAATATCTTGGGGTGAAGTCAGAGCGGCCCGTCCTGTTGTTTGCTGGCCGATTGGACCCGTTTAAAGGGCCAGATGTGCTTTTGCGCGCCGCAGCTATGATGGAGCAAGATGCCCAGGTAGTTATCGTCGGAGGCAAGCTGACAGGCGATAAGGATCTGCAACAGCTCCAGGCGTTAGCAAGGGAGTTGAAGATCAGCGCCCGCGTCAAGTTTTTGGGCGCCAGGCCGCAAGAAGAATTGCCGATCATCTATAGCGCCGCTGATGTTATGGTGATGCCTTCCTACCATGAAAGCTTCGGACTGGCAGCGGTTGAGGCGCTGGCCTGTGGCACGCCGGTTGTGGCGACGCGAGCGGGCGGCCTGACCACGATAGTGCGACAGGGTGAAACCGGATTCCTCGTACCTCGCTGCCCAGGGTTTTTTGCGGAACGTCTTGATCTGTTGCTGAAAAATGCCACGGTGCGAGCTGATATGAGCGCAGCCGCTCGCAACTCCGTACTGCAATTTAGCTGGAAAAAAATTGCGAGCCAGATGTCTCGCGTCTATGGTTCCCTGATCAGGGAGACGGAGAGCCTGGTCGTCTAAGGGGGAGAAAAAAAGCACCGAGGGCTGGACAATCACGGCTATCCAGCCCTCGCGCGTCTCTTGTTATTCACAACTCCCGTGTTTTACGTCAACCGAGTCCTATTTTCCACATAGGCTAATATGTATTGCTGAAAAGCAATTACTCCCCTGTTCACCTCTGCCAACCCTATAGCATAGCCTGCCATCTAGATTCCGCATCACTTCTACCACGAGTTGCGGTTAATATAAAAGGATGTGACTAGATGTTCAGGGGCTCGGTATGCCCGCTTCCACGGGCGCTCCTAGTCAATTTGAAATACCATCCCCATCAAACGAATTGGTTTCTTCATGAGCTTCATAAGGCCTCCTTTCAGAATTACCTCAATGCAAGGCCTTTCGCCAAGTGCCAGGGTTTCTTTGCTTCCCTGGTGAGTGTTCCCTATATCAGGAACACTCATACTATATCATAATGGGTTACGAATGTCAAGGCTATTTTTTACTTCAGAATGTAAAGCATGCGTATTTCTATAGAAGGTGATGTATATATGGAATGGCTACTCATCTATTGCTGTTCTACTACTGATTAGTATAAGGTTAAAGTGGCATGTGAGCATTCAGGAGAGCACGTTGGTGGCGGCGAATGGGAGAGGGGGATTTTTGCTGAATGGCTGCTGTGAGAGGCGCTAGCAGCGTCGGCAGCCTGGTAAGTATCTTACCAGGCTGCCGATAATTGATAGATGTTACTACACGACTCGCTATTCGGGCATATCTTGCGATGTTCGTGGGGCGCCCCTATCAGAGTAAACTCTGTTTGGCGGGGTTGCCTCTTCGCTTTCGATAGGGACCGCGCCGGTATCTGTCTCACGCCAGGGAGACTCGTCAGGGGTTGTACTGGCGAGGCGCTCGTTGGTTGTGCCGGTGATATCGCGATCCATCATAGGACGGCTCGCAGTTTCCTTCTGGCTGATATTTGGCTCGTTGGCCATCGTCTCGTTTTGTCTGCGGGTCGTTGTGCCCTTCGCTGCTGCGCTATCTGCATGGAACAGATAGTTAGACGAGTTGGGATCGAGTGCCCCGGCAGGAGCTTCATCAACCATGCGCGCAAAATTCTGCAGATCATGCTGCAAGGTCTGTCCGAAACGGTTGCCCGCGCCCATCTTATCGCCGATATCGCCCAGCACGCCAGCGGGTGGATTATAATTCACGTAGACATCAACTTTGGTCTGGTTAGAACCCAGCGGCTCAAAAGTAACCTTGCCAAAATTGTCGAGTCCGTTAGTTGAGCGCCAGCCGATCTGGCGATCTGGAATCCACTGCTCGTTCACCGCATCCCACTCATGATGACCGACCACTTCTGCCACCCAATGGCTGGTCTGGTCATCATAGTAGGTCACTTCTTTCACGAAGGTCATGAACTTAGGAAAGTCGTTGAAGTGCGAGAACATAGCGTATACTTGATGCACGGGCGCATTAACCGCTATCGATGCATGTTGAGCTACATAATTGTCTGTCATATCTATTTCCTCCCTTTTACTCAGTAGCTACTCTTCTCAACGGTGCTTGCATCCACTCATCGCCGCTTCTACCTTCTTCCTAACAAACACTTATAGAATCATACCATACTCTTTGCAAGAAAATCAATAAATAAAGCACTACCATATATTTCTAAGAGAAAACTTATCTTGCGGATTTCAACATTTTTTTGCTACTCATCTGCTCTCGACTATAGATCAGGTAATGTAGGTAAATAATAAAGAGGAGTGCTGATAGCGAATACCGGCACTCCTCCTGGCTTAGGCGATTATTTACGAGTTGAATTTGAACGATTGGAGCATAGGCATAAAGTAGGTCGTCGCAATCTGATCGAACGATGCCTTCTGAGCTGTATAGATGATCACGTAGCCCTTTGTATTGGGAGAGTTGTCCGGGCGATTAGTCGCAAGGGCGACAACCTCCATTCCGGTATCGGAGCCTTTATCGCTAATGGCGAACTGACTCCAGGTCTGACCATCTATGGTGATCGTTGCAGGCATATTGACAACCTCTGCGTCTTTCATAGATGCTTTTACGTTAGAAAGACTATCATTGGCCATTTTGTCTAATGGCATGGCATCATTGGGGTTGGGGCCAGTGCCAATGGTCATGATATAGGGGCCTGATGGATCAGTAAAGGTAGTAAGGGGATCGGCGCTCGAATTCTTCCAGTTCGTTGGATATTTGATAGTAAAATCTTTTCCTGTAAACGTTTGTGTCAAAACATTTGGGGTAGGCGTGGGTGTGGGAGGTTTGGGTGTGGGGGGAGCGGTTGTGCCAGTGGTATTACCTGCGCCACAACTGGACAACAATACTATTACCAGTAACATGGTGGTGCCGAACAAAATGTGCCAATGTGTAAGTTTCTTAGAGAAAATCACAGTTGAACGATCCTTTCGTTAAAAGAATTAGATGAGAATTGTTGGCCTATCATCGCTGTAAAAGCCATACCATGCATATGCTATAGCCGGGCCTTCGTTAGGATACCGGAACGCTATGGAAGGTGCAAGGCTGAATCTCAAAAACAGGACCATTGGCTGTAAAAACTGATTGTCTCATGCCACCCATGTGGATGAGGTGAAAATCAGGTGTCCACCCCACGATATATCCTGTACTTTCCCTATTTGCAGGAGCTTGTCATAAGCTTTATGCTATAAGGTAGAACATGGAGAGGATATGCATCGTTGTGTAGATTCTCCGCACTATTTCGTTCTTATCCATCCATTAGTTGAACAGCCTGAGCCGCATGAACAAGGCAAATCAGAGGGTAAGACATAGAGAGGTAATTTTTAGGATATGCAGAACAAACCTGTAAAGTTGTTGATGATGATCGTGACCATAGTCGCGCTGATGAGTATTTTCTTCGCCGCCTGTTCCCGAACGGAATCGTCCGCTAATGCCGGCGGCACTCCCACAGCGCCTGCGCAGAGCGGGGGGACCGGTGGCGCCGGTGCTACGACTCCTACTCCCACTGCAACCTCTCAAGCGGGCAATACTGGCGGTAGCGCCAGCGGTGGCACTGAGGTCCATATGGGGGATGCGAATTTTGTGAAGAATACAGTCACCATCAGCAAGGGCGGCAGCCTATTGCTGATAGATGATAGTTCCGTTCCTCATATTATTCAAAATGGCTCCTGGAATAGTAGTAACGTGGCTCAGCCGGCTAAAGAAGCGGGCGCGCCAACCGTACAGGTGCAATTTCAGGGCAACGACAGGCATTCCGTAGGGCCGTTTACGACCGCTGGCACCTACCATTTGTACTGCACCATTCATCAGGGAATGAATTTGACGGTAACTGTACAGTAACTGGCGTGCGTTAGGATAACATTATCGGCCTGGTAGTGCGGGGTGATGGACGCGAAAAGGGCAACCAGCACCTCGCTGTTCTGCTTTATTGGATGAGGAGCCTGGGTGGTACCTGCGTCAAATGTGCAAGATAGGAATGTTGGTATCCTCATATTGGGATTTTTGTACATCTGGAGTAATATAGACGTAGATGCGAAGGTATTATGCGCTGTAGCGTGTAACCTATTGAGATTGTCTAACGTAATGAGCATTAGGCATGCATCCCTGAGCGTACGTGTATTCCGGCCAAAAACCGGGCGTCAATTGTCCCATTAGCCGCATCCTGAATCTTTACATCTGGAGGGGTAACAAGCTATGTCAACCGCGACCCAGGAAAACAATCTGAGCCGAGCTTTAGAGCTTGTTGGGGGCTCTATTGACCCGGAAATTGCCGAGTCCTATCCTTCGTTGGAAGCCCGTATTTTAGCCCAGGCACTAGAGAATGTAGAACTTGCTGAACGTCGTCTGCGCGAGATTCAGAAACTGGTTGGTGATATTGAGGGGGTGCTGGTTTAATTGCTCTTTTGCCACAAAAATGCCCGGTTGATAGGTGCTGTCTCTTTCTTTGTTGTCAGACCCGAAAGAAGAGCGTTAATTAGCAGGCGCAAGACAGATCGAGTTCGGGATCGTGTAAATCCTCGATAGGCGGCTCCTGCTCTTCATCGCTGAAGACTTCGGGCTGATCTAATGCGGCTTGAATGATGCGCTCGACATCAGCAAGACTATTGATTCGCACCAATTCATTGCGTACGCGCTTAGCTCCAGGGAAATGTCCCAGATACCAGCCCATATGTTTGCGCAATTCAACAAAGTGATCTTCACCCTTCAGTTTGGCATGGACGCGGGCATGTTCGAGGGCCATCAGCAGGCGCTCCTCGCGCGTGGGAACGGGCACAGCCATATTTTCGGGCGAGGGAATGATCCCGGCGCGCAGTTTTTGCTTCATCTCTTCTCGCTTCTGGAATAGCCACGGATTGCCAAAGCTGGCTCGCCCTATCAGTACGCCGTTCACGCCTGTTTGATGGATGCGCCGGGCAGCCTGGTAGAGATCGTGAATGTCGCCATTGCCCAGGATGAGTGTGTCGGTCTGGCGCACAATTTCTGCCGCCGCGGCGATAGCTTCCCAATTTGCTTCACCTTTATATTTCTGTGCCAGTGTGCGCCCGTGAATGGAGATGTTTGCTGGCTCCAGCTCTAACAAGTCTTTGACCCAGTCGGTGATAACGATAGAATCGTAGCCCAGGCGCGTTTTGACGGAGACAGGGAGCAGCCGCCGTTCGATTTGAGGCGTGTCGCCCCAAATGCGCACGCGCTCCTCATTCATCTGGCGAATGTGCTGGATGCGCTGCGGGTCCATCTCCAGGTCTTCGAGAGTCTGCCCGTTGGCCCAATCGCGTACACCTTGCTGTGTCGCGCGGATGATTGCTTTAGCCGTATCAGGCATGCGGATAAGCGCGGCCCCTCCGCCCTTGTGAGCGATGGATGGAGCTGGACAGCCCATATTAATATCTACTCCATCGAATCCGAGCTCGCAAACGACGTGAGCGGCTTTATAGAAGTATTCCGGGCGACAGCCGAAAATTTGCGCCACGACGGGACGTTCGGCTGGCGTGTAGAGAAAATCGCGGAAGATTCTATCGCTGCCGCGCCACAGCCCCTCGACGTTGGTAAATTCGGTCAGCACAATATCGGGGCGTCCATACAGTCCATGCATGGTGCGGCAGGGCGCGTCCGTGACGCCATCCATAGGAGCCAGGCCGATAATAGGTTGTGTGATGGTTTGCCAGAAAGATGAATATGTCATGATTTTTTATTTACATGTAAACTCTGCTTTAAAGACAGGTTTACCGGGATATTTACAAAACGCTAAATGCTCTTTGTATATTACACGTTTTGGCTTTAATGGTCAATCGGCCAGATTCTCAGGCAGGGCTATTTACTTCTTCTTTTTTGCCCCCTTCGGGGGCGAGGGGGGGAGAGAAGAATGAGCGGGGACACCCCGCGCCCCGCAAGGGGCTATGCCCCTTGACCCCCTTTTCTTCAGAGAATTAAATAGCCCTGATTCTCAGGACAGGGCTTCTCCAAAGTCGCTGCATGCTCTGACTGCTCGCGCCTTCGGCGCTTACAGGGAGAGGGAGGTGCAGGCTGTGGGCACAGCCCACAGCCTGCACCTCCCTCTCCTGAACGGCTCGCTTGCGAGCCGTTTATATAAAAAGACAACGTTTGAGAAGCCCTGATTCTCAGGATTGTCATACTTCTATGGTGCCGTCACGCCAACGATTGACTGCCAGTTTGATGGTGCGTATATAGAGGGCCTCGTCGTTGTTATCCGAGCTGGGGGCGTAGACCGGAATGATCTGCTCGATGGTTGATAAACCCCACTTATCGACATACTGATTGGCGATCAGCCGGTACCAGTCCTGGAAGCCCTCTTCCCAGGTCTGATAGAAGCGATACCCCTGGTATTGTGGATGTCCGGCGGTGGCCCGGATATTGCCCAGTGAATGCGTGATTCGAGCCATGCCCCTGGTGCCGAAGGTGCTTTCGTGCATGAAGAAGGCCAGCGCATAGGCCGGGTCGATGCCATACTGGAGACCGTAATCATAGAGCGCCTGCCCCTTGCCGCTGGCGGGTGAATGGTAATGATCCAGCACGCGATTGATGAAATCCGCGCTGATAGAGGGCTTGCCAACCACGGTGTAATTTTGAGAAGGGGTGTTAGTATTATTGCTGAGTTTGATAAGCAGGAATCCGACGACGGCGATGAACAGGGCGATGTAGATGAGGGGCACATTGAAACGGGAAGTTTGCCTGCGAGACCGTCTTTTGGGGCGGAAGTAGCGTTTGCGTACTTGTGAGAGATATTTGCTCAGGCGTGATTTGTAATATCGCTGCTTACGAGCCTTTGGCATCGTCTCCCTTTCTATCAAGCTTGAGTTTTCTCACTTTATTCATGCATATACTATTACGAATAGGGACGCTGTGTGTTGCATAGATTGGTTGATATGATGAGCTATGAGCTATGTTGCAGCTTGCATCTGAATATGCCTCGCTGTTATACTGCTTCGTAGAGCAATAACAATTCACGAGATTTCTTCAGAAAAGAGGTGCATGGTGTTATTCCATTTAAAAACGGATATTGTGAAGCGCAGGAGTAGCACTATGCATCGCTGCCGCCAATGATGTAAGTCTGCCACTTTTGTGCTGAAAACAACAATGAATAATTGCTTTTTTCACAGGAGGTTTTTGTGGCAGAACATACATTAACCACTGGCTTCCTCAGAATCGTTCTTGACTTTCTCGCTCGTCGCGCATAAATGATCGTGTTGGGAGTATGGCATTTGCTCATGCTCCCAATTTCATGGAGCTGGCGGTGCGGCAAAGAAGGGCGTTTCTGCGCTATAATAGGTACTAAAGAGGGATGTTCAGCGTGAGCATCCCGTATTTGATGAGATCAAGCAAGCATAACAAAGGGGAATCTATTTTATGGCACATACACCCGTTGAACGTCAGGTGCAGGTACCGTCGGCCACTGACCTGTATAACATTGATCATCTCCTCTCTGAAGAAGAACGTATGGTGCGTGATACCGTCCGTAAATTTGTTCACGAGCGTGTATTGCCCATTATTGGTGATCATTTTGAGGCCGGTACCTTTCCGCGCGAACTGATACCAGAGTTTGCGGAGCTGGGTCTATTGGGGATGCATCTGGATGGCTATGGTTGCGCCGGGCTAAACGCAGTCTGCTACGGGCTGGCCTGCCAGGAACTGGAAGCCGGTGACAGCGGCGTGCGCTCGTTTGTATCGGTGCAGGGATCGCTGGCGATGTTTCCTATTTACGCCTTTGGCTCGGAGGAGCAGAAGCAGCGCTGGCTACCGCGCATGGCCCGAGGAGAAGTGCTTGGCTGTTTTGGCTTGACGGAGCCGGATTTTGGTAGCGATGCCGGCAGTATGCGTACAAACGCTCGCCGTGATGGTGATTCATATATCTTGAACGGCACAAAAATGTGGATTACCAACGGCAGCATTGCCGATGTCGCCGTCGTCTGGGCGCGTACCGAGGAAGGCATCCGTGGCTTTCTGGTCGAGCGCG
>Ga0070741_10014979_pt1 | contig 13269 bp, 11 predicted proteins | sample Coa_R1_4_FD_66440 | JGI IMG/M metagenome (GOLD analysis project Ga0070741, IMG submission 66440) | Surface soil microbial communities from Centralia Pennsylvania, which are recovering from an underground coalmine fire - Coalmine... | ecosystem: Environmental > Terrestrial > Soil > Unclassified ... | reverse complement strand
CCAGCTGTGCTCATGGCCCCCATCGACCCGCCGGAGTTCGAGTTGCCCACGCCGGCGCGCGGCCAGCCCACGTCGCGCCTCCAGGATAGTCCGCGCCGTGACGACTTGGATCCTTGATCTCCCTCAACATGCGGCACGACGTTCCGCGTGGCGTATCGTGGGGTAAGCCTTCTTGCTTGCCAACAACCTGCGCGTCGGGCTCACAAACAGGAATGTTCACGCCACGGCGCCACACCAAAACGATCCCAGGCTCTTCGCCGCTTGCCCTCCGGCAGGACCACTCAGAAACTTGTCGCACGATCCATTCTTCCGGCATCAAAAGTGCAGTTCATCCACTTCGTATCAGGAGCATGAGACCAGGAGTGGAGGGTAAGCTCGTGCGCTATCTTGCCCTGGCTTGCGATTACGACGGCACGCTGGCCAGCCATGGGCGTGTCGACGACGCCACCGTGGCGGCTTTGCAGAGACTGCTCGCTTCGGGACGAAGATTGATCCTGGTTACAGGCCGCGAGCTGGAGGAACTTCTGGGTATCTTCCCCGAGGTTCGCCTGTTCGAGTGGGTCGTGGCCGAAAATGGGGCGCTCTTGTATCAGCCACAGGGTGGTCAGACAACGCTGCTCGCTCAGGCGCCGCCGCCGGCCTTTGCCCAGGCGCTGCGGGCCCGCGGCGTCGCGAACATCTCTGTCGGCCGCGTCATTGTCGCCACCTGGCACCCCTACGAGAACGTCGTTCTCGACACGATCCGCGCCATGGGCCTGGAACTGCAGGTCGTCTTTAACAAAGGCGCGGTCATGGTCTTGCCCGCCGGGGTCAACAAAGCCTTCGGCCTGTCCGCCGCGCTCGAACAAATGCAACTGTCGCCGCACGAGGTCGTCGGTATCGGCGATGCCGAAAACGATCACGCCCTTCTGACCATGTGCGAATGCTCTGCGGCCGTTGCCAACGCCCTGGCCGCCGTGAAGGACCATGCTGATGTGGTCACGCCGAGCGACCATGGCGCCGGCGTTGCCGAGCTGATTGACCAGCTTATCGCCGAGGACCTGGCATCGGCAGAGCCGCGCCTGACGCGCCATCATCTGCATCTTGGGAGGCGCGCCGACGGCGGCGCCGTGATGCTTCGGCCGTACGGGCTCAACCTGTTGATCGCGGGGCCGTCGGGGAGCGGCAAATCAACGGTCGCCACCGGACTGGTGGAGCGCCTCGCCGATCATCACTATCAATTCTGCATCATCGATCCGGAGGGGGACTACGAAGGTCTGGAGGGCGCCATCACGCTGAGCGAGGGTCAGAACGAAGCCCGTGTCGAGCAGTTGCTGCAGATCTTGAAGAAGCCGGATCAGAACGCAGTCGTCAGCATGGTCGGCATGAAGCTGGCGGATCGGCCGGGTTTCTTTCTGTCCGTGTTGCCGCGCTTGCAGGAGATGCGGAGCCGCCTCGGCCGGCCGCACTGGATCGTGGTCGATGAGGCGCACCACCTCTTGCCCGTCGATTGGCAGCCAGGGGAGAAGATGCTGGCGCAAGCGCCGGAGCGGATGATCTTCCTCACCGTGCACGCCAACCAGGTGGCCCCGGCCGTGCTCGGCAGCGTGCAGACGCTGCTGGCGGTGGGGCCGCGCGGCGGCGAAACCATCGCCCAGTTTTGCGACGCCCTCGGAGAGAAGGCGCCGTCCCTTCCACCACCTGCGGAAGGCATGGCCCCGGCCGCCGTGCTCTGCTGGAGGCGCGAGACGGCGGAAGCTGCGTGCTGGGTAGTGCCGGACCCAAGCCGTAGCGAGCGCCGCCGCCATATCCGAAAATACGCGGAAGGGACGCTGCCTCCTGAACGCAGTTTCTTCTTCATCGGCCCGGAAGGAAAACTGAAGCTGCGGGCGCAGAACCTGCTGATGTTCACGCACCTGGCCGAGGGGCTGGACGACGACACCTGGACCTTTCACCTGCGGCGTGGCGATTATTCTCGCTGGTTCCGCGAGCAGATCAAGGATGACAGCCTCGCTGCAGCCGCCGCTGAAATCGAAAACACACCCGGCCTCTCGCCGGCGCAAAGCCGTGAACAGATTCGCGGTGTCATGGAGCGGTACTACACGCTGCCCGCGTCCGGGCCCATGGCCCCGAGCGCCGCCGCCGTTCCTCCGAGCCAGGCTGAGCGGTAAGCCAGCGTGCCAACACCGAATAACCGAATCCGCCGGCATCGTGCCCACATTGGCCTTCACGGCAGGAGATTGGTTTCTTCAAGACGGAATGCCACTTCGCGGCCGTCGAGGGCGCGCGCATGGTCTGAAAACTCCACTTCAACATCGTGCCGGCTTTCGACCCGAACACGACCGTGCACGACGTGCGGCATATTGGCATGGAGCGATGCCGACGTCACGAGTTCCATTCCCTGGCGTATGGTCACCATCATATCTTTCACGGGAACACCGCGAAGCCAAACGTGTTCACCCCCCTTGGGCGCGGCGAAGCGGCATCGTGATGCCAGCCAGTTGTCGTGCCGGCGTCCACAGGCGGCTTCGGCGTTGAATGGCGCCGAAGCGAAAAACCTTCTCTTGACCGGGCGAACCACACGCCGCGCCAGCGCCCGCAGCAAGACCTTGCCCAGCCGGGGCAGAGAGCGGCCGGCGTGGTCCCACTTGTAGTGCAGCTTGGCCATATTGACCATGAAGCCGGGCAAGCCACGGAGCCGTGCCGGCCAGCCGGTGCGCCGCTCGCAACAGCGGTGATGCCAGTAGCCGAGATAATAGCCGTAGCCCACATAGCCGGCGTGGTCCATACATGTGCGAAAGATCTCCTGGAAAGTGCGCAGGCGCGCCGAGGCGGTCTTGGTGCCCGCGTGCATGCGTGCGCAGGCCAGGTAGTCCGGCACGAATTCCAGCCGGCAGCCGGCCCGGTCCGCGCGCATCCAGTAATCGTAGTCCATGATCGAATACAGGTCCTCGTTGAAGGGCCCGACGCGCTCGGCAAGGCGGGCCCGCCAGAACGCCGCCGGCTGACAGATGCAGCAATCCTCCAGCAAACGCGCAAACGTGAAGGCCGCCGTGTTGTAGCGACCGGTCACGCGATCGTCTTCGTCGATGTAATGGGCATTCCCATAGAGCAGGTCCCAGTCGGGATGGCGCGTGAAATAGTCGACCGCCGCGCCGACGGCTCCCGGCAGGAGCACGTCATCGGAATTGAGATACGCTCGCACCGAGCCGCCTGCCCGGGCAAAGCCCTTGTTGAGCGCGTGACTCTGGCCGCCATCGGGCTCCGAAGTCCAGACGAAGCGGCTGCCGTAGCTTTTCAAAATGTCGAGGGAGCCGTCGGTGGAGCGGCCATCGACGACGATGTACTCGATGTGCGGATAATCCTGGGTGAGCACGCTCTCAATGGTGCGTTTGAGAAAGTGGCCCTGGTTGAAGGAGGGCGTGACAATGGATACCAGCGGCGGCTCACGCACGATCCATGCGGGATGGCCGCAACCAGCGACCCGGCGGCATGCAGCTTCCAGGTTGCGCGCGGCCTGCTCCCAGGTAAAAAACCGCAGCCGTTCTCGGCCCCGACGTACGACCTCATCGCGCAGCGTTGGGTCGCGCCTGATGCGGAGCATCGACTGGGCCATGGCCTCGACGTCTTCAGGATCGCACGACAGCACGGCATCGCCGCCGATTTCGGGTAACGACGTCGTATTGCTGCAGAGCACTGGAACGCCAGCGGCAAACGCTTCCAGGAGTGGGATGCCGAATCCTTCAAAGCGCGAAAAAAAGGTCAGGGCACAGGCCCCGCGATAGAGCTGTTGCAGCAGCGCACGGGAGACGAAGCCGAGGTGTTGTATCGGCAACGACGCAAATGGCTCAATGAGCTTGGCCCAGCCGTCGGGGTGGCCGGTGCACACCAACGCACAGGGGCGGGGAGTTTTCTCCACGAACCGGCCCAGGGCCTGAAAGAGCCGGGTATGGTTCTTGTGTGGCCAGAGATTGGCGGGGAAGAAGAAATAGTCGCCACGCGGAAGGAATGCTTGTTCGCGCGGAGAAAGCGGTGTGGCATCGGGAACCGCCGGCAACGCCGGACTGGCAAGAAAAATATCCTGACAGTGTGTGCACGACTGTTGGCGCAGCGTGTGTCGGGAGTGCTCGGACAGCGTGGCGATGGCTCCCGCGGAACTGAGGGCCTGGGTGAACGCCAGGCGGCGCGCCCGCAAGCTATCCGCGGAGAAAAACTCCGGAAAGAACTCGTGCTGGATATCGGGAATCAGGAAGATCTGGCGGCGCAGGGGAAAAGCACACGGGCCGGCCTCGGGATAGGAGCGAAAGAGGACATCGGCCTGAAATTCACAGGCGAGGCGGTCGACCTGGTGAACGTAATCGACGGCCGAAAGGGGGTGAAACTGGACGCGGTCGCAGGGCCCGTGGTTCAGCATGCGCCGATTGGCCGGCGTGCACAGAACGAGAAACTCGTGTTCCGGAAAAAAACGCATGAAGGTGTTCCACAGGTTCTGCAGATAAGGAGCGATGCCTCCCGCGGGACCGAGGCTGAGGCGGGCCAAATCTATGGCGATCTTCATGAGCGCTCCCTCGCTTTCGTGACGCGATTGTGAAAAAAACGCGACAGCGGGGCAAGGCGAAGTTCGCGGTTTTCCTTCCCTGGAGGTGCCGCCGCTTGTTAGCATGGAGACGATGCAAGTCCACGATTGCCGAGCGCTCGTCGGCTGCAAGTCACAGCGCACCGTTCCTGTCGAAGGCAAGGTCGTGTTCAAGGAGGCACGGCGCTCACCGGGGGATGGGTCATGTTCGCGCCCGTGGATAGCCGGACGGCACGTTTCGCCTGGGAACCTATGGCGCCTGCGCCGGCACCATCGAAGGCGAACACAAGGTGATTGTTGTGCCGCCGCCCCTCGTCGGCGCGCCCGCAAATCTAGCCAGGGATCTTGATGTCGTGAACGGTATTGGTGGTGGGGCTGTTGAGGGTGAATTTGCCGGCATGCTCCATCACAACCTGGTCGCTTTCCTTGGCCAGGTGGGCCAGCACGAGGCGCAGGTTTTCTGCCTCCGTGCCGCGGTAGCGCGTGAAAACCTGAACTTCGCCCTTGATCTTGGTCTCAATCTCGGCCTGGACATCTTCCTGCCCGTTCTTCCAGGCTTTGTTGACGCGAACCCGGACGACGTGATCCAGGTTGAGAAACTCATTACCCAGTCGGACCCACATGGTAACCTCTGTCTGTTCCGCTGTCATGTTGGCGACGCAAAGCCGTCCTACAAGTTGGCCTGGGCGGCGCAGCCTGTGCAGAGGAAGCGCCGCTTATGAAAAGCATAGTACATGAATCCGCGCCGTGCTGGAGTGATTCCGTACGGGCGGCAGAGGCTCCTTCCACCTGGAGGCGAGCTATTCAAGCACAGGGCTACAGGGCAGCCGGAAGGTATCGGCGACTGCAGGATTGGTGACCTTTCCTTTGCGAATGTTCACGCCCTGGGCCAGGTAAGGGTTCTCACGCACGGCATTGTCGTAGCCCTTGCGAGCCAGTTGCAGAACGTAAGGCAGCGTGACGTTGGTGAGGGCATAAGTGCTGGTGCGGCCGACCGCGCCCGGCATATTGGTGACGCAGTAGTGCACCACGTCTTCTTCAATGTAGATGGGCTTGCTGTGGGTGGTGGGGCGGGAGGATTCGAGGCAGCCCCCCTGATCGATGGCGACGTCGATGATCACGGCGCGGCGGGGCATGCGCTTGAGATCGTCGCGCCGCACCAGGAACGGCGCCTTGGCCCCGGGCACGAGCACGGCGCCGATCAGCAGGTCGGCCCGGCTCAGGCTATCGACGATGTTGTGGCGATCGCTGAAGAGCGTGGTCACGTTTGCGGGCATGACGTCGTCGATATAGCGCAGGCGGTCGACATTGATGTCGAGGATGAACACATTGGCCCCCAGGCCGGCGGCGACGCGTGCCGCGTTGGCCCCAACAATGCCCGCGCCCAGAATGACGACGTTGGCGGGCAGCACGCCGGGCACGCCTCCGAGCAAGATGCCGCGGCCCTCGGCGGGACGCTCCAGGTACTTGGCCCCTTCCTGGATGCTCATGCGCCCGGCCACTTCACTCATCGGCGTGAGCAGCGGCAGGTTGCCCCTGGCATCACGGATGGTCTCATACGCGATGGCCGTGATGCCGGATTTCATCACCGCCTCGGTCAGCTTCAGGTCAGCGGCGAAATGAAAGTAGGTGAAGACGATCTGCCCTGGCTGCAAGAGCGGCCATTCCTCGGGCAGGGGCTCCTTGACCTTGACGATGAGGTCGGCGCCTTTCCAGATGCCGGCGGCATCGGCCACCAACTCGGCCCCGTTGTCGGCATATTGCTCGTCGCTGATGCCGCTCCCCTGTCCGGCCCCTGCCTGGATCAGCACCTTGTGTCCTGCCTTGGTCAGTTCCTCGACCCCCACCGGAATCATCGCCACGCGATACTCGTCGGCCTTGATCTCCTTGGGGACGCCGATGACGAACTTACCGCCAGCCATTGGAAGCCTCCGTTGAATCCGGCCATGATGATGCCCAGAATGATCCGGCCAATCGCGCCCCCATTCTTTCTGACGCATGTGCGGGAATCAAGGCCAACGTCGGCGCTCGGCAATCCGCGCTCTGGGCTTTGCGGAAAGGAAGCACTTTTGGGCTGCCGATCTCCCCGGAGCTTGGATATGTTAATACGAAGCCACGCTGCACGAGGCGGGGTGCCTCGGGAGCGGCGTGATGGCTCCTCATTCCAGGAGAGCCTCTTCGTGAAGAACCTCGGCATTGTCATTACCATCGTCGCCGTGATCGGCGTCGTAGGCTTCATTGCGATGCTCGGCCTGAGCGGCGACAACCCCATCGTCATCATGGAAACGTCGATGGGTACGGTGAAGATCGAGCTGTTTCAAAACAAGGCGCCCATCACCGTGGGCAATTTCCTGAAATACGTCGACGACAAGTTCTACGATGGCACCATTTTCCACAGGGTGATGCCGGATTTCATGATCCAGGGGGGCGGCTTCTTGCCCGGCCTGCAAGAAAAGAAGACGCGGGCGCCGATCAAGAACGAATCGTATAACGGCGAACGCAATCGCCGCGGCACGCTCGCCATGGCCCGGACCGGCATGCCCGACAGCGCCACCGCCCAGTTCTTTATCAACGTCGTCGACAATGACTTTCTCGACAAGGCCAACGCGCGCGACAAGGTCGGCTATGCGGTGTTCGGCCGTGTCATCGAGGGCATGGATGTTGTCGACAAGATCCGCAAGGTGCCGACAGAGGACGTCGGCCAGCATGAGAAGGTGCCGGTCGAGGACGTCGTGATCAAATCGATTCGCCGCGTGGAGAAAAGGTAAACTCGAGCCTTGGAGAACAGGTGATGAAACAAGGATTGCTGATGGCTGTTGTGGGACTGGTGGTGGGCGGTAATGCGGCGGGAGATGCCGTCCTGCAGGCGTTGCGCAAGACCTTTCAGGACGGCGGGCAGCGCTTTGCCAAGGCCGAGAACCTGGCTGCCGCCCACGACGCCTTTGCCAAGTTCGACGCCGACATGGAGGCCGTGGCCAAGAAGGTTCGCGAGATCCCCAAGGACCAGCTGAAGCCGCTCATCGACAAATTGAATGCAGAATTGAAAGAGGGCTTTCCCAGGATCGACAAGGAACTGGCCGGCTTTCACGCACGCATGCTGAAGGGCAAAACGCACCCGCGCGTCGTCATGTCAACCTCCATGGGTGACGTGAAAATCGAACTCTACGATACGCTCGCTCCGATCACCGTGAAGAACTTCCTGCAGTATACCGACGACAAATTCTTCGACGGCACCATCTTTCATCGCGTGATCTCCGATTTCATGGTCCAGGGCGGCGGTTTCCTCCCGGGCATGACCGAGAAGAAGACGCGCGACACCATCAAGAACGAATCCTTCAACGGCCTGCCGCACCAGCGCGGTACCCTGGCCATGGCCCGTACTCCTGAACCGCACAGCGCCAGCGCCCAGTTCTTCATCAACGTCAAGCACAACACTTTCCTGGAAAGACTGCACTCCCAAGATGGCTTCGGCTACACCGTCTTCGGCAAGGTGATCGAGGGCATGGACGTAGTCGACAAGATCAAGGAAGTGAAGACGGGGACCAAGAACAGCCATGAAAACGTGCCGTTGCAAGACGTGACCATCAAGTCGATGCGCCGTAGTCAGAATTAGGCGTGGGTTGCGTCCCGTACCAGCGCCAAAGGTCGGCCATGCGTTCAGGCGATGCCCATTTGCGGGACCCATCCGGAACCGGCGTGGCGCTCTCCGCCTGGTGTGTGACGGCAGCGTTTGGAACCTACTTCTGCATGTATGCGTTTCGCAAGCCGTTCACCGCGGGCCGCTTTGCCGATGTTGCGGGTGTCGACTACAAGACGATCCTGGTCGCGGCCCAGGTGCTGGGCTACACCCTGTCAAAATTCATCGGCATCAAGGTGATTGCGGAGATGACGCCGGAGAGGCGGACGCGCGGCATTCTCGGCTTGATCGCGGTGGCCGAGGGGGCGCTGCTGCTCTTCGGGATCGTGCCGCCGCCTTACAATTTCGTGTGTCTCTTTGTGAACGGCTTGCCGCTGGGCATGGTGTTCGGCCTGGTGCTGGGGTACATGGAGGGCCGGCGCCTGACGGAGGCGTGGACCGCAGGCCTGTGCGGCAGCTTTATCCTGGCCGACGGCGTGACGAAGTCGGTGGGGACGTATCTGTGGCAGGAGTTGGGGATCTCGGAGTACTGGATGCCGTTCGTGGCCGGGCTGATCTTCGTGCCGCCGCTGCTGGTGTTCGTGGCGATGCTGGCGCGGATTCCAGCGCCCTCGGCGGCGGACATGGCTCAGCGGCATCAGCGTGCTCCCATGACCCGGGCAGAACGGCGCGCCTTCTTTGGGCGCTATGCTCCCGGCTTGACGCTGCTCCTGGCCACTTACCTCTTCATCACCATCTTCCGCAGCATTCGCGCCGACTTCGCTCCCGAAATCTGGACGAGCCTCGGCAGCGCTGCGGCCCCGGAAACCTTCAGCCAGTCCGAGATCCTCGTCGCCCTGGGCGTGCTGCTGGCGTGCGGCCTGAGCGTGCTCATCCGCGATAATCGCCGGGCCTTCTTCGCGTCCCTGGGCCTTTCGCTGGGCGGGCTTATCCTGGCGGCGCTGGCCCTCACCGGGCAAGAGCAAGGCTGGCTCGGACCTTTCGCCTTCATGGTCCTGCTCGGCCTGGGACTGTACCTGCCCTACGTCGCCGTACACACCACCGTGTTCGAACGCCTGCTCGCCATGACGCGCCAGCGCGGTAACATCGGCTTCCTCATGTACCTCGCCGACGCCTTCGGCTACCTTGGCTACGTAGCCGTGATGTTCGGCAAGGGCGTGTGGTCGCCAGGCCGCGACTTCCTCGCGTTCTTTCGACCGGTAAGCTGGACTATCATTGGCACATCGGCGCTGGCCCTGGGGTTGTGCTGGCTTTACTTCGCCGGCGCGACCACGGCAGCGGCTGCCGAATCGCTGAGGGTGTCCACGACAATGCCCGAGGCGCAAGGTGTAGAAGGTTGAAGCGCAGACGAAGAGTGCGGCAGCGAAGTTGCCCTTGGCCGCAGAAGTATCGGCGATCAGGAATTGAGACGTGCCATCATGACGAAGAGCCAAATCATGGCGCCAAGGAACGTGGGCACCATGACGAATGGCCAGGGGCAATCGCGGTCGATGCGAGTTTCGGGATCCATGATCTTCTCTTTTCCTCTCGAAAGCAGGGGCACACAAGTATAGTTTACTTTTTTCATCCAAGAGACGCGGGACAGGTTTTCGTGGTTGCGCCCCGAAGTCATTGCGCCCATGTGATTTAGTGACAGTCAAAGAACTCCCTGTGTGTATGTGCCACGCGCGGCTCAGCGTTCGCGAGGTGTCCGAGCGCTAAGCCGCAAGCGGCATTCTCCGGAAGTTTACTTCAAGGGTTCCGTGGCTTCTCGTATATGCGCGTGCTGCCCGTGCTTGATCTGCTGGAAGGGGTTGTGGTCCGGGGAGTGGCCGGTCGACGGCACGAGTATCGTCCGATCAAAAGTGTGCTTACCGGATCGGCCGAGCCGCTGCACGTGGCCCGGGCCTTTCGCGACCGCTTCGGCCTGGATCAACTGTACGTTGCCGATCTGGACGCCATTGCAGGCAAGCCGCCGGCGCTTGGCGTGCTTGGCGGTCTGCTGCGCGACGGCTTTCGCCTGTGGGTCGATGCCGGCCTCGGTCCCCAGCGCCAGCACTGCCAGGCACTCGCCGATGCGGGTGTGACTTCGATCATCGTGGGACTGGAATCGCTAGAGGCCCCTGCTGATCTCGATGTGCTCGTGCAGATGCACGGCCCCGCGCACATCGTCTTCTCGTTGGATATGAAGCACGGCCGACCGCTGGGACGGGCCTGGCCGGAGGCGTCGCCCTGGGCCATCGCGGAACATGCAATCGCGGCGGGCAACACACGCATCCTGGCGCTCGACCTGGCCGGCGTCGGCATGGGCGAAGGCCTGCGCACCCTCACGTTGTGTCGGCGCTTGCGGGCGGCGCACCCTCACCTCGAGCTCACCACCGGCGGCGGCGTCCGCGGCCCGGAGGACCTGCTCGTCTTGAAAGAGGCCGGCATCGATTTCGTGCTGATCGCCTCCGCCCTGCACGACGGCGCGATCGAACCCGAGCATCTTGCCAAGATCGGCAGCGGTTGACTTTCCGCTAGTGGCGGTCACACTTCAAACATGCATTCGATCTCGACGGGAATGTTGCCCGGCAGCGAGCCCATGCCCACGGCACTGCGGGAACCGACGCCGGCGTCTTCACCAAACACCTGGGCCATCAGCTCCGAGAAGCCGTTGATCACCTGGGGATGTTCGAGAAAGTTCGGGGCGCCGTTGACCATGCCCAGGGTCTTGATGAGCCGCTTGACCTTGTCCAGGGACCCGAGTGTATTACGGACGGTGGCCAGGATGTTGAGGCCGACGAGGCGCGCGGACTCCTTGCCCTGTTCGAGGGTCAGATCGGCGCCGACCTTGCCGAGCAACAGGGAGGTGCCCTCGACCTTGGCCGGCCCATGGCCTGAAACATAAAGCATGTTGCCCACTTGAACCGCCGGCTTGTACTTGGCAATCGGCTTGGGTGGCGTGGGCAGCGTCAGGTTCAGCTTCTTCAGGTTTTCTTCGGCGCTCGCCATGGCAGGATCCTCAAGGTGGGTGTGACCGACTCACAAAGATGTGCGTCAGTTTAGCCGCCGCCGAGGCGGGGTCAAGCGAGGGGGCGCACTACCAGAACCAGCAGGAGGGGAGAAATCAAAAGCATCCTTGCCAGACCAGCAACATCTCGGTCCATGCTTACGGAGACAATCCCGGTGTGGTCGTTCCCTTGGAGGTGAAGCTGCTCGTAATCCCACCGATTAAATGTCAGCATGGTGTGGCCCAAGGCATGAGCGCGGGCCAACACGGCCGCGTCGGCTCACTCTTCCGCCTTCAAGCCGTACTTGTGGATCAGGCGGTACAGGGCTCGGCGGCTGATGCCGAGGATCTTGGCCGCGTGGACCTTGTTGCCCTTTTCCTGGCGCAGGATCTCGTGCACATGGCGGCGTTCCACATCGCGCAGCAGCCGGGAATCCGCGGCAATGTGACTGCTGCCGGCGCCGGCCAGCGGCGCGCTTTCCACCAGGTTCTCCGGAAGATCGTCGAGGGTGATGGTGGAGTTTTCGGCCAGGATCTGGGCACGTTCGAGGACGTTGGCCAGCTCGCGAATGTTTCCGGGCCAATCGTAGCGGCACAGGGCATCCATGGCGTCGGGCTGGATGGTGAACGGCTTGGGGCCGATCTGGCGCGTGCTCAAGAAGTGCTGCACCAGTTCGGAGATGTCTTCGCGCCGCTCCTTGAGCAGCGGCAGGCGGATGGTGACGACGTTGAGACGGTAGAACAGGTCTTCGCGGAAGCGGTTGGCCTTCTGCTCCTCCTCGAGGTTCTTGTTGGTGGCGGCGATGATACGAACGTCGGCGTGCCTCTCCTGGGTGCTGCCGACGCGGCGATAGTGGCCGTTTTCGAGCACGCGCAGCAGCTTGGCCTGCATGCCGCCGGGCATCTCGGCGATCTCGTCAATAAACAGGGTGCCCCCCTCGGCCACCTCGATGAGCCCGGCCTTGGTCTGGTGGGCGCCTGTGAACGAGCCCTTCTCGTGCCCAAACAGTTCGCTTTCCAGCAGGGTCTCCTGCAGGGCGGCGCAATTGATGGTGACCAGGGGACGCTCGTGCCGCGGGCTGTTGCCGTGCAGGGCGCGGGCGACGAGTTCCTTGCCGGTGCCGCTGGCGCCGCGGATCAGGACCGTGGCCTCGGTGGGAGCGACCTTCTCGATGAGGCCGACCACTTTCTGCATGGCCCCGCTTTGACCGATGAGCCGGTAGCGCGGCGACTCGAAGCGAATCTGCTCGACCCACTGGCGTTCGCGGCGCGCGAGCTTGACCTTCTCGTAGGCCTTCTGGATGTGGATTTCCAGTTCGGGAATGTGGAACGGCTTGGTCAGGTAATCGTAGGCGCCGAGCTTGAGGGCCTGGATGGCCGTTTCCATGCTGCCGTGGCCGGTGAGCATGAGGGCTTCCAGGTCGGGCTGTTTCTCCTTGAGCTTGCCCAGGAGTTCGATGCCGGTGCTATCGGGCAAGTGCAGGTCCAGCAGGGCCACATCAAAGCGACTGCTCTCGGCTTTTTCCAGGGCCTCGGCCGCGCTGGCAGCAGAAGTGACATTCATGCCCTGGCGCGAGAACCGCTTGGTCAACGTTTCGCGCAAGACATCATCGTCGTCCACGATGAAGAGGTTGAGGGCGGAATTCTTGGGATTGGCCATTTCCTGATAGCTCCCGCCGGCGGAGGCGCTTCTGCTCCTATTGTCGCTCGAAAGGGGATATTCTGCAACGTTCAAGGCCGACTCCTTTGGGAAAAGATTGCCGCTCGCCATGATGACGCGATGGACCCCAGTTGCGCGCGTGGCGAGCGGCGTGAGCGGCATGCCGTCCCGGCAAGAGGATCTTCCTCAGTTAGAAGTAAACTGCGGATGAACACCGATAAACACAGCTCGAAAGCGCGCGTCTCCTGGCCGGCCACCGATCCGAACATCCGTGTTCCGCAGTGTCAGGGTCACTTCTGGTCTGCGTAGGCGGGTAGCTTGGGCAGGCCGGCTTCACGCACGTCGCGGACGTATTGGTGGCAGCGAACGCAGCTCATGGTCAACTCGAAGTAGGCGAGCGTGACGCCATCGACGTTCTTGGCGCGGGCTTTGTCGACGATGCTCTC
>Ga0070741_10014978_pt1 | contig 13272 bp, 11 predicted proteins | sample Coa_R1_4_FD_66440 | JGI IMG/M metagenome (GOLD analysis project Ga0070741, IMG submission 66440) | Surface soil microbial communities from Centralia Pennsylvania, which are recovering from an underground coalmine fire - Coalmine... | ecosystem: Environmental > Terrestrial > Soil > Unclassified ... | reverse complement strand
TCTTCGAGTACAACAATCGCACCCACCGCCGGATCCTGGTCGTCGACGGAGAGGTCGGCTTCACGGGCGGCTACGGCATCAGCGAGGCCTGGATGGGCGACGGCGCGCACCCCGACGTGTGGCGCGACACGAACGTCGAGGTCCGCGGGCCGGTCGTCCGGCAGCTCCAGGGCGCGTTCGTCCAGGACTGGTGGGCGACGACGGACACCGCGCTCGTGGGAGACGACTACTTCCCGGCGCTCGAGCCGGCGGGCGGCGTGACGGCCGAGGTCGTCGAGAGCTCCCCGGGCGCCGGCACGTCGCCTTCGTACATGATGTTCTTCCTCGCGATCACCGCGGCGCGGCGCTCGATCTACGTGACGAACCCGTACTTCGTGATCGACGACGCGATGAAGGACGCGTTCATCGCGGCGGCGCACCGCGGCGTCCAGGTCGTCGTGCTGGTGCCCGGGCGCCTCGAGCACGAGCTCACCCGAGTCGACCAGAACCTCGTCCACTATGCCGGGCGCGGCGAGCTCGGAGATCTGCTCGCGGGAGGAGTGCGGGTCTTCGAGTACAAGGCGGCGCTGCTGCACGCGAAGACGATGACCGTCGACGGCATCTGGTCGACCGTCGGCAGCACGAACCTCGACCCGCGGTCGTTCAACCTGAACGACGAGATCAATCTGACCATCCTCGATGAAGGCGTGACGAAGCAGCTCGAGGACGCCTTCTGGCGCGACGTCGCCATCTCGCCGGAGGTGACCTACGAGGATTGGCAGTCGCGCGGCTTGAAGCAGCGCTTCTTCGAGCTGTTCGCCATTCCCGCGAAGAGCCAGCTGTAGCGACGGAAGAACCACGTGTAGTCGATCGTCGTGGTGCAGTCGCCGCGCTGTCGGCCGGGTACGTCGTGCGTCGGCGCAACGCGCGTGGCACGCTTGCAACCGCGGCGCCGGCGCGAGCGCGGGAATCCGGCTCGCCGGTGACGGCATCGATCTCGCAGAGCCCCGGTCGCACAAGGAGGCTTCGATGAAGCTCTACGATCACCCGCTGAGCCCGTACGCGATGAAGATCCGGACGATCCTCTACGAGAAGGCGATCCCGTTCGAGAAGGAGGAGATCCACCGCGAGAGCCAGCGCGCGACGCTCGAGCGCCTGAACCCGCGCGCCGAGGTGCCCGCGCTGGTCGACGGCGACACGGTCCTCTTCGACTCGAAGGTCATCGCCGAGTACCTGGAGGAGACGCACCCGACGCCGCCGCTCGTCCCGGCCGACGCGGCCGGGCGCGCGCGCTGCCGGGCGCTCGAGCTGGTCGCGGACACGCAGGTCGACGCGGCCGCGATCGGCTACCTGCTGTTCAAGTTCTTCCGCCCGACGCTCGCGGCGGAGTTTCCGCAGGCGATGGCGAACGCGGAGGCCGCGATGCGGCGCGTGTACGCCGATCTCGACCGCCGGCTCGCCGGCCGCGAGTACCTGCTCGGCAAGTTCACCCGCGCCGACATCGCGTTCTCGCCGCACCTCGGCGCGTGCGCGTTCGTCGGCCTCGCGCCCGGCGAGGACACGCCCGATCTCTCGGCGTGGCTCGCGCGCATGAACGCGCGCGAGAGCGTGCAGCGGACGACCCAGGAGGCGATCGCGAGCCTCGAGGTGAAGGTCGACGATCCGTTCTTCGACACGAGCCGCCTGCACTGGCGGAGCGATCGCCTCGAGCACCTCGTCCGGATCGGCCTCGGGCCGTGGCTCCTCGACGAGATCGCGAGCGATCGCGCGTTCCTGCCGCCGCTGCCGTAGCCCTCAGCCCCCCGGCGCCTTCTGGAGAGCCCGATTCTCGAGAGCGACGAGAGCTCGGTCAGCGCTCCTCGGGCGCCGGGGGCGCGATCGGGACCGCCAGTCGAACGATCTCGTGCTCGCCGACGAGGAGCACCTCGAGCGAGCCGTAGTCGCCGGCCGGGAAGTAGACGAGACCGGTCGCGGAGAGGCCGGGCCGCAGGGTGGTCGTCGCCGGCAGCGCGCGGTCCTCGAAGCCCGCGACGTCGGGCGGCGTCGGCTGTGCGCCGCGGAAGATCCCGCCGATCGCACCCACCGCCGCGCCGATCGCACCGCCCGTTCCGCCGCCCGTCACGGCACCGGTCGCCGCGCCCCGCAGACCGCCCTCCGCTGCGCCCGCCGCCGACGCTCGTGCCGCCCCGGGGAGGCCCTCGCTTCCGGCGAGCCGCGCGGCCTCGGGCGGCGTGAGCGGGGCAACGCGTCCCGGCACGCCGCTCGTCGGATCGCCGACGCGCGCGAACACCTGCCGGCGATCGAGCGTCAGGGCCTCCGGGTGCTCGCTCGTGACCGCGACCTCGACGATCCGGACGTCACCCGCGGGCTCGAAGCCGCGCGCTGCGATCTGGACCTCTCCCGGCGCTGCGACCGGCAAGGGGAGCGGTGGGCGGGGCCGCGGCGCGCCGCACGCCGTCGCCGCGAGGACCGCGAGGAGAATCGCACGCATTCGTCCCTCCAGGGTTCCGGGCCAGGAGCGCGGCGCGCCGCCACCGTTCGTTCCTCGTCAGCCGTCGCGCGCGCCCGCGCCCGCGGCGATCGTACGCCGTCTCGCCCGGTGTCGCGCCGCCCCTGCGACGACCGCGAGGACCGCGATGCCGGGCCCCACACAGGCCACCAGGACGAGCGGAATGTCGACGTAAAGGCGGCGCGCTGCGGGCGAAGCGCGGCAGGGCCCACCGGGGATCTCGGGGTCGCAGAGCAGCGCCGTGATCGCGCGCGACCCCACCACGTTCCAGATTGCGTGCTGCACGACCGCGGCCGTGAAGCCGGCGACGATCGCGCCGGCGCGCGCCACGCCCGCGCGTCCCCGGAGGGCGGCTCCGACCGCCGCGCCGGTGGTCGCCGTGAACGCTGCATGGTTGAAGCCGCCGAGCACGGCGCGCGTGTAGACGGCGCGCTCGAGGCCGCCTTGCCCACCCTGAACCGCGGCGATCGCCAGGTAGGACAGGTTCTCGGCCATCGTGAACCCGATGCCGACCATCGCTCCGTAGACCAGGCCGTCGATCGGCCCCGCGATCGCGCGCGGCCGCGCGAGCACCAGCATCGCGAGCGCGGCGCCCTTCGCCGACTCCTCGATCAGCGGGCCGACGACGGCCGGCGCGAGCACGGCGGTCCGCGGGGCGCCGATCGTCGCCCCGAGCCAGGCGCGCACGGAATCGTTCAGCGCGAGCGAGACCAGGGGCGCGACCGACGCGCCCCACACGAACGCCGCCGCGAGCAGTGCCGCCGGCGCGCGGTCGGGGTCGACGCGCGCGATCGCGAGTGCGAAGACGAGGGCGGGAGCGCCGGCGCCCACGACGATGACGGGCGGCGTCGCGATCAGCGTCACCACGAGGTCGACGAGCGACCATCCGACGATCGCCGCGACCAGAACCAGTACCGCCCGCCGCATGTTCTGTCGCCGCTGCCGCAGGCGGCACGGCCGGCGTCGCCCTTTCAGGCGGCGCCGGTGACCGCGCCCGCGTGGCCGCCGAACGAGCTCTTCATCCCGCGCCCGACGATCAGGTCATTCCGAGCCGCTGCATCTTCTTGAGCAGCCCGCGATAGGTGATCCCGAGCTCCCGCGCCGCGCGCGTCTTGCTTCCGGCGTTCCGCCCGAGCGCGGCGGTGATCTGCTCGCGCTCGAAGGCATCCTTCCGGTCGCGGAGGTCGACCGGCGCCGCCGCCGAGCCGGCGGCGGCGCCGGCGACGCTGCCCGCATCGCCCGCGACGCCGCCGCCCGCACGCAGCTCGTCGCTCGCGGCGCCCTCCGCCTCGAGCGCGATCTCCTCCGAGAGCTCCGCGGCCGTGATCGGCGCGCCCGCGTCGGCGAGCAGGACCGCGCGCTCGATCTCGTTCTCGAGCTCGCGGACGTTCCCCGGGTACGAGTAGGCCCGCAGCAGCGCGACCGCCTCGTCCGTGAAGCCGCCGACGCGCTTCCCGATCCGGCCCGCGTACTTCGCGAGGAAGTGCTGCGCGAGCGACGGCACGTCGTCGCGCCGCTCGCGGAGCGGCGGGACGCGGATCGGAAAGACGCGGAGCCGGTAGTAGAGGTCGCGCCGGAAGCGGCCCGCTTCGACCTCCTCGTCGAGCTTCCGGTTCGTGGCGGCGACGACGCGCACGTCGATCGATTTCGGCTTGGTCTCGCCGACCGGCAGGATCTCGCCCTCCTGCAGGACGCGCAGCAGCTTCGCCTGGAGCGCCGGCGTCGTCTCGCCGACCTCGTCGAGGAAGATCGTTCCCTCGTGCGCGACCTCGAAGAGGCCTTTCTTGTCCGCGAGCGCGCCCGTGAACGAGCCGCGGCGGTGGCCGAAGAGCTCGCTCTCGAGAAGGTTCTCCGAGAGCGCCGCGCAGTTGACCGCGACGAACATGCGATCGCGGCGCGGGCTCAGGCGATGGATCGCGCGCGCGAGGAGCTCCTTCCCGGTGCCGGTCTCGCCCAGCAGCAGCACGGTCGAGGGCGACGGGCCGACGCGCTCCATGAGCCGCTGCACCTCGCGCATCGCCGCGCTCGTGCCGACGATCCCGTCGATGCCGGCGTCCTCCTCCTCGCGCTTGCGGAGGTAGACGTTCTCCGCGCCGAGGCGCTCGTTCGCCGCCTGGAGCTCCTTCAGGAGGCGCGCGTTCTCGCACTCGAGGTGGTAGGTCTCGATCGCGCGCCGGAGCGTGATGCGCATCTCCTGGTGGTCCCAGGGCTTGGTCACGTAGCGGTAGATCCGGCTGGAGTTGACGGCGTCGATCAGGACCTCGATGTCGGCGTAGCCCGTCAAGATGATCCGGACCGCCTGCGGACGGATCTCCTGGCTCTGTCGCAGGAACTCGACGCCCGGCATCTCGGGCATCCGCTGGTCGGCGACCGCGACCGCGACCTCCGTCTTCCGCAGCAGCTCGAGCCCTTCCGCGCCGCTCTCCGCGCAGAGGAGCGTGAAGTCGCGCTTGTAGGCCAGGCGGAACGACGCCAGGATGTCCGGCTCGTCGTCCACGACGAGGACCGGGTAGGCGCGGTAGTCGATCTCGGGCATTTCCGGGAGATTGCCCTTCGGGCCGGCCGAGTTCCAGCGCAACGATGAGATGCCCGGACCGCGCTCGCAAGAGAGGCGCGGTCGGCCGGCCGGCTCAGCCCGCACGCGCCGACGCGGCGGCCGGCGCTCCCGCCTCCGTGCTCGGGCGCGCCGGGAGCACGAGGACGAACGACGTTCCGCGGCCGGGCTCGCTCGTGACCGTGACGCGGCCGCCGTGCGCGCGCGCGATCCCGTGCACGATCGAGAGGCCGAGGCCGGTCCCGTGCCCGACGTCCTTCGTCGTGAAGAACGGATCGAAAACGCGCTGCAGCACGTCGGGCGGGATGCCGCAGCCGTCGTCCCGGATCTCGATCTCGACGTCGTTGCCGACTTCCCGGCCCGTGATCCAGATGTTTCCGCGGCCTCGAATCGCGTCGCAGGCGTTCGCGAGGATGTTCATCAGCGCCTGGTTCACCTGGCCGACGTCGCAGGTGATCCGGGGCAGGCCGGCGTAGTCGCGGTGGATCTGGATGCGATCGCGCCACCGCGGCTCGAGGAGGCGCACGGTGACGTCGAGCGCCTCCTTCAGGTCGGCCTCCTTGTGCTGGGCTTCGCCGAGGCGCGAGAACGAGCGCAGGTCGGCGACGATGCGGGCCGTCCGCTCGGCGCCGCGCCCGATGATCGAGACGATCTCCGTCGCGTCCTCGAGCGGCTCGCGCTCCGAGTCGGGCACGATGGACGCGAGGCGCGCGAGGCAGTGCTGAAGAGGCTCGACGTTCGACGCGATGAAGCTCACCGGGTTGTTGATCTCGTGCGCGACGCCCGCCGCGAGCCGGCCGAGCGACGCCATCTTCTCCGACTGCACGAGCTGCACCTCGGCGCTCTGCAGCTCGCCGTACGCCCGCTCGAGCTCGGCGTGCGATCGCGTGAGCTCCGCGTTCGACGTCGCGAGCTCCTCGGTCCGCTCCGCGACGCGCGTCTCGAGCGTCGCGTTCAGCGCGACGAGCTGCTCGTACGAGGCGGCGTTCTGGAGGGCGATCGCGGCGGAGTGCGCGAGCGCGCGCAGGAACTCCGCGTCGCCGCCGGTGTAGAAGAGCCCGGAGCGCTTCGGGCCGACGACGAGCGCGCCGGCGAGCGAGCCGCCCTGCGAGAGCGGCACCGCGATCTCGGCGCCGCGCGCGAGCAGCGCCTCGCGCGCCGCGTCCGCGTCGTCGCGCGACGGGTAGAGCTCCGGCGGATCGAACGTCGTCGGCAGCCTGCCCGCCTCGAGCGCGGCCAGCAGCGCGGGCTCGTCGAGCGTCCCGCGAGCCTCGGTATCCGTCAGCGCGGACCCGTCGTCGCTGCGCAGGAAGAGGCGCGTCCCCGAGTTCGGGATCGCCTGCTCGACGGCGTCCTTGACGAGGAGCACGATCTCGTCGCGCCGGAGAGCGCCCGCGAGGCGGGCGCCGACCTCCGCCAGCGCCTGCGCGCCGTCGTAGCGGGTGCGGAAGAAGACCCGATCGACGAGCGCCTGGAGGCGGACGCGAAGCGGGTCGAACACGATCAGGACGGCGATCGTGAACAGGATCGGAAACGCCGGCGAGTTCGTGACGGCGCCCCAGCGGAGGATGAGGTTGAAGACCAGCAGCAGCACCACGTACGCGCCGCCGACGGCGCCGGTCAGCACGAGGTACGTCGCCCCGCGCTTCACCATCGCGTCGATCTCGAACAGGTCGTGCTTGACGATCGCGTACGCGAGCGTGAGCGGGAACAGGAAGAACGCGTACAGGCTCGCGTTCATGGCGAGCCGGCCGCTGACGAGCGAGGTGACGATCAGGATGACGCCGGGAAGCGTCAGGCCGACGAGCGTTCCGAGGGTGATGAGGCGCGCGCGCTGCCGCACGAGCGCGGAGCCGCTTCGCCACCAGCCCCGCAGCAGGCGCCCACCGAAGAACGCACCCACCAGCCCGAGCGCGATCGTGTTGTACACGAAGACCGCGCTCGACACGTCCGGCCGGCGGAGGAAGGCCTCGTAGAGCGCGAACACGACGATGCCGGGCGCGTAGCCGGCGAAGCGCCAGCGCGCGAAGGGGTGCGGTTCCGGGAAGACCAGGGCGAGCTGGAGCGCCGTCGCCGGCAGCAGCGCGTTCGCGAGCAGGTAGAGGTGGAGGAACATCGCCGGTCCGTAGAGATCCATCGCGGTGAAGAGGAAGATCGAGCAGCAGCCGCCGAACGCGAGGAACGCATTGCTCAGCACGGATCTCGGCCGGAGCGCCCACGCGAGCAGCCCCGACGCGAGGAAGATCGCGCCGTTCACGAGGTAGCTGCCGAAGAGCAGCACCCAATCCCGGCCGGTGAAGCGCTCGGTCGGGATCGCGACCGTGCGCTCCTCGCCGTGACGGCGGAGCGTGTAGACGAGCGGCGTTCCGGGCTCGGTCGGCGCGGCGCGGGCGTAGATCTCGGGCTCGTCCGAGACCGGCGTCCCGTCGACCGCGACCACCTGGCTCAGGTAGAGCGCCGGCACCTCCGTCGCCGCCCACTGCGGGAGGCCGATCGCCGGCACGAGGCGATCCTCGACGACGAAGAAGCCGGGAAACGTCCGCCCGATCCAGGCGAGGCTCGACAGCGTCGCCAGCGTGCCGACGACGACGCAGAAGAGCCCGATCGCGACCGCCGCCAGCCGCACCGGGCGCTGGACGCGCTCGGGCGTGGCAAATTTTTCGGCCACGGATGGCTGGAGTGCGCGCTCAGGGATTGACGACGGCGCCCCGGACCTTCGCGCGGATGACGGTCGCAGCGTTGGGCTCGAGGAGCGATCCCGGGCTGTGGTCGAAGAGCTGGAGCTTCAACACCTTGGTGATCACGGGGTTCCCGGTCGTCTGCAGCAGATTGCGGAGGGCCTGCGCCATCGTCGAGTCGCCCGACTGGAAGAGGAACTGCGACATCATCTGCGAGTTGTTCACGAAGTTGACGACCTGGTCCTCGTGCACGCTCACAGGCGAGTCCGCGAGCTGAGGCCCGACGGTCGAGAGCGAGTTGAGCACGTCGCCGAGCGTCGCGCCGTCCATGTTCAGGAAGGTCTTGCTGATGACGTCGGCCACGCCCTTGTACTTGACCTCGAGCGTCAGCGTCCCCGTGATCGCGGTGCGCGTGCGGTTGTTGGGGTCGAACGCGCTCGCCGTGTCGTCGACGATCAGGGTGAACACGCCGGTCCAGGTCTTGCCGCGCTCGAAGTCCACGACGCAGGTTCCCGGATCGCACGTGGTCGAGTTGGCCGTGCAGGCGGCGCCCGGTGTCGGCCCGGCCTTGCAGACGTGCGGCAGCGCGTCCTCGCGCACCTCGGCCGGCGGCGCGCCGGCGAGCGCGGACGTCGCGCAGGCGGCCAAGAAGAGGCCGACCGCGAGCGGCGCGAAGCCGATCTTGGCGTTGATCTTCGAATTCATGGATTGTCCTCCCCCGACGGCTCGGCAGGGCCAGCCGCGGCGTTTTGGGGCCTCGAGCGACGCCGCGCGCTTCCGATGGAATAGCGCAGCGCCACCGCGAAGACCACGATCAAATCGAGCCACGCGAGCACGTCTCCGTGCTGCGCGTAGAAGGTGCTGGACGCCGCCCGGCGGACGTCGCCGGTGACGATGGCGGGCTCGCCCCATGCGCTCCGGGCCGTCACCCGGCCGTGCGGATCGACGATGGCGGAGACGCCGGTCGTCGCGCCGCGAACCAGCCAGCGCCGCGTTTCGACGGCGCGCAGCCGCGCCATCGCGAGGTGCATCTCCGCCGGAGCAGCGCCCCCGAACCAGGCGTCGTTCGAGAGATTGACGAGGAGATCCGCGCCGCCCGCGACGAACCGCCGGACGGTCTCGGGATACATCGCCTCGAAGCAGAGGAACGCGCCGAGCTTGCCCGCGCGCGAGCGGAGCGGCGCCGCGTCGCGTCCCGGCGTGTAGGCGTACGCGCGCGGAAGGAGCCCGTGGAGGTCGTCGCGCTCGGCGAGCGGCACGAGGCGGAGCTTGTCGTACCGGCCGGCGAGCCGCCCGTCCCGCACGAGGAAGATCGAGTTGTAGTACTCGACGGCGCGCTCGCCGTAGGCGTACGCGGGCCCGCCGAACACCAGGTCGCGCGCCCGCTCGCCGACCGCGGCGAGCAGCGCCCGGCGCTCCGGCCGATCCTCCTGGACGTAGAAGCTGACCGCGCTCTCCGGCCAGACGACGAGCGCCGCGTCCCGGACGGCGGCCGCCTCGCTCTGCGCGAGGAGGCCCTCCGGCAGCTCCTTCGCGTACTCCGGCCGCCACTCGAAGCCGCGCGCCGTTCCCGGCTGGACGATCGCGACCGCGATCGGATCTCCGTCGAACGGGGTCGCGAGCCGCGCGAGCCCGTAGGCCGTCGCTCCGACCAGCAGCGCGGCGACGCAGGCGATCGCGGCACGCGGATGGCGCCCGCGCAGCGCCCGCGTCGCGCATGCCGCGAGCGAGGCGTTGACCGCGGCCACGAGGAAGCCGATCGCGTACGGGCCCGCGAGGTCGGCGATCTGCACGATCGGGAGCGCCGCCGCCGAGCTCGTCTGCGAGTAGGCCGCGAGACCCCACGGGTTCGCGCCGACCAGGCTGCCGCGCAGAAGCTCGCACGCCGCGAACCCCGCGGCGACGAGAAGCGGTCCCGCGGCGCCGGCACGGGCGACGACCGCGAGCCAGCCGGCGAACGCCGCGTAGAAAACGCCGGAGAGACCGATCGCGACCGCGAGCGAGACGAGCGCCGCCACCCACGCCGGCTCGCCGAAGTAGCGGACGATCATGCCGGGCAGCGGCCACCCGACGCCGGCCGTCAGGGCGACGCCCCACAGGAGCCCGAGGAGCGCGGCGCGCCGCACCGAGCGCGCCTTTGCCGCGGCGACGAAGAACGGCACCAGGCCGACCCATGCGAGCGCGGCGACGTCGAGCGGTGGGAAGGCCGCCGAGTAGACGAGCGCCGACGCGACCACGAGGATGGGTGCCGCGTCCAATCCCGCCCTTCGGCGGACGGCGGGCGCGCTCGCCGCCGGCCGTTCGGTCGCGGGCGCGATCATCGCCCGAGACTCGGCCCGCGGCGGCGGGATGTCCAGACTCCAATCGGTCATTGGTCGAGATTCGATCGTCGGATTCGGCGGTCGGGAGTTCCGGAACGTCCGAAGCGCGCGAAGCGGATTCGCAAGGGCGGTGCCGGACCGGCCGCACGCCTCGGAGCGTTCGCTCCGAGCGCGAAATCCCGAGGGCGCGCCGCTCCTTCTCGGCCCAAGGGCGTTTGGGATGCGTCCCGACGACCGACACCGCCGACAGGAACTGCGGTTCACCAAACGGCGCGATCACGGCTCGTTTGCGAACCGGTGTTCATAGCGCGTCCGGCGCGCGAGCGGCCCTCCGCGCGGCGACGGGCGGTCGTCTGGTGGCACGCCCCCTGCGTCGTGGCGCGGCAGCGCTTCGCAAACGGAGCCGCGACCGCCGAGTGGATGACCCCCGCGCTCTCGGCTCATCGAAGGAGGACTCCATGAAGATCAAGACCGCCCTTGCCGCTCTCGTCGCGATGCTCGGCGTCGCGAGTGCCGCGCACGCCGCTCAGACGATCACGAGCGGCAGCATCCCGACCGGCGTCGACAATCGGGTTGCCTGCTACTTCCGGAACGTCGGCGCGACCCCCATCTCGTTCCAGGCGCAGGGCATGATCAACTTCACCCGGAACTTCACCTTCCCGAATTTCGACAACTGCAACGGCGCGCCTCTCGCTCCGGGCCGCACGTGCGTCCTGATCTGGAACGACATCGACGACGACACCTCGTTCGCCTGCACCGCCGATGTCTTCGGCAACGCGAAGAACCTGCGCGCCGCCGCCGAGCTGCGCGCGCCCGTCAGCACGGGTGGCCTGAAGGTCGTCGCGTCGTCGGAGCTGCGCTAGCAGCCGCGCCTTCCCAAATCGTCTGCAACGTCTCGCGAAAAGGAGATCGCCATGAGAGCTTCGATCGTTTTGACCGCCATCGCGTTCTTGCTCGGCACGGCCGCCGCGTCCCACGCCGCCAAGCTTTCGAGCGCAGCCATCTACGGCTCGATCGCGCAGCGCCAGGCCGGATGCACCATCGGCAACGGCGGGCCGACGCCGGTGAGCGTCGATGCCCACATCTACGACGAGTCGGGCAACATCGTCCCCGCGTCGTCGAGCTGCAACGGGCCCGTCGAGGCCGGGTTCATCTGCCAGGTGTTCGCGAACATCGCGAACGGCGTCGCCTACGCCTGCAGCGTCGACATCGCGGGCAGCGCGAAGTTCATCCGTGCGAACCTCACCCTGCGCGACGCGAACGAGGTTCCGGTCCGGAGCATCGACCTGCGCTGACGGCCAGTCGGCGCCTCGTCGCCTCCGCGCCGAGGCCGGCGCACCACGGGCGCTGCCTCGCGACCACCCCGGTCGCGAGGCAGCGCCCTTTTTCGTTTCCGTTCGAGGGACGACGCGCGCGCTCGCACGGCGTGTCGTCGCGCTTCGCGCGCGGCATGCGATGCGCGACCGCGCGGCGGAGCCCGTGCACCGGCGTTCGTAGCGCGAGGAACACGCGGCGACGTTTCGCGGTGGCGCGCGTTCCCGACGACGGCGCGATGCTCGTGAGCACGCGGCTTTTTTCGCGCGCGCATCGTGGCACGACGCCTGCGTCGCTTCCCGCGCTCGGCAACTCGGCGCTTCCCGCGCCGAGCGGGGCTCGGTCATTTCACCGACCCGAACGAGACGAGGAGAAGGAAACATGAGGAAGAGTTTTGCCGTCGCGCTCACCGTCGTTTCGATGTTGACGCAGAGCGGGCTCGCTTCCGCCGCGATCCAGCTCGGTCCGGCCTTCACGCCGAAGGGCGAGGTGCGCATGACGTCGGTGGCAGCGAACAATCCGATCACGACGACCGCTTCCTTCAGCACGGGGTTCGTCGGGATCCCCGACATGATCATCCCGGTGACGATTCCGCGCGGCTTCATCGCGGACGTCCAGATCTTCTTCACCGGCGAGATGAATTCCGCGGACGCGCAATACGTGGCCGCCCTCGTCGACGGCTTCCCGACGTCTCCGGGAATCGTCCAGGCGTTCTGGGGCGTCCACGGCGGCGCGACCAGCCAGGCCGCGAACTTCGCCGCCTTCCTGACCGCGGGCGATCACACCATCCAGATGGAATGGGGCGGACTCGGCGGGCAGCAGTTCATGAGCGCCCGCCAGCTCACCGTGATCCTGAGCGTTCGCCGTACGATCGGGCACTCCGACAACGGGTGAGCCCGTGTCGATTCCGCCGCGCCGCCGGGCCGTTTCCACCGGCCCGGCGGACGCGCCGGATTCGTTCCGTCGGGGGCGGCGGCGGTCCGAGGACCGCCGCCGCCCTCGTTCGTGATGAGCCAGCGTTCGCGCGCCGCAACGCGAGCGGCGCTCTACACGCCGAGACCGCCGTCGACGCGCAGCGCGACGCCGTTCACGTAGGAGGCCGCGTCGCTCGCGAGGAAGAGCGCCGCGTCCGCGATGTCGCTCGGCCGACCGGCGCGGCGCGATGGAATCACCTTCAGCATCCGATCGAAGAGCGCCTGGCGACCGCCGGGAAGGCTCGCGGCGAACGGATCCAGGATGGGCGTGTCCGTCAAGCCCGGGCAGAGGGCGTTGCAGCGGATGCCGCGCGGGCCGTACGCCATCGCCACGTGCTGGACCAGGATCACGACGCCCGCCTTCGCGGCGTGGTAGGCCGGGCTGCCGGCGCTCGCGCGCAGGCCCGCGACCGACGCCGTCGCGAGCAACGCCCCGCGCCCGGCTTCGAGCATCGGGCGGAGCGCCGCGCGGAAGCACTGGAAGACGCCCGTCAGGTTGACGCGCAGGACGCGCTCCCACGCGTCGGTCGGCTGCTCGGCGCACGGCGCGCGAACGCCCGCGATGCCGGCGTTCGCCCACAGCACGTCGAGCCGACCGTGGCGCGCGACGACGTCCGCGACCATCGCGTCGACCGCCGCCTCGTCCGCCACGTCGACGGCGAACGCCGTCCCGCCGACCTCGCTCGCGACCGAGCGCGCATGCTCGGCGTCGACGTCGGCGACGACGACGCGCGCGCCCGCCTCCGCGAATCGCCGCGCGCCGGCCGCGCCGATGCCCGACGCGCCGCCCGTGATCACGCACACTCGCCCGTCGAGATCCATCGCGTCTCTCCTTCCGGCGACCCTGGAAGTGTCCTAGGAGCCTGTCCGAGTAACGCCATGGGGCTGCGAAGCGCGATGCATCCGCGATCGCTGCGTTGCCGAGCCCTCGACGTATCGCAGC
>Ga0070741_10014977_pt1 | contig 13272 bp, 15 predicted proteins | sample Coa_R1_4_FD_66440 | JGI IMG/M metagenome (GOLD analysis project Ga0070741, IMG submission 66440) | Surface soil microbial communities from Centralia Pennsylvania, which are recovering from an underground coalmine fire - Coalmine... | ecosystem: Environmental > Terrestrial > Soil > Unclassified ... | reverse complement strand
CCGCCCACGAGCTAGAGCGCTGGGGAGTGGTCAATCGGGTGCTGCCCGATGAGGGCTTCGACGAAGCGGCACGCCAATTTGCCAGGCGCCTCGCCGACGGTCCAACGCGGGCCCACGCCGCCACCAAGGAGGTGATCCGCGCCTACCTCGACGGCGGAATCGAGCACGCAAACGACCGCGTCGGGAAGATCGCGGGCGAGTTGTTCGACACCGAGGATCTGAAAGGAGCGGTGCGTTCTTTTCTGCAGGAGGGCCCAGGCAAGGCCAGGTTCAGCGGCCGCTGATTCCCACGCTATGTCCGTTTCGCTTCGGAATCCAAAACGCGAGGGACATCGAATGGAGGCGAGGGCTAGAACTCTTCTTCGCGGACGCCGATCGGCTCCATGCGCCGACCGCAAACCGGGCAGTCGTTTAGGTCCTTGGGCACGTGCTGATCGCACCAAGTGCAGAAGCGGAGGTTCTCGACGGACCAGGGCAGCTCGGAGGGGGTGGGAGCGAGCGGCAGAACCTGGGCCACAACGGTCAGCTCCTCACCGGTGTTTCGGTCACGGTAGATATGGCCGGGCTCGGCTTCGATGATCGTCTCCCTGCCACTCGAGGGAGCCCGCATGCGGTACTTCTGACGGATGCGCATGGCGTTGACGATCGTACCAACGGACGCGTTGGGATCAGCGCCGCCTGGCCGCGCCCTCGGCTAGAGTGCACGACCTCCATGGTGAGACCATCGAGTGGCAGGCGCTCGGCGCTGGTGGCCGCCGCGGCGCTCATGTTGTTGCTCCTGGCTGGGTGTTCGCTCAAGCATCCGGTGACCAACGTCGTCACGGGCAAAGAGCTGTTCGTCGCCAAGTGCGGGGCGTGCCACACCCTGGGCCACGCCGGGACCGCGGGGACCCGGGGCCCGAATCTCGACGATGCGTTTCGCGAGGACCGCGCCAACGGATTCAAATCAAGCGCGATTCAGGGACTCGTTGCCTATTGGATCCAGCACCCAAACCCGTACGGCGTAATGCCCGCGAACCTGTACACGGGTCAGAAAGCCCAGAACGTCGCGTCCTACGTGGCCGCGGTTGCGGCGATCCCGGGCCACGACACAGGTGCGCTGGCCCAAGCCGGCGTGGTCGCAGGTACCTCGCCGGCCGCGGGCAAGTCGGTGTTCACCGGGATCGGTGGCTGTAGCTCGTGCCATACGCTTGCCGCCGCAGGAGCCACCGGAACGGTCGGGCCCAACCTTGACAAGCAGCTGAAGCCCAGTTGCGCCACTGCCAAGTCGAAGCACATCAGAGGTCCCACGCTGAAGGACTGCATCCATACGGCGATCATCAAGCCGTATGCCTATATCCCGCCCGGCTACAAGGCAGGGATCATGCCGCCGAACTTCTCGCAGAAGCTCAAACCCAGCGAGATCCAGGCACTGGTCAACTTCATATCCGCCGACGCGAAATAGTTGGTTGGCTGTGGCCAGGCGGCGCGTCGCGGCTCCCCGGGGCCGTCCGCTAAGGGCCCGCTGTGGCTCGGCATGGCGGTCTGATGTTGCTTGCCAACGTGCCTCGACGCGGCCCGCTGGCGCCTGATGCGCCGATTAGGCTCAAGTTGCGAAAGCGGGGGCGGCTTTGCTCTAGCCACGTCGAGTGATATATATCCCGGCTAGGTCAGGAGAGAGGATGAGTGGTTACGCCAAACGGATAGTCGGCGTGGTTGCGGTGACCCTTGCGTTCGCGCTGGGGATCGTGCTGTTCATCGTGCTGTATCTGACGAGCGTGCCGGGGTCCAGCGCCGCCACGCGAACCCCCGCCGGGGCCCACCTCTTTTTGGCCACGGTGCCGGCCGCTGAGCTGAGCGATCCCCACCCCACCTGGGTCTCCTACTACGCGGTCAACGCGCGTTCCGGCAACTGGCGACACACCACGACGTACACGTTGCCGGCGCACACGCTGGTGCACGTCACGATCTTCGAGTACGACACGCAGACGGGGCTGCGCAATCCTTTCATCGCCCAGGTCACCGGCACGGTCGGAGGCACATTCCTGCTGAACGGCAAGCCGACAAAGGCGATCAACCCCGACACCGCCTCGCACGTGTTCGCGGTCCCGCAGCTCGGCCTCTCGGTGCCGCTTATGGGTCCCGGCGGCAACGCCAAGAACGTATGCGCCAACGCGCCGTGCAGCCTGAAGAACGCCCACGAGACGATCTCCTTCACGTTCCGCACGCCCGGCAAGGGTCTGTACCGCTGGCAATGCTTCGTCCCCTGCGCCGCCGGATACATCGCTGGCTTCGGCGGGCCTATGCAGACGGTCGGCTACATGGACGGCTTCATCCACGTCGTATGAGAGCCACGCGACGGTGAAAGAAGTCAACCACTTCCGCAGGGTGACCCTGTGGTGGCTGGTCGTGAGCATTCCCGCCACGCTGATCGTGGTGCTGGTGCTTGCGCCAGGGATGCCGCCTGGGAACGGCACGAACCAGGCGGCGGGCCAGGTCATCGACAACACGGTGCTCTTCGGCATCGCCACCCCCGTCACCGTCGCCGTTCTCGTCGTCTTCACGTACTCGCTGATCACTTTCCGCGAGCGCACCCCGCAGGTCGCCGCTGAGGGACCTGCTCTACGTGGTCACGCCGGCATACAGCTGTGGTGGATCGTCGTCACGACCGGGCTCGTGCTGTTCTTGGCGGCCTACGGGTCGATCAGGATGCTCGAGGACGGCGCCGGTGGCGGCCAGGGCCCCAATCCGATCGCCCCGATCAAGGCTCCGCCCGGGCAGAGGACGCTCCGAGTTCAGGTGGTCGCGCAGCAGTGGCAGTTCACCTACCGGTTCCCGCAGTACGGCGGGGTCGAGGTTCCAAACATCGAGCTGCCGGCGCACAGCACGATCCAATTCAATGTCACCTCGCTCGACGTGATCCACTCGTGGTGGGCCTACCAACTCGGCGTCAAGGCCGACGCCAACCCGGGCGTAAACAACGTCGCCTACGTCCAAACGCGCGGGCCGTTGACCTTCGACGTGCACTGCGCCGAGCTGTGCGGTGTCTGGCACGGGTACATGTTCGGCGTCGGCCACGTCGTTTCAAAGGCGCGGTTCGCCGCCTGGATCGCCGCAAAGCAGAAGCAGTTCGCGCCCTCGCTTAAGAAGCTCGGACCGTATAGCAAGACCTATTTCCCGCAGCCCCTGAGGAGAGGTGGATGAGCACAACAGCGGTTACAGCCCCGCCGAGGGCTCCACTCTGGCGTCGCCTGATGGGCTTCAACATCCTCACCGGAATCCTCCTGGGGATCGGCGGGTGGTACCTGGGGTACTGGATCGGCACCAGGCTGACAGGCGAGAGCTTCGCGTACTTCGCGTCCGAGGCGGGCCAGAACGACATCGCGATCTTCCTCGGTTACTTCCTCGGGGTGGTCGGCTTCTTGGCCGGGCTCGGTTTCCTCAACTACCCCCTGCGGCGAATGCTGGGCCATCCGCCCACGCTCGCCGAAAAGGAGAGCGCCGAGACGCACGGAGCGCTGCGGTACTTCAGCCTGAGCACCGACCACAAGGTCGTGGGCATGCAGTACCTGGTGGGGATCGGTTTCTTCTTCGGCGTGGGCGGCTTGGCCGCAATGCTCATCCGCACCGAACTGCTCTCGCCCCACCACCACGTGTTCGGGGCCAACCAGTACCTGACCCTGGTCGGCACGCACGGGACGCTGATGATGGGGATGATGACCTCAAGCATTCTGGGGCCATTTGCCAACTACTTCGTGCCGATCATGATCGGCGCCCGCCGGATGGCCTTCCCGCGGATCGAGGCGTTCACCTTCTGGCTGCTGATGGCTGCGGGCGTAATTCTGCTTACGACGCTGGCCTGGGGCGGCTTCCAAACGGGATGGACCGGCTACCAGCCGCTGGGCGCCCAGGGCACCGCCGGCTTTGACGCCTACATCGGCTTCTTCACCCTCGTCGGTATCTCCATGACACTGCTCGGGTTCAACATCATGGCCACCGTTATCACGATGCGCGCGCCCGGTATGACCTGGTCCCGGCTGCCGATTTTCGTCTGGGGCGTGCTCGCGACCGCGTTTCTAATGCTCCTTGCAGCGCCCATGCTGGCGGCGGCACTGATGATGGCCACGATGGACCGCACCATCCAGACCACCTTTTTCATCCCAGGCTACGGGGGCAGTTCGTACTTATGGCAGAACCTCTTCTGGTTCTTCGGCCACCCGGAGGTCTACATAGTCGCGCTGCCGGGCTTCGCAATCGTGCTTGAGCTCCTGCCCGTGTTCACCCGAAAACCGCTCTGGGGATACCGCCTTGCGGTTGCCGGTCTGGCTGGCGTGACGTTCCTGAGCTTCTTCGTATGGCAGCACCACCTGTTCGTCTCGGGCATCAACGCTGACCTGAGGCCGTTTTACATGCTCTCGACGGAGCTGATCTCGCTTCCGACAGGGTTCATCTTCCTGTGCTGCATGGGGACCCTGTGGCGTGGGCGAATACGGTTCACCGTGCCGATGTGGTTCTGCATCGGCTGGGCGTTCAATTTTCTGTTCGGAGGCATCTCCGGGGTCTTCTTGTCCGACGTCCCCAGCGATGTTCTGACCCACGGCAGCTTCTTCTCGATGGCCCACTTCCACTACACGATCATGGGCGGGCTGATCTTCACCTTCTTCGCGGCGATCTACTACTGGGTCCCGAAGATGACCGGTCTGCGCTTCAACGAGATGCTGTCCAAGATCCACTTCTGGACGCTGTTCGTGGCCTTCAACGCGACCTTCGGGCCCCTATTCGCGGTGGGGTGGCTGGGTCAGCCCCGACGGGTGGTGACATACCCGTTCGGGCTCCAGACGCTCAACGATGTCGTGTCGATCGCGGCCTACTGCATCGGCGTCTCGATGCTCATCTTCCTGGCCAACGTGGTCTGGTCGCTGGTCATCAAGCGCGAACCGTCCGTGGCCAATCCATGGAACTCGAAGTCGATCGAGTTCCAGTTGCCCACGCCGCTACCCGTCCACGATTTCGACCGGATACCCGTCTTCGACGCCGACCCGTATCCATATGGCGAGCCGGTTCCCGCGGCACCGGCGTTTGCGTCTGGGGGTGGTCAGGTCTAGCTCATGGAAGCCTCCGCCCCCGTACATCCACGCATAGAGCCCGAGCCGCCCGAGTGGCAGCCGCGGGCGCTCTGGGCCGGCGCACGCATGCTCTGCGGCTCGGCGTCCTTCTTCTTCGTCTCATTCGTCTTCGCGTTCTTCTACCTGAAGTCGCTTGATCTCAACAGGGGCTGGAGACTCGGCAAGCATGTGAATCCCTCGATCGGTCTGGGAGTTGCGGTGGTGGTCGTGCTCATCATCAGCGCGGTACTCATGTGGTTGGCATCGAGGCGTCCTGCCGCCCCACTGGGACTCGCGGGTGGAGCGCTCGTCCTGGCGTTGGCTGCCGTGGTCTTCCAGTGCATCAGCTACGCGAATCTGGGCTTCGGGCCAGCCAACGGGGCCTACGCCAGCGTCTACATCGGCTGGACCGCGACGTACACGATCTTTGTGCTGTTCTGCGCCTACTGGATCGAGACGCAGGTCGCGAGCATCTGGCGGTTGCGACGGGGTGACGTAGATCGGCCGGTGGCCGCCGGTGTCCCCACACCCGAACCGGCTCTGGCTGAAGCCGGAATCCGGGCGTGTTCGTTCTTCTGGACGTTCTATGTCGGGATCGGCGTTATCACGTTTGTAATTCTCTATCTCCTCAAGTGATGAGCCTCGCGCACTGGTCGATCGACCCACCGCTTGGCTACTTGGCGGTCGCCTACGTCGTCATCTCGGCGGTGCTCTATCTGTTGGGCGGCCGTCGCAGCGGAGGCACGCCGCTTCGCCGTGAGCCGCTTCGGGCGCTCTCGTTCTTCTCCGGCCTGGCTGTGATCGTCCTTGCGCTCAATTCGTCGATCGACTATTACGCCGACAGCCTGTTCTGGGTCCACATGGTCCAGCACATCCTCCTGCTCACCGTCGCGCCGCCGCTGATTCTGCTCGGCCATCCGTGGCCACGGATGTGGCGGGCGCTTCCGCTTCGCACGCGCACCGTGGTGGGCCGCACCGTTGCCGGGTCTCGCATCACCGCGCCACTGCGGGCCATGGCTCGTCCGCTACCGGCGTGGGTTCTCTTCAACGTCACGGTGGTCGCATGGCATATACCCGCGGCCTACAACGCGACGCTGACGTCGAATCTGATTCATCAGACAGAGCACGCCATGTTCTTCTTCTTCGGGCTGTTGTTCTGGGCGCGCGTCGTGGACCCGGGGCCGCTGCGCCCGCGGCTGACTTGGCCAACGCGGATGATCTACGTCGCGAGCGCGATGGTGGTGGGTTGGGTGCTCGCTATCGCGCTCGTCGTGGTACAGCACCCGCTGTATACCCACTACGCAGACCTCACATACCGGCCGGGCGGGATATCGGCGCTGGGCGACCAGCAGGTGGCAGGGGGTGTCATGTGGGTGCTCGGTTCGGTCTCCTACACGGTGACACTTCTGATAGGGATCTACCGCTGGCTGGCGGCAGACAGCGACGCGCACCAGCGCCCAGTCGCCGTCACGTTCGGTGCCAACGGTGGGCCGCCTCAGCGCCCGGGCGCCGCGACGATCGATGTCGACAACGGGGCGCCCCGGCGCGAGCCCGCCCTGACAACATGAGGAGTGATCGACCATGCTCGTGATTCCGTTCGCCGACAACTTTCTAGCTGGCGCAATCCTCTCCCTCGTACTCCCGACCGCGCTTCTGGTCGCGATGGTCCTCTGGTTCCACCTTCAGCTAAGGAGGGTTCCAGGAGCGAAGGCGACGCCCCGAGGCGCGACCCCGGATAACCCGCCGGCCGCCAATCCCGCCACGGGCGGCCAGAAGCCCGTTGGCGAAGCAAGGGGCTCTACCGGCGCGGGCGCCTAAGCCGGTCGTATGCGCTTCGCGGTGCGGATTGCAGTGCTGTGCGCTGCAGCAATCCTGGTGGGCGCGGGCGTGGCCGCCGGCATCCACGCGCTCCAGTCAGGCAACTCCTCGAGCGCGGCACGGGCCCCTCAAACCGCCGCCGCGGAGCGTCTCGCGTCCGCGCATCGCCCCGCGTGGGCGCTGCGTGATCGCGCGCTGCGCGGTCAAGCGACTTGGCCCGCCGGAGCCGTAGCGGCCCCGCCGATAAGGGGTCGTGACCAGATGGGTCGTGAGTTCTCGCTGAGCTCGTTGCGAGGCAGGACGGTAGCCATCACCTTCTTTGACTCCCACTGCCACGCTGAGTGCCCGCTGGAGGGTCGTGCGCTGGCGAGCGCCGAACGGACCCTGCCACCGGCACAGCGCCCCGTGCTGGTGGCTGTCAGCGTGAACCCGCGCGACACGCCCGCGAGCGCCCGCGCGGCCAGCCGCGCGTGGGGGCTGTCGCAAGTGGCGCCGTGGTACTGGGTTATGGGCAAACGAGCGGCGCTTGAGCCGATCTACAAGGCCTACCGCATCTACGTGGGCAAGGCCGTTAGGGGCGACATCCAGCATACCGAGGCGCTGATCCTCGTCGACCGGCGAGGATACGAGCGCTCGGGTTATCTCTGGCCGTTCGCCACGCGGTTCGTGACCCACGACCTCCGCGCGCTCGCGGGCTAGGCCCGCCGCCGGCCCAGGTCACCGCGGCTCGCGGCTCAGGTCAGCGCGGGTTACCCCGCTCGCGGCTCAGGTCACCGCGCGCACGATCAGGATGATCGCGACGATCGCCGCGACGGCGATCACGAGATAGACCAGCGTGCGGAAGGCATCGGCCTCAGATCTCCACGGTTTGGGCATTCGGGCGGTCTAGAGAATGTAGAGCGCCGTATACACGATGATCCACATGCCGTCGACGAAGTGCCAGTAGATCCCCGGTACCTCCATGCCCTGGTGATGCTCGGGCGAATAATGGCCTCGGAATGAGCGGATCGAGACGATCAGCAGTGCGCACAGGCCCACGAACACGTGGGCTCCGTGAAGGCCCGTGAGCGAATAGAAGATCGTGGCCTGGGCCGAATCGTGGGGCGCCCAGCCCAGGTGGATGTATTCGTTGACCTGCAAAAAGAGGAACGTCAGGCCAAGCAGGAAGGTGAGCACCATGCCGGCCTTCAGCCCGAAGCGGTTGCCCTTCTTGATCGAGACGAGCGCCCAGTGGATGGTCAGCGATGAGACCAGCAGGATCGCCGTGTTCACGCCCGTGGCGGCTTCGGGGATCTTCGTCCCCGGCGCAGGCCATGGATCGTGGGTCACGACCCGGATGAAGAAGTAGGCCGTGAAGAACGCGCCGAAGATCATCACCTCGGAGATGATGAAAAGCAGCATGCCCAGGACGGGCGGCTCAACGCGCGAGGAACGGTGCGCGGCGGGCGGGCCGTGGTGCTCTGCGTGGCTGACTGAGGCGGATTCCAAGCTGACGCTCTCTGGGGTTCGGTGGGCGGTCGGGGCGTCCCTCAGGCGGCGCTTGGCTGGTGCTCGTGGTGGACGACGTGCTCGACGGGCTTGTCCGCGGAACCCCGGACACGGTCGATCAGGTCAGCGCGCAACCAGCCCGACTTGGTCTCGGCAAATGTGGAGATCACGATGTCGTCGACGCGGAAGTACTGGAGCGCGTTCATGATCGCCGTATAGGGGTCAGGGTCGCCCACCAGGCCGGCCGCGAAGATCCCGGCTCGGTGTAGCCGACCGAGGACCAGCTTCAGGCGGGTCCGAGCGCGATGGGTGGCGCTGCCGTGACCGCCCTCCTGGGGGACGACCACGATGACCACCCGTTGACGGTCGTGCTGCTTGTCCTCATCCACCTTGCGCTTGAGCGCGGCGAATAGCTCATCGCCCGTAGCCGTCCGGTTGGCGACGGCGAGCGTGACGTCGAAGGGGAGTCCTTCGGTATCTGGGTCGTTGACGATGTGCTCGACAGGCAGGCGCGAGGCATCACGCACCCGCTGAATCAGGTCCTTGCGCAGCCAGCCCGATCGTGTCTCGGGATAGGTCGAGATGACGATCTCGGTTGGGTTGTGTTCGTAGACCGCGTCCATGGTCGCGGAGTAGGGGTCGGGGTCGCCGACCTCGCCGATCGCCTCGATGCCCTCGGCGTGAAGGACCGAGAGCGCGAGGTCCACGCGGGTCTGAGCTGCGTCGAAGACCATGTGGTCATAGATCACAAGTCCGGCCCTGGGGCGGTTCTGGGGGACGCACAGGACGAAGCGCGCGTGGCCCTTGGCCGCCCGGGAACGAACCGTCTCGATCAGCCGGCGGCCACCGAGCGTCTCGTTGGCAACCACCAGGATGGTCTCGCGGCGATGGTGGCTCGCGGCGGAAGTGCTCAACAGCTCACTCTCGCGCCACCGTCACCGCTTGTGGTCGCCTCGCCTCAGCCGGTGGCTTGAAGACGCCGTGCACTGCGCCGGGCACGCCGTACTCATACGGTCCGCCCACCACGGTGGGGATCGTGTCGAAGTTGAAGATCGGCGGCGGCGAGGAGACCTGCCACTCCAGCGACAGTGCCCGCCAGGGGTTACCCACCGCGCGCGGCCCGTGGCGCCAGCTGGTCACGACGTTCCACAAAAAGATCAGGAAGGTGAGCCCGAGGAAGAACGAGCAGATCGAAATGAAGAGATTCCAGCCCGCGAACTGCGCGGAGTAGCTGTAAACGCGCCGGGGCATGCCCAGGAGCCCGATGTAGTGCATCGGGCCGAAAGTGAGGTTGAAGAAGACGAACGTCGACCAGAAGTGCAACCGGCCCAGCCGCTCGTCGAGCATGCGGCCGGTCATCTTCGGGAACCAGTGGTAGACGCCGGCAAAGATCGTGAACAGCGAGCCGCCGAAGAGCACATAGTGGATGTGGGCGACGATGAAGTAGGTCTGGCTCACGTGAACGTCGAAGGGGACCATCGCCAGCATCACGCCGCTGATGCCGCCGAGGGTGAACATCGTGATGAAGCCGAGCGCCCACAGCATCTGCGTGCTCATATGCAGGACGCCACGCCACAGCGTGGCCAGCCACGAGAAGATCTTGATCCCGGTCGGTACCGAGATGATCGCCGTCGTGACCATCATGGGGATGCGGATCCACGGCTGCATCCCTGAGACGAACATGTGGTGGGCCCAAACAGTGAACCCGAGCACCACGATCGCGATCAGCGAGAAGGCCATCATGCGGTATCCGAAGATGGGTTTTCGGGCGTTGACCGCGATGACCTCGGAGATGATTCCGAACCCAGGCAACATCATGATGTAGACAGCCGGGTGGGAGTAGAACCAGAAGATGTGCTGGTACATCAGCACGTTGCCGTTCGTGTGCGGACCCACGAATGCGTTGAAGAAGTTGAAGTGCAGCGCCGCGTCGAGCAGGATGAAGAACTGCGAAGAGGCGATGAACGGGGTGGCGATCACGACCAGCAGTGAGGTGGCGAAGTTGGCCCACACCAGCAGTGGTAGCCGGAAGAAGCTCATTCCGGGAGCCCGCATCGTGATGATCGTCACGAGGAAATTGAGCGCGGTGAAGATCGACGAGAAGCCCGCGAACTGGACCCCGATCGAGAAGAACAGCTGCCCGATCGGCATATCGGTGGATAACGGCGCGTACGCGGTCCAGCCGGTCGCGAACGAGCCGCCCGGTGCCAGGAAGCTCGCCAGCATCATGAGGCCGCCGATCGGAAGCAGCCAGTAGGAGAGGGCGTTCAGGCGTGGGAACGCCATGTCCGGCGCGCCGATCATCAGCGGCAACACGAAGTTCGCCAGGCCCGCGAAGACCGGGATCACAAACACGAAGATGAGCAGGCTGGCGTGGACCGAGAAGACGCCGTTGTACTCCTCCGGCGTGAGGAAGTTCATCCCCGGCTTGGCGAGCTGGGCACGGATCAGCATGGCGAGCATGCCGCCGACGAACAGGAAGAAGAAGGAGGTGACCGTGTACTGGACCCCGATCACCTTGTGGTCGGGGTTGACGCGGAAGTAGTCGCGCCAGCTGCGCGCGCCGTGGTCTTCGTGCGTCTCGGGGCGCGTCGGGCTCCCCGAGGCCCAGTAGAGCCAGTAATCGAAGGCGCCGAGGCCCAACAGGAAGAAGATCGGCACCGAGAACAGGGCCACGATCGTGATCGCGTGTGCGTCGATGACAGGGTGCTGGTGGTTGACGAATCGCAGCAGCGCGGTGATGCCGACGGCGAGTCCGAGGCCGAGCACATCGAACAACGCGGCCCGGTACCAGCCGCCACGCTTGAGCTTGTCGGGTAGCGGGATGCGCGAGCGGGAGCGCGGCAGCGGCGGCGTGGTGGCTGTGCCTTCCGCGACCGTAGTCGCCATCAGCGGATCCCTCTGCGGTTCGTGGTCATCTCGATCGCTCCTCTATCCCGCCAACTCACTCTGCTGGTCATCCGCCGCGCTCGCAAACCCCCCGGTCATTTTGCTGTCGCGCTGGACAAGAAGTTTACGAGTGCTGAGACCTGAGTGGAAGTCAGAGTTTTTGCAAAAGTCGACGGCATGACCCCGGAATGGAAGCCGGTGGGGATGTAGGCGTACGGGTTGGTGATGGCGGTGTGGATGCATTTCTGAAGCGTCGGGCCCCGAATCCGCTTGGACGCCTGCTTTGCGCAGTCGCTTCGCAGCCGCTGATCGAGGTTGGGCCCGATTGTGCCCGTTGCTCCGGCCGCAGCCAGCGTGTGGCAGGTGCTGCAGCCGGCCGAGCCCGTGAAGACCGCCTTGCCCGCGGCGGCCGAACTGCTCGAGCTCGAAGTCGACTTCGAACTCGAGCTGGGGCTGGGGGAAGTGGTGGCGGTGGTCGCGGTGCCGCTGGGAGGCGGGACGCCGACTGGTGGAGGGCCGTTATTTGGCTGCTTCGAGAACCACGTCTGGAAGGCCGAGGGGGCGACGACCTGGACCTGGGCGCGCATGAAGGAGTGGCCTGGGCCGCACAACTCGGTGCACTCGGCCGGATAGCTGCCGATCCTGTCCGGGGTCACGCGCAGAGTCGTCGTGATTCCTGGGACCGCGTCGAGCTTCTCGGCGAAGTTCGGCACAAAGAAGCTGTGCACCACGTCCAGCGAATGGAGCTTGAAGACCACCGGTTTGCCCTTCGGCAGATAGAGGATGGGCGAGACAACCGTCTTGCCGTTCTGGCGGGGATAGGTGAACTCGAACGCGAACTGGCGCGCGGTCACCTGGATGGTCATGGCGTTGCGCTTGTTGGCCTCGTTGGCGCGCAAGACCGTGTACGCATATCCCGCAAGCCCGAACATCAGCAGGGCCGGGATCACAGTCCACACCACCTCGAGCCGGGTGTTGCCGTGGATCGGAGGGCCGTCCTTGAGCTCCTCGCCGGGGCGCATGCGGAACTTCCAGACGCAGTACACCACGACAGTCTCGACGATCACGAAGATCGGCACCGAGGCGATCAGCAGCACGTTATAGAGCGTCGACGTGCGGCCGATCTGGGCCGAGGCGTGGGTCGGGAACCAGTTGATCGAGAGCACGATCGCCAGCAGGGCCGCCGTAGCCACGGCCGCCACCAGGATCATCTGGAGGACCGGCCGGTTACGCACTGCTGTATCGAGAGCCCAGGTGCATCGCCGAGGACCCGAATGCTATGGCTTAGCGATGATGAAAGGAGTCAGGTCCAGATCGCTGCGCCGCGCTGCCAGGACCCTTGCGGCAATCGTTACTAGTATGATCGGATCCGCTCGCCGACCGGGAGGGCCCATGTTCGTACGCGAAGGTATGTCCGAAGTCGTTGTCAGTGTCGGTCCGGGCCACAGCCTGCACGAGGCCGCGGCGGCCATGTGTTCGCGCAACGTGGGTGCGGCGGTGGTCATCGATCCCGATGCGCCGGGACCCGGGGTGATCACCGAGCGCGACATCCTGCACGCCGTGGGAGCCGGCCAGGACCCCGAGAAGGAGCTAGTCGCGGACCATCTCAAGCAGAGCCTGGTCTTCGCGCATCCCGACTGGTCACTTGAGCGAGCCGCTCAGGCGATGGTCCGCGGTGGATTCCGGCACCTGATCGTCGTGGACGGCAGCGAGCTGCTCGGCATCCTCTCGATGCGGGACGTCGTGCGGGTATGGACCGGGGACGGCGCAAGTTGCGAGGTACCCGCGTCGGCCGGGGCGCAGTAACTGGCTCGGCCTGGGGCGACTGCAAGATGCGGGGGGATGGGTAGTGGTGACCAGACGACCCCGCCGACCGCCCGATTGGCGGGCGGTCAAGCCACACCGCGCCTTCGACCCTCGCCGCGTGGGCAGCCTCGAGTGCGCGGCGTGGGTGGCGTACTACAGCCGCAGATGGCTTCCGTTCCTCCGCGCC